>Ga0182737_1001488_pt1 | contig 22791 bp, 16 predicted proteins | sample eDN5th30CBELigOP_FD_128878 | JGI IMG/M metagenome (GOLD analysis project Ga0182737, IMG submission 128878) | Enriched Organic Plus compost microbial communities from Emeryville, California, USA - eDNA 5th pass 30_C BE-Lig OP (version 2) (version 2) ...
CTGTCATCGACGAAGAGAGTTGCCCATGAATCGCGCCCTGCGCCTGAGCGCGCCCGCTGCGCTCGCCGCCGCATCCGCCCTCCTGCTCGCGGGCTGTGCGGGTGGCGACGGCGGGTCGACCGCCGAGCCGTCGGCCACGACCGCCGCCACCGAATGCATGGAGCTCTCGTCCGGGTCGGTGTCCGACGCCATCACCGCCGACGGCGCCTTCGGCGAGACGCCGAACGCGACGTTCACGACCCCGGTGGAGGTCGACGAGCTGCAGCGCAGCATCCTCATCGAGGGCGAAGGGGACGCGACCGAGCCGGGTGACGAGGTCGACGCCGTGATCACGCTGTACAGCGCGACCAACGGCTCCCAGCTCGCGTCATCGCCCGCGAGCTTCAAGATCGGCGACGCGAACCTGTACCGCGGCTTCACGGCCGCGGTCGACTGCGTGCCGATCGGCACGCGCACGGTCACGGTCGCGCCGGCCGAAGACGTGTACGGCGACCAGGGGAATTCCTCCATCGGCGTGCAGCCGGGTGAGGCCGTCATCATCGTCGCCGACATCACCGGCGAGACCGAGCGGGCCACCCCGAGCGAGTGGACCGAGAACGTCCCCGAAGTGACGTTCAACGGCACCGACTCGCCCACGGTGGTCATCCCCGACACGCCGCCGTCGCCCGAGCTCCTGCTGAAGGTGCTGGAGGAAGGCGACGGGGAGACGGTCGAGTCCGGCGATCAGGTCTCCGTCCGCTACCAGGGGCTGAACTGGGAGACGAAGGAGATCTTCGACCAGTCCTACCCGGGAGACCCGGTCACGTTCGGCACCGACCAGGTGATCGCGGGCTTCGGCGCCGCGCTCGTCGGGCAGCCGGTCGGTACCAAACTCATCGTCACGATTCCGCCGGAGTTCGGCTACGGCACCGACCCGAGCGTCAACCTCGGCGGGCAGACGCTGGTCTTCGTCGTCGAGATCACGGACACGACGCGCCAGTAACCGGTCGCGACACGTTCGCCGGATGCCCCGTGGCGGCTCATGCCGCCCGGGGCTCCGTCATCCGGCCAGGAGGACCGCGACCAGTCCGGCCCAGCACAGCACCACGAAGACGGCGTCTGCCACGCGCCAGCGGCTGATGATGCGCTCGGTCCTCGTGGGATGCGCGCCGAACGCGCGCGCGTCCATGGCGAGCGCGACGCGTTCGGCGTGCCGGATCGCGCTCGCGAGGAGCGGGATGGCCAGTCCGAGTGTGCGGCGGACCCAGGCGATCGGACCGCGGCCGTGTTCGACGCCGCGTACCCGGTGGGCCGCGCGGATGACCTCGAGCTCGTGCCCGAACCGTGGCACGAAGCGGAGTGCCGCGAGCGCGGTGTAGCCGATCCGATAGGGCACGCGGAGGTTCTGCACGAGCGCGCGCACGAGCTCGGGGCCGGTCGTCGACAGTCCCGCGATGAGCGAGAGCATGACGACGGCCACGATTCGGAGCGCCGCGGCGAGCCCGATGAGGAACGCCGCGCCGGTGAAGCGCCAGTCGCCCACCTCGGCGAGCACGACCGTCGCGCCCGGCGCGTCGGGGTCGATGCGTGCCGGGTCGGTCCAGACGCCGAAGCTGAGTGCGAGCAGCGCGATGACGACGGGCGTGCCGACGATCAGGGCGAGCACCACCCACGCTCGCAACCGCGCGCCGACGAGGATGAGCACGAGCGACGCCAGGAGGAGCGCGGACGGCACGAACAGGTCGCGCGTGAAGATGACCGCGGCCATGGCCGGCAGCGGACCGGCGATCTTCGCGAGCGGGTTGAGGCGTGCGAGGAACCCTGGGCGCGGGGCGCCGGCGCTCATGCGTCCGCCCTTCCACGCGGAAGTTGCGCGAGTCGGGTGACGCCGTGCCAGGCGGGATGCCGCGCGAGACCCCGGGTCGCGCGCGCGAGCGGGGGATGTCGAAGCCCGGCCTGGTCGATGAGCGGGCCCGCGAGGACCTCCGCCGTGGGCCCGACCCCGAGCAGTCGCCCGTCGGCCATGACGGCCGTCCGGGTGGCGTGGTCGGCGACCAGCTGGAGGTCGTGGGTGACCACGATGACGGTCGTGCCCTCGTCGTTGACGCTCCGCAGCATGTCGAGCAATTCGGCCGCGCGTTCCCGGTCCTGTCCGAAGGTGGGCTCGTCCAGGGCGAGCACGGGCGCGCCCGCGACGAGTGCGGTGCCTACGGAGAGGCGGCGCTTCTGGCCGCCTGAGAGCAGGAACGGATGCTGCGCGCGGAGCGCGTCGAGTCCGAAGCGTCGGAGCATCCGTTCGACGACCTCGTGACGCTCCGCGGCCGTGAGGCTGTGGCCGCGCAGCCCGACGTCGAGCTCCTCGGCGACGCTGGCTGCGAGGAACTGGTGCTCGGGGTTCTGGAACACGAAGCCGATGCGCCGGCTGCGCTCGCGCGCGTCGGCGCGCGCCGGATCGAGGCCGAGGACGTCGACCGTGCCCGTCGGCGCGGGGAGCACACCCGCGATCGCCTGGAGCAGGCTGGTCTTACCCGCGCCGTTCGCGCCCACGATCGCGAGGAAATCACCGGGCGGGACATCGAGGTCCACGTCGTGCACGACCACCGGGCCGCGGCGCCCGCCCCGTCGCACGGAGAGCCCGCGGACGCGCACCGCCGGCGTCGTCGCGGACGCGGGCGCAGGCGCGGGCGCGCGATCGTGTTCCTCGGCGGGGGGCGGGAGCTCTGCGCGGGCGTCCAACGCGGCGGCGAGCTCCGCCGGGGTCAGCGGGAGCGGGTCGAGCACGACGCCGGCGTCGCGCAGGCGCATCGCGGCGAGCGTCGACACGGGCAGCCACACGCCGAGCTCGGCGAGCTCATCGGCGCGCGAGCGGAGGAGTTCATCGGCCGGGCCGTCGGCCACGAGCCTGCCGGCGCGGTCGAGCACCACCACGCGGTCGACGAGGTCGACGGCGGCGTCGAGGTTGTGCTCGACGAGCACGATGGCGTGGTCGCGCTCGGCCGCGAGCTCGCGGAGCACGGCGTAGACCTCGTCGATGCCGGCTGGGTCGAGGTTCGCGGTCGGTTCGTCGAGCACGAGGACCGGGGACGCCATGGCGAGCGCGCACGCGATCGCGAGTCGCTGCCGGCCACCGCCGGAGAGCCGGTCGGGGTCGTCGTCGCGGCGCTCCCAGAGGCCGACCAGCTTGAGGGCGCGCTCCGCGCGCGCGAGCACCTCACCGGCCGGCACGAGCTGGTTCTCGGGGCCGAACGCGACCTCGTCGAGCACCCGTCCCGTGACGACCTGCGCGTCGGGATCCTGGAACACCATCGCCACGTGCGAGCTCAGGACGCCGACCGGGCGCTCGGACGTGTCGAGGCCGGCGACGCGAACCGTCCCCTCGATCCGGGCGGGCACGTCGTGCGGGACGAGGCCGTTCAGGGCGAGGGTGAGGGTCGATTTGCCGCAGCCGGACGGCCCGAGGACGAGCACGACCTCCCCGGGGTGGACGTCGAGCGTGATCCCGTCAGGCGTGGGCGCGCCGGCGCCCTCGTACGTGATCCGCACGTCGTCGAGGGCGACGAGCGGCGGCACGCTGGGTTCGGCTGACGTCATCGGGGTCCAAGGGGTCGAGGGCCGGCGTCGTCGCGGGCTTCGTCGTGGTCTGGCGGCTCGCACCGAACCGCTGCCGTCAGCCTAGGCGGCCGACCGGCCGGGCTGGGGCGTGGTGTCGCTCGCCATAGAACACCCAGGGGCAGGCACGCAAGGGAATTCCCAGATCAGGTCCGGTGTTGTAACCATGCTGGGACGCGAAAGTTGCGTCCGGGAAGGGAGGACTACGTGGGCATCCACTACGTCGAGTTCGAGGACGAGAACGGGGTTCTGCGGCGATACCGCAAGCACCCGAACGGTCGCGGCCTCGTCGCCACCACCGCGAAGGTCGACCCGTCCGCGTTCGTGGACCCGACGGCCTACGTCGACCCCGGTGCCGAGGTGCAGCGGGGCGCCACCATCGGCCCAGGCGGCTGGGTCGATCGGGACGCGATCGTCGCGGAGCGCGCGACCGTCGGCGTCAACGCGCACATCGGTCGGCACGCCGTCGTCGGACGGTATGCCGTCGTCGGGCCCTACGCCACGATCGGCGACGGCGCCCGGGTGCAGAACGGCGCGCGCGTGCCGCGCGACATCGTCATCCCGGAGGGCGACGAATACCGCGCGTCGAACGACGACCTTCGTCGCCTCGCGGCCTGATCTCACCGCGGCCCGGCCGCCCGTGCCGCGGCCCGGCCGCCCGTACCGCGGCCCGGCCGCCTCGCGGGCTGACCACGCCGCGACCCGGCCGGCCGAACCCGTCTCTCCACGACGCGCCGGATCTCAACCGAGGGCGCCGGCGAGCAGCTCGAGGGTCTGCACCCGGCCAGGCGTCGCATCCGCGGGTTCGGTCTCATAGCTGCCCGCGATGGGCACGATCATGACCTCGTCGACCCCGGTGCGTTCGGCCAAACGCCGAATCTCGGCGGCCGCGGCATCCGCATCGCCGATCACCCACCGCCGCCGCATGGCGGCGATGAGCTCCGCGCCGATCGAGTCGTGGGGCGCAGCATGCGCCTCCTCGACGGTCTCCAGGGGCCGCATCGGCAGGTTGCTTCGCAGCCTCGCCATCGAGCGCAGCTGCGGCAGCGCGCGGTCGGATGCCTCGTCGGCGGTCGGTGCCACCGAGGCGTTGACCGTCAGGAACGTCTCCGGAGCGGGATGCGCCTCGCTCGGCCGGTACCCGGTCCGGTAGAGCTCGAGCGCGCGCTCGAGCCCCTCGCCCGAGAAATGGTTGGCGAACACGTACGGCAGGCCGAGCTCCGCGGCGAGCTTGGCCGAGTAGTCGCTCGACCCCAGCAGCCACATCATCGGCACACCCGTCGCCGCGGGGGTGGCGGAGATCCCGTACTCGCGACCGCTCGTGAGCCGCAGTGTCGCGCCGTCCGGTGACAGCAGGCTCATGATGTCGGTGAGGTGGTCGGGGAACCGGTCGACGTCGGCCGTCGGCCCGCTGATCCGAAGCAGCTGCGTGATGACGGGGTCGCTCCCGGGCGCGCGGCCGATGCCGAGGTCGATCCGGCCCGGCGCGATCGCCTCGAGCGCCGCGAACTGCTCGGCCACGACCAGCGGCGCATGGTTCGGCAGCATGACACCCCCCGAGCCCACACGGATCCGCTCGGTGTTCGCGACTGCCGCCGCGATGAGGACGGGCGGCGTCGTCGACGCCACCGCCGGCATGTTGTGGTGCTCGGCGAACCAGTACCGCGTGTAGCCGAGCCGGTCGGCGGCTTGCGCCAGGGACATCGAGGCAGCGACCGCGCCGCCCGAGGACTGGCCCGAGCGGACGGGGACGAGATCGAGCACGGAGAGGCGCGGTGTGGTGGTCATCATCTGGGGGCAACGGATGCCCCGCACGAGGTATTCCGAGGGCTAGCCCTGACCCCTGTTGCTCGGCATCCCTGACGCGGCGGCGCCCGGTCGCCGGTCGACTGGTTTCTGCGTCGTGCGAGCACCCGTCTCGCTCGGCCGCTGCCGAGGCATCCGAGCCCCGCCAGCGGTGAACCCGGCGCGATGAACCCGAAAGGACCGACCGTGAACACCCATGTCACCGACGCGACGTTCGCGCCCACCGCACGCGCCACCCGGACCGCCGCCCCCGCGGGACTCCGGGAGGCGCTGGGACGGCTCGACGCCCGACTCGACGGTCGCGTCATCACGCCGGGCGACGACGGATGGGACCTCGCGCGGAGCGCATGGAACCTCGCCGTCGACCAGCATCCCGCGGCGGTGGTGGTCGCGGCCTCCGCCGCCGACGTCAGTCGCACGGTCGAGCTGGCGCAGACCCTGGGCCTCGCCGTCGCACCCCAGGCGACCGGGCACAATGCCGGCCCGCTCGCCGTTCCGGGCGGACTCGACGACGTGATCCTGCTGCGCACCCACGAGCTGCGCGGCGTCGAGGTCGATGTCGAGGCTCGGGTCGCCAGGGTCGAGGCCGGGGCCCAATGGGGCGACGTCGTGGCCGCCGTCGCCGCCCACGGACTCACGGCGCTCGCCGGGTCGTCGCACGACGTCGGCGTCGTGGGCTACACGCTCGGCGGCGGCCTGTCGTGGCTCGCGCGCTCCCATGGGCTCGCCGCCAATCAGGTCATCGCCGCCGAGGTGGTCACCGCCGACGGACGCGCGCGGCGCGTCGACGCCGAACACGAGGAGGAGCTGTTCTGGGCCATCCGCGGCGGTGGCGGCGACTTCGCGGTCGTCACGGCGCTGGAGTTCCGGCTGCTGCCCTTCGACACGATCGTCGCGGGCACCCTGTTCTTCCCCATCGACCGCACCGAGGAGGTGCTGCAGGCCTGGCGCGAGTGGACGGCGACGGTTCCCGACTCGGTGACCAGCGTCGGACGCGTCCTGCGGCTGCCGCCGATGCCGGAGCTGCCGCCCTTCCTGTCCGGGAAGTCGTTCGTCGTGATCGAGGTCGCCGTGCAGGAGTCGCCGGACCGCACGGCGGAGCTGCTCGCCCCGCTGCGTGAGCTCGGGCCCGACCTGGACTCGGTGCATCCGCAGCCGACCGCCGAGCTGCTGCAGTTGCACATGGACCCGCCGGGGCCCGTGCCCGGATTCGGCGACGGCCTCGCGATCGCCGACCTCACCGCGGAGACCGTCACCGCGTTCACCGAGGCGGTCGGTCCCGACTCCGGCTGCCCGTTGCTCTCGGTCGAGATCCGTCATCTTGGCGGGATGGTGCGCCCCGACGCGGCGATTCGGCACGCTGCCGCCCGCGGTCTGCCCTTCCCCGGGGCGACCGCCGGCCTTGACGCCGCCTTCGTGGTCTACGCGGTCGGCATCGCCGCGCCGGAGCTCGGGAGCGCGCTCGCCGCATCCGTCGCCGAGCTGGCGACCACCCTCGCGCCCTGGCGCGCGGAACTCGGGTACCTGAACTTCGCCGAGCATCCCGTCGCCGCCGAGCAGCTCTTCGGCGCGGACCGGGTGCGCCGACTCCGCGCGATCAAGGACGCGGTGGACCCGGCCCGCATACTCAGGTCGAACCACCCCATCGGGTAAGCAGGTCTGTGGGCTCCGCGTCAAGTGTTCCGGAAAAGGTGTCGCTCTCGGCTCCGGCTTCCTAGGCTGGGCCGAAAGCGACACCGCGGTCGCGGGTCGCGAGACCAACCCGGGGGAGGAACGTATGGCCGTTCACTACGAGTTGCCCACCACCGCGGATTTCGCCGCACTGGCCGGCGAGCACTATCCGGCGATCACCATCTACGCATCGACGTCGCCCGTCGTGGCCGAACGCGAGCGGGCGGAGGTCGCGGTCAAGAGCGCATTCGACGAGGCGATCGAGCGCGTGCGCGCCGACGGCGCCTCGGGACCCGAGGTGGACGCGTTGCGCCGCAGCAGGGATTCCATCCTGCGCGCCGAGCACATCTGGGGGAATCTGTCGCGCTCGATCGCGATCTTCGTCGCGCCCGACTTCGAGGAGGTGTTCGTTCTGCCGAACCGGCTCGACGATGCCGTCCATGTCGGATCGCATTTCACGCTCGGTCAGCTGCTCCGCGCACCGAGCCAGGACCAGGAGGCGTACGCGATCACCATCTCGGCGCACGAGTGGTGTGTCTGGCACGCGACACCCACCGACCGCGCCACGCGGCTGGACATTCCGGCCGAAGGGCTCGCCAACCTCGACGCGGCGACCAACCGCGAGCCGGGAGAGCGTGCACCGCGCGGTGCCGGGAGCGGCGTCGGCGCGCAGAACGGGGCGAGCCGGCTCGAGGGCGACGAGGGGCGGAAGACACTGCTCGACCTCTACGCGAAACGTGTCGCCGACGTCGTGCGGCGCGACCTCTACGAGCGCGATTCCGAAGAGCGGATCCCGCTGTTCGTCTTCGCGACCGAGCCGCTGCTCAGCCTCTTCATCGAACGGTGCCGCAACGGGCGCCGCATCGTGCCCGTGCCGGGCGGCTCGGATCGCCTGAACGCCGCCGAGATCGACGAGGCCGTCCGACTGCAGCTGGCCAAGCTCAACATCCACGAGGCCGTCTCGCAGCTGCAGACCCTCGCCGACGGTAGCGCCGGACGCGTCGAACGCGACCTGTCGGCGATCGCCCACGAGGCGGTCGAGGGTGCGGTCGAGACCTTCTGGTTCGACTTCACGACCTCGGTCAACGGCACGCTCGATCGTGAGTCCGGGGCCATCGAGTTCGCCAGCGACCACGGCACCGGTGAGGCGCTGGGCGATGGCCGCCGTGCCGGCGACCTGCTGCCGCAGCTGGCGCTCCTCGTGATGTCGAGGGGCGGGCGCGTCGTGACCGTTCGCGGAGCGGACCTCGAAGGAACGGCGTGGTCGGGGCCGGCGATGGCCGAGCTGCGCTTCGCGCTCACCTGAGACGTCGGCAGACCGGCGGGCCGCGCGTCGTGCGTGGGCCGCCGGGGCCGTCCGGGCCGTGGGGCCGGTGCGGCCGGTGGGGCCTGCACGCCGTCAAGGGGCCGGGAGGCGCTTTCCTCCGCCCTAATGTGGATGCATGCGCTTCGGAATGTTCATCCCTCAAGGCTGGCGATACGACCTCGTCGGCATCGATCCGGCCGAGCAGTGGTCGACCATGCACGGGGTCGCCGCGCGTGCGGATGCCGCGGACTCCCCGTGGGAATCGGTCTGGGTGTACGACCACTTCCACACGACGCCGGTCCCGAGTGAGACCGAGGCGACGCACGAGGCATGGTCGCTGATGTCGGCGCTCGCCGCGTCGACCTCCCGGGTGCGTCTGGGCCAGATGTGCACGTGCATGGGGTACCGCAACCCCGCGTACCTCGCGAAGGTGGCCGCCACGGCCGACCTGATCTCGGGCGGACGTATCGAGATGGGCATCGGCGGCGGCTGGTACGAGCATGAGTGGCTCGCGTACGGGTACGGGTTCCCGCCCGTGCCGGAACGGCTCGCCATGCTGCGTGAGGGTGTCGAGATCATGCACCAGGCGTGGACGACGGGTCGCGCGACGCTCGACGGCGAGCACTACCGGGTGGATGGCGCGATCGTGCAGCCGCGCCCGCTGCAGTCCGGCGGCATCCCGATCTGGGTCGCGGGCGGAGGAGAGAAGGTCACGCTCAAGATCGCCGCGAAGTACGCCTCGTACACGAACTTCTTCGGCAGCCTCGAGGAGTTCGCGCACAAGAGCGAGGTGCTGCGCGGGCACACGGAGAGGCTGGGCCGGGATTTCGCGACGATCACCCGGTCGGCGAACTTCAACACGGTCGTCGGCACCGATTCGGCGGACGTCGAGCGTCGGCTCGCCGCGATCGAGGCGCGTGTCGCCCCCCACCTCGGGCCCGAGGGGACGGAGCGGTACCTGGCGGCGTTCCACAGCGGGGCCGCGCTGGTCGGGACCCCCGCGCAGATCATCGAGAAGCTCGAACGCGCGCGGCACCTCGGGCTCGGCTACGCGATCCACTACTTTCCGGAGGCGGCGTACGACCGCAGCGGCCTTGAACTCTTCGAGCGCGAGGTCGTCCCGGCGCTCGCCTAATCCGGGGCTGCCGGACCCTGCCTGGGTCGAATGGGTGCACCGGGTCGAGTGGATGCACCGGGTCCAGTGGGTGTACCGGGTCCAGTGGGTGTACCGGGTCCAGTGGGTGTACCGGGTCCAGCGCCCTGCTCAGGAATCTCGGTGCCGTCCGCGGTGTGTCGCGTGCCGACGCGCCGCAGGACCGGCCGCGGTTCCTGAGTTGGGATGCTGACGGGATGGATGCCTCACGCGACCGAATGCCACGCGCGAGCGGGGGCCTCGCGCGAGCGAGTGCCCCGCCGAACACGGTTCCTTGCTCAGGAAAATCGGTGCCGTCCGCGGTGTGTCGCGTGCCGACGCGCCGCGGGACCGGCCGCGGTTCCTGAGTTGGGATGCTGAAGGGATGGATGCCTCACGCGACCGAATGCCACACGCGAGCGAGTGCGTCACGCGAGCGAGTGCGTCACGCGAGCGGATGCCTCGCGCGAGCGAGTGCCCTCCCGAACACGGTTCCTTGCTCAGGAATCTCGGTGCCGCCCGCGGTGTGTCGCGTGCCGACACGCCGCAGGACCGGCCGCGGTTCCTGAGTTGGGCTGCTGACGGGATGGATGCCGCACGCGAGCGAGTGCGTCACGCGAGCGAGTGCGTCACGCGAGCGAGTGCGTCACGCGAGCGGATGCCTCGCGCGAGTGAGTGCCCCGCCGAACACGGTTCCTTGCTCAGGAATCTCGGTGCCGTCCGCGGTGTGTCGCGTGCCGACACGCCGCAGGACCGGCCGCGGTTCCTGAATTGCGTGGGAGAAGGGCGAGGTGACGGGCGGGTGCGTCGTGCCTCGTGGCTCGTGCCTCGCGGCTCGTGGCTCGTGGCTCGGGAGGTCAGGCGGCGGCTTCGGAGTCGAGCTTGGCGGCGAGTTCGGCGTCGGTCGGCTCGGTGAAGTGGGTGCCGTCTGGGAACACGATGACCGGGATCTGCGTGCGGCCCGAGATGGCCTTCGCCCGGTCTGCGCCGTCGGCGACGATCTCCAGGTCGACGTAGTCGTACTCGACACCGTGGCGGTCGAGCAGTGCCTTCGAGCGGCGGCAGTCACGGCACCAGTCGGCGCCGTACACGGTGATGCGGGCGGGTCGCAGGTCGGAAGCAGACGAAGAATTCACATTCATAAACTACGTACTCAGCCTGTGTGGTATTCCCAGGGTCGCCGGTGGCCGCCACCGGCGACGGTTGCCCCGGGACGCTCAGGCCGGCACGGGTGCCGGGGCGTCGGCGCCGACGAGTCGCATGAAGGCGCTCAGCTGGGCGACGCCGTCGGGGCGCGAGGGCAGCGCGTCGAGCAGACCGGGGCTGTAGAGCACGTACGCCGCCCACTTGGCGCGTGACACCGCGACGTTGAGTCGATTCTTCAGCAGTAGGAACTCGATGCCGCGCGGTGCGGCTGCAGCTGAGGACGCGGCCAGCGACACGATCGCGACGGCGGCCTCCTGCCCCTGGAACTTGTCCACGGTGCCCACCGGCACGTCGGGGTATCCAGCCTTGTCGAGGGCCTCACGCACAGTGGTGAGCTGTGCGTTGTACGGGGTCACGACGATCAGGTCGCCCTGTTCGAGGGGACGCGGCGGGCAGCTCACGATGCCGGCGCTCGGCTCGGCCGCGCTCGGCTCGGCGGGGCTCGGCTCGGCCGCGCTCGGTTCGGCGGGGTTCGGCTCGGCCGCGCTCGGCTCGGCGGCGCTCGGCTCGGCCGCGCTCGGCTCGGCCGGGCTCGGCTCGGCCGGGCCGGAAACGCCGGCCGAGGATTCCCTCTTCAGCTCCGACGCCGTCTCCGCCTCGGACCACGCCCGGCCGATGAGCGACCGCACCAGGTCGACGACCACGGCCGCCTCCTCGGGTGATGCGGTCGCGTTGCCCTCGTGTTCCACAGGAATCGCGTGGAGGCCGGGCGCGACGCCGTCGAGGTGTCGGGCGGCCGCGATCGCGTGCGACCGCAGCTCCCCTTCGTAGGCGAGCTGCGACACGGGTGCGGCGACGGCTTCGTGCATGCGGCGGCTTTCTGCCAGGAAGACCCCGTACTCGGGTGGAAGCACCTCGTGGCCGTCGGCGACCCAGCCGAGTGCCGACGTGTCGACGGGTTCAGGGTGCAGCGCCTGGCTGACCTGCGGGAGCTGCTGAGGGTCTCCGAGGAGGAGCAGATTTCGCGCGGACACGGACACCGCAATGGTCGACGCGAGCGAGAACTGCCCGGCCTCGTCGATGACGAGCAGGTCGAGCGACCCCCGGGGGACGCGCTTGATGTTGCAGAAGTCCCACGCGGTGCCGCCGACGACGTACCCGCCCGCACGCTCGGCGGTGAACCGTTGCAGGTCGTCTTTTTTCGCGAGCGCGGTGAAGGGGCGTGTGCCGACCTCGGCCGGATCTTTCACCGCCTTGCCGACGAGGGCGCCGTCGAGACCCGCGCGCACGACGGCGTCGAGCACGTGCTCGACCACGGCGTGGGACTGCGCCACGACGCCGATGCGCCACCCGTGCTCCGCGACCAGTCGTGCGATGACGTGCGACGCCACGTAGGTCTTCCCCGTGCCGGGGGGCCCCTGTACCGCGAGATAGGAGTGCTCGAGCTGCTGCACGGCGCCCAGCACGCGCGCGACGTAGTCATTGGCGCCGGGTGTGCTCCCGGCCTGGGCTACGGCGACGCGCGGCGGGCGGCGTCGCAGCACATCCATGGCGGGGTTGGCCGGCAGCGCCGGGAACGTTGTGGGGATCGGTGCGGCCCACTCGGCGATCGCGACTCGCAACGCGTCGGTCGACGGCGGGCGACCTGGCCCGACGGCCATCGGCAGCGCGGACCACGTCTCGCCGGCGGCGCCGCGCTCCTCGACGACGAGGCCGGCATCGGTCACCTCGACGATGGTGGCGTCGATCGCACGGCGCTGGCCCGGCCGCATGGTGAAGGCCGGGACGGGGGTATCGGGTTCGTAGAACACGAACACGCCCGACCCGACGCTGAACCGCGAACCTGGGGCGATGCGCCCCGTGAGGAGCAGCTCGCGGCGCGGGCTCCCCCAGCGGGGCTCCTCGTGCCACGAGGTGACGACGCCGGACGCTCCAGGGTCGACGATCAGCACATCGCGGTGGTCCTCCCACAAGTCCGCCGGCTGATCGGTGCGCAGGAAGTGACTCCACCAGAAGCTCTTGGCTTCGCGGTCGTGGTAGTCGATCGCAGCGGCCGCCAGCGCAAGTGCGGTCTCGTCGGGCCCGCGCCCGTCGCCGGGCGCCGCGGGCCCGGCCAGTTCGCGGAGGTGGACGGCGAGGGGACTCGGCTCGTAGACCTTGGTCGCGGCGCGCTCGCGGAGGAATGCGGGCGGCACGGGCTGCACGCCGGCACGGCGCGCGATGGCGAGCAGCCAGTCGCGCAGGCGACGCGTCGACACACAGTCGTATCGGTTGTAGTCGGCGAGGTCGTCGAGGATGCGCCGGGCCTCGTCACGCTCAGCCGGGCTGCCCGACTCGGCCAGCTGCCTGGCCCGGACGTACTCCGTGATCGAGTCGGCGCCGGACTTCACCTCGGCCTCGCGCAGTTCATCGCCCATGTAGAGCGGCTCGAGCTTCTTGATGGAGTAGGAGCGGCTGCCCACGCGCACGCCCCGCTTCACGATGGGATAGAGGTCGACGAGGACGCCGTCGGCAAGCAGCTGATCGACGTCGGCCTCGCCCACCCCGTGGCGCGCGGCGATGGCCGTGAGGTGCGTGCGTTCGTAGCTCGCGTAGTGGTAGATGTGCAGGTCGGGGTGCGCCTGCCGGCGCAGCTTCACGAGGTCGAGGAACCGGAGCAGCGCCGCTCGCTCCTCGGCGAAGGAGTGCGCCCAGAGTGCGGTGTACTGGTCGTCGGTGTCGACCATGCCCCACAGGTAGTCGAGGTTCCAGCTCGTCGCGTCGCCCTCGGTGTAGAGCGGGTCGCCCTCGAAATCGAAGAAGAGATCGCCCGGGCTCGGTGCGGGAATTGCGGCGAGCGACTCGGCGTCGCGCACCTCGACGGGCGGCGGAAGCGGTGGGCTGCCCTCTGGGCGGGTGCCGGCGGCGACGGCCTCGAGCTCGCGGGCCTCGGCCACGAGCTGGAGGCGTGCTTGCGCCCGCAGGTTCTCGAGCGTCGAGTCGATGAGGTGCGGAACCGGGCCCTCGGAGGCCGCGAGTGCGTCGATCGTGGTGATGCCGGCGTCGGCGAGGGCCTCGCGCTGGCTGACGCGCAGGCTGCCGACGAGGAGGACGTCGCGCCCGGCCTGCACCTCGAGTTCGCAGGTCGGGCAGCGCCCGTCGTGGGCGTACCGCGGGTCTCCCCAGGCGACCGGGCCGGTGTCGGCGAGCCGCTCGTCGACGATCTGCCGCAGCCTGGCGACGCGCCGACGGTACACGGGCATGATGTCGTCGAGCCGGTGCTCGCTCGACGTACCGTCGCCGAGGAGCAGCTCGACGGTGTCGTCGACCGGGATGCCGAGCCGCGTGAGCTGTTCGGCGTACGCGGCGAGCTGCAGCAGGGCCGTGACGCGCGCGTGCCTGGCCAGTTTGGAGTCTTGGACGCGATACCGGCGGTCGGGTCGCCGCACGATGAAGTCGGCGAAGCCGATGAACCCGTCGGTGGCGAACGTGGCCTGGTACACGACCGGGCTGCCGGCGAGCAGCGCATCACGGGTGCGGTCGACGGCGGCGGCCACGGCCTCGGCGTCGCGCACGCTGGGTTGCTCGATCTCGACGACGCCGTCACCGAACCGCTCGCGGTAGCGCGCGAGCACGCGGAGCTCGTGCTCGGTGCCCAGGGCGCCTGCCCGCTCGAGCATGGCATCGCCGACCGGCTCGAACAGCGTGTCACGCCCCAGCTTGACGTCGAGTTCGCGGAGGAACGCGAACTCGCAGTCCGACGCCTTCTTCAGATCGCTCGCGCTGGTCACGACGCTACCGTCGAGCAGGAACATCGACGCCCCTTTCCTGATCGAAGCCGGTCGGCTCGATCGACCCCATCACGTTAACCGCCGCCGCCGACATCGGCGCGGACCGCCTCCACAGCTGAGACCACTGTTCGCTGTGACGGCTCGCGGTCTCTGCTCGCTGCGACGGCCCGCGGCATCCGTTCGCTGCCACAGCCTGGGGCATCCGCGCGCCGTGACAGCCCGCGACATCCGCTCGCCCTCAGCGGGTGAGCACGACCTTGCCGATGCTGCGCCCCGACCCGACGATCTCGTGCGCCTCGCGCAGCGAGGCCGCATCGATGCCCGAGATCTCGCGCGTGAGCGTGCTGCGCAGCGCACCCGACTCGAAGAGCCCCGCCGCCTCGTCGAGCAGCTCGTGCTGGCGCACCATGTCGGGCGTCTCGAAGATGCCGCGGGTGAACATCGACTCCCACTTCCAGGCGATGCTCTTGGCCTTGAGCGCGCGCACGTCCAGGTCCGGATCGTCGTCGATCGCGACGATCTCACCGAACGGCCGGAGGACCTCGGCGAACAGTGGCACGCGTCCCGGCGTACTCGGCGTGAAGACCCGATCGATGCCGCCCGGTGCGATGTCGCGAAGGTCGGCGGCGAGGTCGCCGTGGTGGTCGAGCACGTGATGCGCACCCATGCGCGTGACCCACGCGTGAGACTCGGGGCGCGAGGCCGTACCGATCACGGTCACGCCGGTTCGCAGGCGGGCGAGCTGTGTGAGAATCGACCCGACACCGCCGGCAGCCGCGACCGCGAGCAGCGTTCCCGTGCTCGACGCGTCGAGCGCGAACCGTTCGAACAGTGATTCCCACGCCGTGATGGTCGTGAGCGGCATGGCCGCCGCCTCGGCCATGGTGAGGTTCGCCGGCTTGCGTCCGACGAGCCGTTCGTCGACCGCGTGGTACTCGGCGTTCGTGCCCTGGCGGGTGTTGACGCCCGCGTAGTACACCTCGTCGCCCGGCGTGAAGCGTGTCACGGCCGACCCGACCCGGCGCACCGTGCCCGCGGCGTCGTAGCCGAGTACGACGGGCGCGTCGTCGACGCCGCGCCGTGCGCGCACCTTCAGATCGACGGGGTTCACCGATACCGCTGCGACCTCGACCAGCAGGTCGTGCGGACGCGGCTCGGGGAGTGGGAGTGTGGCGTCGACGAGCGCGCGGTCGTCGTCGAGTGGGACGGAACCGGTCGCGAGGACCGCGGACATGGTGGTGGGCAGCATGCTCCTATCATCGCCAACCGGCGGCGTCCACGGCGTTGTCGGCGGATGCGGCGGGGCGTACCGTGACCGCATGGCATCGAACACGGCGGCGGATGGCGCGCCCGGCACGCCCGGCGCGCCCCGCGACCGCGGCGGGGCCGGCGCGCACGCTGCGCCCGGGGAACCCGCTGCGCCCGGGGAACCCGCTGCGCCCGGGGAACCCGCTGCGCCCGGGGAACACGCTGCGCCCGGGGAACCCGCTGCGCCCGGGGAACCCGCTGCGCCCGGGGAACCCGCTGCGCCTGGCGCGCATGGCGTCGGGTGGGAGGACGTCCGTCGGCTGGCCCTGTCGTTTCCCGACACGACCGAGCATGTGAGCTGGGGCGCCGCGCACTGGCGTGTGCATGGGAAAGGGTTCGTGTGGGAGCGGCCGTTGCGTCGCAAAGACCTGGAGGAGCTCGGCATCGCCGAACAGGATTTCCCCGTCCTGGGAGCGCGTGTCGCCGACGAGGCGGTCAAGTTCGCGCTCGTCGAGACCGATCCCGAGGTGTTCTTCACCACCTCGCATCTCGACGGCTGGTCCGCGGTCCTCGTGCGCCTGGACCGGATCTCGCGTCGGCGGCTGGGCGAGGTCGCGGCCGACGCGTTCCTGGCGGTGGCACCGCCGAAGCTCGCCAACGAGTGGCTGATCCGCAACTCCGACTAGCGTCGGATCATCTCGGCGCGCCGCTCACGCCGGCGCGCCGCTCACGCCGGCGCGCCGCTCACGCCGGCGCGCCGCTCACGCCAGCGCGCCGCGCTCGAGACCGAGCATGCCCTCGAGGGCGCGAGAGAGCAGCACGCCACGGCCCTCGCCCCAGCGGACGAGGGCCTGGGCGTTGAGCCCGTCGATCATGCCGAGCAGTTGCCACGCGGCCGCCCGGGGGTCGTCGACCGCGAACTCACCCGCCGCCGCGCCCGCCGCGATGAGGTCGTGGAGGACCGCATGCCAGGCATCCATCTCGTCCCGCACGGCCTGGGCGAGCGTCTCGTTCCGTCGACCGAGCGCCCAGGCCTCGACCCAGACGAGCGTGACGTCGTCCCGGCTGCCATCGAGGAGGGTGTGCACGAGCATGCTGAGCCGCCGGGTGGCCCCGGCGGCTTCTGCGCGCCCGGCGGCTTCTGCACCCTCGGTCGCTTCCGCGCGCTCTGCCGCCCCTTGCCTCCCGGTCGCTTCCGCGCGCTCTGCCGCCCCTTGCCTCCCGGTCGCTTCTGCGCGCCCGGTCGCTCCTGCGCGCCCGGTCGCTCCTGCCCGCCCGCCCGCTTCTGCGCCCCCGGTCGCTCCCGCCCGCCCGGCGGCTGGCTCGCCGCCGTCCCCCATGCCGGCCACCTCGCGCAGCTCGGTCGCGACGATCGTGCGGAACGTCTCGGCGACGAGCTCGTCCATGTTCGGCCGGTAGTGGGCGACAAGCGCCGGTGTCACGCCCGCTCGGGCGGCGACGCCGCGCAGCGTCACGGCGGCCAGACCCTGCTCGAGCGCGACGTCGCGGGCGGCGGCGTCGATCTCACCGCGACGCTCGCTCGGCGGTTTGCGCGCGGCGCCGCGACGCGCGCTGGGCGGTGGCGGCGTGCGCGCGGCGAGCGTCGCGCCGCCGCGACGCGCGCTGGGCGCCGGCGGTGTGCTCGCGGCACCGCCACGCTCGCTCCGCGGCTCATGCTCATTCGTCCTTGACATGCTGCGCCCAGTCTAAGTACGTTCGGGTCAGTTATTGATCAACTGATCAATAAACCCTGCTCGATCACCACGGTCGAGTGGGCTCGGGGACGCGCGCCGTGCCCGAGGCATCCGCACCGACCGCGAGGAGCACCATGGCCTGGCGCATGCCCTCAGAGACCGCACCGCACGAGCGCACCTGGATGGCGTTCCCCCGCCCGAACGAGACGCTCGGCGAGGACGCGGCCTCGGCCGAGCTCGCGTACGAGACGTGGGCCGCCGTGGCCCACGCCGTGGCCGAGTTCGAGCCCGTGACGATGGTGGTCGACCCGACCGAGCGAGCGCGCGCGCAACGCATGCTCGGCGATCACATCGAGCAGGTCGTGGCCCCCCTCGACGACTTCTGGATGCGCGACTTCGGTCCGACCTTCGTCGTCGACGACGAACGCCCCGGCGTGCTCGGCGCCGTCGACTGGGTCTTCAACGGGTGGGGTGCGCCACGCTGGGCGACCTGGGAGCACGACCGGGAGATCGCCCGGTTCGTCGCGGCCGAGGCCGGTGCCGAGCTCATCAGCTCGGTGCTGGTCAACGAGGGCGGGGCGATCCACGTCGACGGCGCAGGCACGGTCCTCGCGACGCGCACCGTCCAGCTGGACCCGGGTCGGAACCCCTACGCCGACACGGCTCGCGTCGAAGCCGAGTTCGCCCGCACGCTGGGCGCCACGCACACCGTGTGGCTGCCACGCGGGCTCACCCGCGACTATGAGGACTTCGGCACGCGCGGCCACGTCGACATGGTGGCGACCATCCCGTCGCCGGGCCGACTGCTGCTGCATACGCAGCGCGATCCGGGGCATCCCGACTTCGAGGTCACGCGCGAGGTGCGCGAGTTCCTGGAGACCCAGACGGATGCCTCGGGCGCCCCGTTCGAGATCATCGAGCTGCCGGCCCCGGCCACGCTCCGCGACGACGAGGGGTTCGTGGACTGGAGCTACGTCAATCACCTCGTGGTGAACGGTGGCGTCATCGCCTGCGGGTACGGCGAGCCGGGTGCGGACGCGCACGCCGCCGCGATCCTCGCCGACGCGTACCCGGGTCGCCGGGTCGTGACCGTCGACGCGCGGCCGATCCTCGCGCGCGGCGGCGGCATCCACTGCATCACGCAGCAGCAGCCCGCGGTGGGTGCGGCGTGAGCGCGGGAGATCGGGCGCGCGGCTTCGATGTCGTCGAGGCCTCCATCGCCGACCTCCGCGCCGCCCTCGAACGCCGCGAGGTGACCGCCGTCGAGCTCGTCACCGCGTACCTCGAGCGCGTCGACGCGTTCGACGCGCCGGGCACGGACACGGCACTGAACGCCGTCGTCGTGCGCAACCCGGACGCCCTCGTCGAGGCACAGGCCTCCGACGAGCGTCGCGCGCGTGGCGCGGTGCTCGGGCCGCTCGACGGCATCCCGTATACCGCCAAAGACAGTTACCTCGTGCGCGGCCTCACCGCCGCAGCCGGAAGCCCCGCGTTCGAGCGCCTCGTGGCCCAGCGCGACGCGTTCACGATCGCGCGTCTGCGCGAGGGTGGCGCGATCTGCCTCGGGCTCACGAACATGCCGCCGATGGCGAACGGCGGCATGCAGCGCGGCGTGTACGGCCGCGCCGAGAGCCCGTACAACGCCGACTACCTCACCTCGGCGTTCGCGTCCGGATCGTCGAACGGCTCGGGCACCGCGACCGCGGCGAGCTTCGCCGCGTTCGGGCTCGGTGAGGAGACCTGGTCCTCCGGGCGGGCGCCCGCATCGAACAACGCACTGTGCGCGTACACCCCGTCCCGGGGCGTGATCTCGGTGCGCGGCAACTGGCCGCTCGTCCCCACGATGGACGTCGTCGTGCCGCACACCCGCACGATGGCGGACCTGTTCGAGGTGCTGGACGTGATCGTGGCCGACGACCACGAGTCGCGCGGCGACTTCTGGCGGGCGCAGCCGTGGGTCGAGCTGCCGAAGGCGAGCGAGGTGCGGCCCGCCTCCTACGCGGCACTCGCGGCGACGGATGCGTCGGCGGCGCGCAGGCGGCTCGCGGGCACGCGGCTCGGCGTGCCGCGCATGTACGTGAACGCCGACCCCGAGGCGGGGACCGCCGAGCCGGGTGGCTCGGTCGGCATCGGGGGTCCGACCGGGCAGCGCATCGAGACCCGGCCATCCGTGATCGAGCTCTGGGAGGCCGCCCGCCGCGACCTCGAGGCCGCGGGGGCGGAGGTCGTGTTGGTGGACTTCCCGGCCGTGTCGAACTATGAGGGCGACCGGCCCGGCGCACCCACGATCGCGACCCGCGGACTCGTCAGCCGGGAGTATCTGCGGCGCGAGATCATCGATCTGTCGGCGTGGGCGTGGGACGACTTCCTGCGGGCGAACGGCGACCCCGCGCTCGGCTCGCTCGCCGACGTCGACGGCGCCCTGATCTTCCCGCACCCCGAGGGCGCGCTGCCCGACCGGTACACCGGCTTCGACGACGACATCGCCCAGTACCCCGCGCAGGTGCGCGCACGCCCGGTCGACTCGCTCGCGGAGATCCCCGAGCTCGAGGCCGGGCTCCGCGGCCTCGAGGAGACGCGCCGCATCGACCTCGAGGCGTGGATGGACGAACTCGGGCTCGACGCGGTGGTCTTCCCCGCGGTGGCCGACGTCGCGCCGGCGGACATGGACGTGAACGAGGCTTCCGCCGACCTCGGCTGGCGCAACGGCGTCTGGGTCGCGAACGGGAATCTGGTGCCCCGACACCTCGGCATCCCGACCGTGACCGTGCCGATGGGCACCATGGCCGATATCGGCATGCCGGTCGGGCTCACGTTCGCCGGCCGGGGCTACGACGATTCGGCGCTGCTCGCGCTCGCCGCGGCGTTCGAGGCCCTGGGGCGTCGGCGCACGGAGCCGCCCCGGACGCCGCGACTGAGCTGACCGCGCGGCGGGCGCGCCGGCGGGGCCCGGTCCCGCCGGGGCATCCGTGCGCGTTGCGCGCCGGTTCGTGCGCCGGTGCGCCGCACCGCCCGGCGTACACCGGCAGAATCGGGCGCGCACCGCGCGCGCAACCCCCGTCACCGACCCGTGCCGGCTGCTTAGGCTGGCCTCGGACGGGCCGTCCGCGAAGCGCTCGCCGGCTCGGTGCCCGCCCGAGGAAGGACCATCATGGCAACGTACGACGTACAGGACCGTTCGGCGATCGTGACGGGGGCTGGCAGCGGCATCGGCCGGTCGGTCGCGCGGCTGCTCGCCGCCAACGGCGCATCGGTGCTCGTCACGGATGTGAACGCGGAGAACGCTGAGCGCGTGGTCGGCGAGATCCGCGACGCGGGCGGTATCGCCGAGGCATCCGTGGGCGATGTGACGGATGCCTCGTGGATCGCGTCGTCCGTCGAGCAGGCGAACGCGCTCGCTCCGCTGAAGATCGCGGTGAACAATGCGGGCATCGGCGGGCCGGCTGCGGTGGTCGGGGAGTACCCGGTCGACGGCTGGCGGAAGGTCATCGACATCAACCTCTCGGCGGTATTCGAGAACATGCGCGCCCAGTTGCCGGCGATCGTGGCGAACGGTGGCGGCTCGGTGGTCAACGTCGCGTCCATTCTCGGCAGTGTCGGTTTCGCGAACTCGGCGGCATACGTCGCGGCGAAGCACGGCGTCGTGGGGCTCACGAAGAACGCCGCGCTCGAGTACGCCGGTCAGGGCGTTCGGGTGAACGCGGTCGGCCCGGGGTTCATCAGGACGCCGCTCGTCGAGGCCAACATGGACGCCGACGCCCTCGCCTTCCTGGAGGGCAAGCACGCGCTCGGCCGGCTCGGTGAGCCCGACGAGGTCGCGGCACTCGTCGCGTTCCTCGCGAGCGACGCGGCGAGTTTCGTCACGGGCAGCTACCACCTCGTTGACGGCGGCTACACGGCCCAGTAACGGCGCCCCCGGTCCTCCGAACCGAGCCCCGTCCGGTCCGGTCCGGTCCGGTCCGGTCCACGATCCTTACTCAGGAAATATCAGCTTGTCGCGGCGTGTCGAGGCCGAGACACGCCGCGGAGCGGGGCGGTCTTCCTGAATTGGCGACCCGCGGCGGAACGCGGGATGCGGCGCGGGACCCGCAGCGGAACGCGTGGGATGCGGCGCGGGACCCGCAGCGGAATGCGCGGGATGCGGCGCGGGATGCGGCGCGGGACGCGCGGCGGGACGCGGGATGCGGCGCGGGACGCGGGATGCGCGGTGGCTACGGCGTGCTGGGCTCAGCGCACCGTCACGGTCCGCTCGTGCAGGCCGGTCGCACCGTCAGGGACGACCGGCCGCTCGGTCGCGGTCTGCACCTCGCCGTCCGCGCCGGTCGCGCGCACACGCAGCGTGTGCTGACCGGCCGTCGCATCCCAGGTGAACCGCCACTGCACCCAGGTGTCATCCGAGATCGCGGTGGCGAGCTCCGCGGGCTGCCAGACCCCATCGTCGATCTGCACCCCCACGGCCGCGATCCCGGTATGCGGATGCCACGCCACGCCGGCGATCGCGACGGGGCCGGCGGTGAGCGGCTGGCCCTGCCGGGGCACGTCGATGCGGCTGGACAGTTTGATCGGCCCGCGCGCGCTCCAGCCGCGATCGGTCCAGTACGCGGATGCCTCGTCGAATCGCGTGACCTCGAGATCGACCACCCACTTCGTCGCCGACACGTATCCGTAGAGGCCGGGGACGACCATGCGCACGGGGAATCCGTGCGCCAACGGCAGCGGCTCGCCGTTCATGCCGATCGCGAGGAGGGCATCGCGGTCGTCCTGGAGCGCTTCGAGCGGGGTGCTCGCCGTGAAGCCGTCGACGCTGCGGGAGAGCACCATGTCGGCGTCGGGGCGCGGACCCGCCTTGGCCAGCAGATCGCGGATGGGGTGGCCGAGCCAGAGCGCCGTGCCGATGAGGGGGCCGCCGACCTCGTTCGAGACGCACGCCAGGGTGGTGGCGCGCTCGATCATGGGTAGCGCGAGCAGTTCCTCCCAGGTGAGGCTGAGCTCGCGCTCGACCAGGCCGTGGATGTGCAGCCGCCAGTCTGCCGGGTCGACCTCGGGAACTCGGAGGGCGGTGTCGATGCGGTAGAAGTCGGCGTTCGCCGTGAACAACGGACTCACCCCGGCGATGTCGAGCTCGGCACCGGCGGGGATGGTCGAGGTCGAGGTCGGCGTGGGCAGCCGGATGGCACTTCGCGCGGCCTGCACGGCCCGCCGCCCGGTTTCGGCGACGCTGCCCACCACCGCCGCGAGCAGTCCGATGGCGGCTGCGCCGCCCGCCCAGGTCAGGAATCGGCGGCGGTCGGGCCCGCTGACGTCAGACGACACCGGCGCGTCAGCCGACACCGGCGCGTCGGACGACACCGGCGCGTCAGCCGACACCGGCGCGTCGGACGACACCGGCGCGTCGGACGACACCGGCGCGTCGGACGACACCGGCGCGTC
>Ga0182737_1001489_pt1 | contig 22777 bp, 19 predicted proteins | sample eDN5th30CBELigOP_FD_128878 | JGI IMG/M metagenome (GOLD analysis project Ga0182737, IMG submission 128878) | Enriched Organic Plus compost microbial communities from Emeryville, California, USA - eDNA 5th pass 30_C BE-Lig OP (version 2) (version 2) ...
ATCACCTGCTCATCAAGCTGCACCAGCTCCATGGCCAGCGCTTCCTGCCGCAGCGTATGCACACGTTTATCAGGGTGCGCCTGCAAAATGTGTCTGGCCAGTTCTGAGCAGCCCTGTTTTTCTAGAACAATGTTGGGGACCGGGTGGGAAGACCGCCAGCCGTAGGCGACTGATGCCCCGGCCACGGATAGCAGACATAAGCACACAGCCGCCCAGGAGACGCGGGCGCTTAGCCTCCAGGACTGGGAGCGGAACGCACCTGCACGAGCCGCCATGCGCAGTACCTTGGGGCGCTGGCGGTCAGGAAGTCTTGACCATAGCCAGTCGAGGCCCTGCGAGGATTTTACCAGCAGGCGCTCCCAGGCTCCGCACCAAATCAAAAACACCAGCCAGTCACCAGCCGTAAGGAAACGATCTGTCGCCACATTGCCAGACATGGCTGTAATCAGCAGGAAGGAAGCCGCAGTAACAATGACCACCAGCCATCCGATGCGCTGCCGCCTTGAGGCTGCCGCCAGCACCACAGCCGCTGCAATGGCAAAACTGCCGATGGAGGGGAGATCATCAAAATGATACAGTTTTAGCAAGGCTATCGCAGCAGGTATCGCTGGCAGCCACCAACCCCTCCGCACGCACTGTCCCAGCGCCACTAGCACGATCAACACTCGCGTCAGCCATTGCCATACAGGATTCGTGCGTGGCGTGTACTCAGCAGCAGCAGCAAACGCCTCGCCAATCTGTTTCACGTAGCGGGCGGGATCCTCCTTCACCAGCGCCATGTATTTTTTCATGAAATACTTGTAACGCTTCCCGCCGGAATTGCTCAGGATGCCGTCTTCGGCGGCCTCTTCGTGCAGCTTTTTAGTCAGCCGTTTCTCCGTGGGATGAGCGCCGCCATACAGCAGTTCTGCAGTGTTTAGAGACTGGGTAAAAGCTCCAAACTTTACTTGTTGGCGAATCATCCAGGGGATGAACAAAGCGCACACAGCCACAGAAAAAACAGCGCTGCATGCAACGATCCTGCGCAGCGGCCAGCGTTTCCGGAAGCCTATCAGTACTAACAGGATCGGATACAGGGGGACCGTCAGCAAAAACACCCCGGAGGCCAGATTGCCCAGGCCGACAATCAATCCAGAAAGACCCGCATTTATCAGAGATGGCGTGCGCAGCAGCCGCCAGAAAGTCAGCAGCCCCAGCACGCCAAAAGCCGCGCCCATATTCTCAGTGAGCACCACCTGAGCCAGCGCCACCTGCATGGGGCAAAACATCATCCAACTGGCAACAGTCAATCCCACGAAACGGGACCCAAGCAATCCGCCGAGAATCAACACGCCGGTGGCGGTGACGGCCTGAAGCAAGGAGTTCACTGCCAGCGAGACGGTCACACTGGAGCCAAACACCTGATGAAACAAGGCCAGCAGGAGGCTGTAAAACGGGCGCTGGGCGGAAAAACCCGAATCAAAGCCGCGCCCTTCTGCCAGCGCCCGCGCCATCTCATGCCATGCCCCGGCATCACTGGAGGGTATTCCCCGTAGGGACATCACTCCATCACTGTAGTCAGAATGGTAAAGCTGTATCATTCTCACCAGCAGAAAAAGACCGAAAAACGCGGCGATTTTCACCCAGGCAGGTATGCCCTTCCAGTTGCGCGCGGCTCCGTGCACGGGTATCCAGAGCCTCCCACGAGTCAGCATACAGCCCAGGGCAAACGTCCCAGCAAGAAGCCACCACACATGATCACGCACATGCATCGTCATGCTTAATTCATACCGGTGACCGTTTTCTTTGGGACTTGTGCCATCCTGTGTCGTGAAACGCAGATAACTATCCTGCAGTCGGTACCAGCCGCCGCCACGCAAAAGCTGCCTTTTGGATCTGGCCTTGTATCCTACCGGCTCGCCATCTTCCAGCAGAATGGCGCTCGCCTGTTGGGCAGGGGAAAATTTTCCCTGCGGCAGCTTCCACCGCCATAACGTATCGTCTCTGTCCCCTTTGTCTGACTTTGACCCAACGGATATCTTTTTAGGCTCCAGGTGAAGCGTCTCACGAATACCCCAACCGCTGTATTCCTGAAAAAGGGCGCCCATCAGTGTGAGCAGACTCAAAATCAATAGCGAATGCCCCACATGCGCAATGGTCATGCGGTAGCGAGAATAAAAGCGCTGGAGCACTGCTTGCATGGGGGAAGGCAGTGGCGCAGCTTAAGGCAAGTCCCCGGTTGCGCCAGCCAAAATAGACGATTACATCCGCTCTGTCATGAGTCAAACTCGCATCCTCGTCACCGGAGCCAAAGGCCGTATGGGCCAGGCGGTCATTGAAGCCGTAGAAAACAACCCCGCTACCGTGGTGGGGGCAACCATTGATGTAGGGGACTCCCTTGAAGAAGCCCTGGCCAAGTCCGATCTGGTTGTCGATTTCAGTTCACATCATTTCACAGCGGAACTGGTGGCTGCCTGTGTGAAAGCAGGCAAACCGTTTGTGATGGGCACCACCGGCCATACGATCGAGGAGATCGAACTGATTCATAATGCAGCCCAATCCCTTCCAATCGTATTCGCGCCAAACTTTAGCGTCGGGGTAAATACCCTGTTCTGGCTCACCCGTCAGGCGGTTCGCATCCTGGGTGAACCCTTTGACCTCGAGGTCGTGGAGATGCATCACCGCCATAAAGTGGACTCCCCAAGCGGCACCGCCCGTCGGCTGGTGGAAATTCTCTGTGAAGAAACAGAGGTCAGCTATGATCAGGACACCCGCCATGGCCGCTTTGGTGATGTCGGAGCCCGCACAAAAAAGGAAATCGGCGTGCATGCACTGCGTGGCGGCGATGTGGTCGGTGATCACACCGTCATCTTTGCCAATACCGGCGAGCGTGTGGAACTGACTCACAAGGCCTCCAGTCGCGACACTTTCGCCAACGGTTCTGTACGTGCCGCAGTCTGGCTTGGCGGCCAGCCCGCCGGCGTGTATGACATGCAGGACGTGCTTGGCCTGAAATAAGGTGGAGATGTCAGATCAACCCTCAAGCATCCTCGTAGCGCTCGGGTCAAATCTTGGAGATCGCCTGGCCAGCTTGAGAGCCGCCGTGGTTGCCGTTCATCAACTGCCATGCACCCAGGTTCTCAGTGTTGCGCCGTTATATGAAACCGATCCGGTGGACTGCCCGCCGGAATCGCAGGCCTTTTACAACAGCGTCATGGAACTGCAGACTTCCCTGGCGTTGCCCTCTTTATTAAGAGAGCTTAGAGGGATTGAAATAACACTGGGCAGACCCAGTGAACACGGCCATCATGCCCCGCGTACAGTCGATTTGGACATCCTTTGCGCAGGACAGACAGTTGTAAATACCGAGGAGCTTGGCGTGCCACATCCGCGCATGCACTTGCGCCGCTTTGTCCTGCAACCCGCGGCAGATTTGCAGCCAGACCTGATGTTGCCTGGGCAAAACAAAAGCATCGCCATGCTGCTGCATGAACTGAACAATAATGAACCTCCTCTGCGTCAGGTCGCCAGAGATTGGGCTGACCTGAATGGTTAGACCTACCACTTTAACTGATTGGCTGGCAGGCGGGTGGCATTGCGTTTCTCATCCACGATGTGGCCATCCGACAGGTAAAGAACACGATCGGCCATCTCTGCCATGGAGGCGTTATGGGTAATGATAATCGCCAGCGTGCCGATCTCGCGGTTGATTCGCTCAATCGCCTCCAGCACCGCCACCCCGGTGGTCACATCCAGCGCACCCGTGGGCTCGTCGCAAAGCAACACCTCGGGGCGTTTGGCAATCGCCCGCGCAATCGCCACGCGTTGCTGTTGTCCACCGGAAAGCTGGGAGGGGAAGTGGTCCATGCGGTCGCCAAGACCCACCATCTCCAGCGCTTCCTCCGGCGTCATCGGATCGCGAGCAATCTCGGTGATCAGCGCCACATTCTCCCTCGCCGTCAGGGAGGGGATCAGATTGTAAAACTGGAACACAAAGCCCACACAGTTTCTGCGGAACTGCGTCAGCACGCCTTCATCAGCATCGGTCAGTTCCCAGCCCTTGTAGCGAATTCTCCCCGATGTGGGCACATCAAGACCCCCAAGAATATTCAACAGCGTGCTCTTTCCACTCCCTGAAGCACCCAGCAGCACCACCAGTTCATGACTCGAAAATTGCACATCCACGCCATTCAGCGCTATGACATTGACCTCCCCAGTCTGGTAAATCTTTTTCAGCTCCCGGGCCTCAAAAATGACCTCGCCGATTTGGGGGTTGGGGGCACCTTCGGAAACCACAGCAGGAGATTGACCGGAAACAGGGGGCATCTGGGCGTTTAACATGGCAGAAAATGCCAGCGACGCAACACCCCCCGCACATCCACCGTAGTGTTTATGGCCAAAATGAGTTAGACTCATCCCCCTGAATTCCAGCCCGCCTGATTTCCTTTTTTTCTCATGTCCGATTCCGCACAGCCCAAATTCACCAACGCCCTGGCAAAGGAAAAATCTCCCTACCTTTTGCAGCACGCGCATAATCCAGTGGACTGGATGCCCTGGGGGGAGGCCGCCTTTGAGAAAGCCAGGAACGAAGGCAAACCCATTCTGCTCTCCGTCGGTTATTCCACCTGCCACTGGTGCCATGTCATGGAGCGCGAATCGTTTGAAAATGAAGAAATCGCGGAAGTGATGAACAAGCATTTCATCAATGTGAAGGTGGATCGTGAGGAACGCCCAGACGTTGACCTGACCTACATGACCTACGTTCAGGCCGTTAATGGCAGCGGCGGCTGGCCCATGAATGTATGGCTTACCCCAGACTTGAAACCCTTCTTCGGCGGAACCTATTTCCCCCCCGAAGACAAGGGCGGCCGCATGGGCTTCAAGCGCCTGTGCGAGGAAATCGCCCGCGTTTGGCGTGAAGATAAAGAAAACGTCATCGCCCGCAGCCAGGAAACCGTAGAGAAACTTCAAGGCTACATCAATGATGAGCAGCGCAGTCATGACGCCGCTTTCGAAGCCGTCGCGCAAAAGGCCTACGATGATATTTCCGGCGCATTTGATTATCATGAAGGCGGCTTCAGCGGAGCGCCGAAGTTCCCGCGCCCCGTCACGCTAAATCTGCTCTGGCGGCTCAAACTCCACCTCAAAGCAGAGCATGAAAGCGATGCCAACTGGGCGGACAGCATGATCCGCACCACCCTCACAAAGATGGCCCATGGCGGCATGCGTGACCATGTCGGCGGCGGATTCCATCGCTATTCCGTGGATGGTTACTGGCACATTCCCCATTATGAAAAAATGCTCTACGATCAGGCGCAGTTGGTCGTGGCTTATCTCGAAGGCTACCAGCATACCGGCAGCGCCTTGTACGCCGGCATCGCCCGCAGCACTCTGGAATACTGCATGCGCGACCTGAATGACCCGCAAGGCGGCTTCTACTCGGCTGAAGATGCAGACAGCTACAAAGACGAAACCCGCACAGAAAAAGCTGAAGGCGCATTCTACGTCTGGACCGCTGCAGAAATAGATGAACTGCTGGGCAAACAGGAAGGCAGCATTTTCCGCTACGCCTACGGAGCCAGACGCGATGGCAACGCCAGACCAGAAAGTGACCCACATGGCGAACTGGCTGGCACCAACACCCTGTTCAGAGCCTTTTCCATCAAAAAAACCGCCGAGTTCTTCAAGCTGGAAGAAACTCAAGTCGAGGACGTTCTCACCCGTGGACGCAAGACGCTGTTTGATGTCCGCATAAAACGTCCGCACCCCCACCTGGATGACAAAATCATCACCGCCTGGAATGGCATGATGCTCTCCGCTCTATCAAAGGCCGCCAGCGTGTTGGATGACCCTGCCTATCTTGACCGGGCAAAACAATGCGCGGACTTCCTCCATCAAAAATTGAGCGACAACGGCAAAAACCTCCGCCGAAGCTGGCGCGATGGAGTCGCCAGTTCCCAGGCTTTCGCCCCAGATTATGCCCTCCTCATTCAAGGCCTGCTCGACTTGTATGAAGCCAGCTTTGAACTGCGCTGGCTGCAGTGGGCGGTCAGTCTTCAGGAGGAGTTCGACGCCTCCTATGGAGACCCAGAGCAGGGCGGCTACTACTCCGTCAGCAAAAATATCCCAAACTCAGTGCTGCAGGTAAAAGAGGATTACGATGGCGCTGAACCTTCTCCAAACTCCATTGCATCTTTAAACCTGCTGCGGCTGGCCTCCATGCTGGCAAATGATTCCTACCGCGACGCCGCTTCAAAAACCCTGCGTCTCTTTGGCCAGAGCATGGAAAAATCTCCCATCACAGTTCCGGCCATGGTCTCAGCTCTCGATTATCAGCAGCATGGCAACATGGAAATCGTTTGCGCAGGCGCCTCAGATGACCCCGAATTCCAGGCGCTGGTAAAAGTAGTGCGCCAGCAGTTTCTTCCGCATGCCGTCCTGTTGCACGCGGATGGTGCAGAGGGACAAACATTCCTCGGCAGGGGAAACGAAGCCATCGCTCAAATGAAACCCGTCGCAGGTAAAGCCGCCATCTATGTCTGCCGTAACCACGTCTGCCAGGCGCCTGTCACCAGCGTTGCCGCTCTGCGTGAAGCCCTGAATCTGAGCTAAGCCGCCTTTGCTAAATTGGAAAAAAAGTAAGCCCGGCTAAATCAACAGCCGGGCTTAGAACCCTGATCAAGCACAGCCTTACTTCCCAGCGGCTTGCAACTCGTGTTTGTTACTGCCAATCTTTAAAGCCTTGGCAATCAGCCACACCGTCCAGAAGGGAATGTTCGCCGCATAAATCCAGACCATGGCTTCATGTTGCTGGAAGTTCAGGTTCATGGTCACCTTGATGATGTAGTGCATGGCGACGATGAATACGCCAGTCCACAATGCCCAGGCCCTGCCGAAAAGAAGCGCCACCGCGCCCAGTTCCGCTATCAAGCCCGGTGTATAAGCCATCATGCTGAACCACGGGTTATCAATGGCGTAGGCATTGAGCTTGTCCCCGACGTTGGGCGGCACTTCCACCAGCGCATTGTAATAATGCTGCATTTTGATCTTCTCAAACTGTAGCGGCATGTACTGGGAGTTCACAATCCACTTGCCCTCGCTGATGATCAGCTTGGTCAATCCGCACAGCACGTAGTTGCCAGCCAGCACCTGCAGCGTGACACGGGTGGTAAAACTGTGCAAAGCCGTGCCCGGTTGCACCAGTGTGCGTGGCCCCTTCGCAAAGGTCCATATCCATGAGGCCAGCGCCTGCGCCAGCAGTAGCAGCACCATCATCTGGTAGTAATGGCTGAAGGATCCCAGCGAGTTCTGCAGCGTGCAGGGAATCAGAAAACACACAAACAAAGCCGTCGAGGCAATGGGAAACGCAAAGCCAGTGACATAAAGAATGCACGCAAAACCCATGATCGACTTGATCACCAGATAGGCCTCCGGCTGCAGCGCCCATGTCAGGTCCACCCATTTCGCTATCCCATTGGGAAAGGTCAGTGCTTCATCCGCGTGAGGCAGTCGCTCCAGAAAAGGAAAGCGATTGTAAAGCAGCCATGCAAAACCCAAGCGCATACACAGCGTTTCCCACCACGCAAACTCGATGCGCGGGATAATGTCAAACAGGCTACGCTTTTCTTCGTTGGTCTTGGTCTTGGTGTTGGAACTCATTATTCTGCGCCCTCCTCTTCTGATCCTTCCGCATTGTCTGGCAACGGCTGTGGCGGCAGCGGCGGCACCTCCGTCCCCTCCGGGGCATGAGGCAGATCCGCCAGGCTGATGTACTGACCATCAAAGCGATCCCGCTTGATGCGGTTGTCCTCATCATAGGACAGCACCACCCGGATCATCCGCATCTCCTCATACTGCGCCTGCTGCTTTTCAGTCAGGCGTTGCCCCAGTCGTTCCGTCATAAGCAAAGCCGCATTCTCCACGGACTGTTTCTCCAAGGCCGGGCGCATTTCACGGTCTGGATTCTTTTCGCGTAGTTCTTTAAATTCCCTCTTGCGCTCACTGTTGAACTGTCGCTTTAGCCGTGCAGAAGTTTCCCTGAAAATATACGCAGGCACCGGCTGCCCCTGTTTATCCTCAAAGAAAACGTAATCCACGTTCTTGGCAAAGTCAGCATACATCGGCCAGTGGGAAAACGGAAAGTTCTCCTTGGTCATGTGGCCAATGACCATGCTGAAGACAAACCAGGGCCAGTACTTCAGCAGATGGACAACAAGGTCCCTGGCGCGCAACAGCCATGGCGATTTAAGGGTGGTGGTAATAAAAGACAAATCAGCAGGAACGGTTGATTGAACAGAACAGGAGCCGTTAATTCAAAACGAAAAGAGTCGCGGTCAACAGCTATTTACCCGCCGTACTCTTAGTTTCTTGTTGCGGCATCCGCCACTCCGCTTTTCTGTCTTCCTCCCGTTCCAATGAATTTGCGCTTCCTTCTCACTCTGCCAGTCCCTGTTCTAACTCTGGCGTTGGCGTCGTGTGAGCAAAAAAAAGTGCCTGAACCCAATCCCGCAGAAGCAGCAAAAGAGGAAAAATCCAAAGAAGATCAGGAAGTTCACGCGCTGCATAAATTCGCCGTAAAAATTCGCGCCATTCGTGTGGCCGCCTCCGCCAGCCGGACCGCCGAGGAGATCGCCCCCTATAACGAAGCACTATCCTGGCACGAGTATGAAATCAAAGAAGTGCTTGGCGGCAACCTTGATGCCAAAAAAGTGAGGGTCGCTCACTGGACCGTCCTGCGCGGTAAGGATGTGCCGCAAGATGAAACCCTGGGTGCAGAGGTGGAACTGACGCTAAAGCCCTTTGACCCCAACACCAGTGACCTGGAAGACGTTCCAGCGGATGATGAGCTTGAAATTTTGGCAGAAGAACCGCCTCGTTTCCTTGACCTCAAAGCCATCAGTGGGAACGCCCCTACGCCAGAAGCCCTGCGGTATGACTACGGCGGCTCCATGTCAAACCAGATGCAGATCTACTGGAAACTGCGCTCACAACTGGAGCTTGTCGTCTTGGGAAACTCGCATGCCTCCCGCGCCCTGCTCACCAGTGACATGCTGGATGCGGACAATAAACAGCACCCTAAGGCTCTGAACATGGGCGCAGGCGGCGCCGATGGCTATTTGCAGTGTCTGATTGCAAAAGAATACGTTCTGCCCCTGCCAAAACTCAAAACCGTTGTCTGGATGGTCAGCGCACGGACTTTTAACAAGCTGCGTAAATCCGAACTGACCAATCAACGTGGCGCCGTGTTTCAAAACAGCCCCGGATATGGTTATGACCAGGATCACCGCAAGGAACTGTGGCCCGTGCCACAAAACCAGCCAGTCGTCTCCACCGCAGAACTTAAAGGGCTGAATCTGATCGGTGTTGACCCTTGGGGATGGACGGGGAATGACCGCGTCGCCAGAATCCCAGGCTCAAGACAGGAACAGGAGGCGTATCACCTGGAAAAACTGAACCGCATTCGTTTTGAGTTTGATGAAGATGCCATCGCCCTCTTTAGTGAAACCGTGAAAGCCTTCACCGCCAAAGGCATACGCGTATTCATCGTCACCTCTCCCATCCATCCCTTAAGCCAAAACACAGATGCAGTGGACCCTGACGGAAGCACCAGGGAAGGCCTGAAAAAAACCGTCGCCAGCCTCAAAGATATCATGCGTAGTGATGCCAATGTCTGGTTTCATGACACCAACCGCGGCGGAACTCATCAATTTCCCCATGAGGAGTTTTATGACGCTGACCATCTAAACACTGCCGGGGCAAAACGCTTCACTGCCTGGGTGCGGGAGTGGATGACCAGGGTGGAAAATCTGCCGCCAAGGCAAATTGGGCCCACAGACACAGGGGAAAGCGCCGCCCCCGCTACAGAATAATCCCGACCGCTCTTTTCGTAGAATCCGGCGCTAAATTGGGCGAATCTTGGGGAATAATTGCAAGTTTCCTCTTGTGTCTTGTCCGCCTGGAGGCATCTTAGGTGAGCGCATTGTCCCCATTTGGAGATGCCATGATTCTTTATGACACCTGATCAAGATAGCCAAAGGGCTCCACAAACCCCATCCGGCAACGGCCCGTTTAACCAGATTACACGTGGCCGCGGTGGTAACCGCAATCCTAATCGCGGAGGCCGCCGTGGCGGTCCAAGAGGCGGTGGCCGCCCCCCAGGCGGAACAGGTATCGTCAGTGATGTCCCAGCCGATAAAGAACAGCCAGTAGAATTGGATGGCGTCGTCTCTGCCGTTCTCGCAGGCACCATGTTCCGCGTTAAACTGCGCAATGGACATGAAGTTCTGGCTCACATCTCCGGCAAAATGCGTAAACGCTTTATCCGTCTCGTCATCGGTGACCACGTACGTCTTGAGATGTCTCAGTACGACACCGAAAAAGCTCGTATCGTTTACCGCCTGTAGTTCAACAGCGACTGAGCCGCTCGTGAAGAGCAGAACACGAGCGTAAAGATGGCATATCATCTTAGCATCGCAGGCGAAAAAAGCGGCCCCTTCCCAGGGTTTGCAATCATTGATCGCATCCGCGAAGGAAGCGTCAGCAGGGAAGATCTTGTCTGGCGTCAGGGCATGGCAGAATGGCTCCCTCTCGGACAAGTGGATGAATTCGACGGTTACTGGCCTCCCAGTGCAGAAGAAATTGCCGTCCAGGAAGAAGAACAGTTTCGCGAAGTCGAAAGCTTGATCCATCAGCAGCCGCACCCCTGGCGGCGCTTCTGGGCGCGCATGCTGGACTATGTCTGGTACATCGGGCTCATCGTTTTCACCCTCGGCGTCATACTGGGGGACTCCGTCACCACTTGGGCGGAATGGGTGGCTAAAAGCTACATCCCTTTTGAGGCGCTCGTCATGATGCTTTATATCCCCATTGAAGCCTGGTGCCTTAGCACCTTTGGCAGAACACCGGGCAGAATACTCATGAAGCTCCAGGTAGAGTCTGTGGATGGAAACCGCGCCTCCTTTAAGCAAGCCCTGGTGCGCTCCGTGCATGTGTACGTAAAGGGCCTCGGCTGCTGGCTGCCCCTCCTATCGCTGTTCATGATGTCCTGGTCACGCATCCAGTTGCTTAGGGATGGCGTCTCCTCATGGGATAAGGCCTGTGCCACCCGTGTCATGAGCAAGCCCATGGAACGCTGGAGATATGTCGTCCTCGGCCTGGTCATTGCCTTTCTGATTATCGTTACAGGAGCCGGCATCGTGATTCGACAAACGCTCATGCCCCCTGCCTGACGCACCGTTCTCAGGCAACTGAAACTTGCCTGCGCCCGGCGGACGTTCTACATCTGCGCATGGCGAGAAATATCGTGTATTTTGACTTGGAAACCCAGCGCACCGCAAATGATGTCGGAGGCTGGCAGAACAAGCATCAAATGGGTGTTTCCGTCGGCTGCACATTCAGCACACGCACAGGCGAGTATCATATCTTCACAGAGGGAAGCGTGCAGGACCTGATTCAGCAGTTGTTGCGGGCGGATCTGGTGGTCGGCTTCAATCATGTAAGTTTTGATTATGCCGTACTGGGTGGTTATTACCCCTTTGACCTCGCCGAGCAGTTGCGCAGCCTGGATATCATGGTGGAACTGGAAAAAAAGATCGGCCACCGCTTAAAACTGGAGGCCGTGGCCAGCGCCACCCTTGGTGCCGGTAAAACAGCCGATGGCCTCGATGCCATCCGCTGGTGGCAGCAGGGCAAACTTGCTGAAATCGCAGAGTACTGCTGCTATGACGTAAAAGTAACCCGGCGTGTTTACGAATACGGCGCCACACAGGGGCATGTGAAATACCTCGATCGCAACCTCCGTGAACAGATCGTCGAAGTCCAGTGGCCCCTGTAATACCCCATACAGTTGAAAAAGCGTCGCCTACTTTCCTCGGCCCGCACGTGGCCTGCGGCCATCAAAACCCTACGGTAGGGGCTCGCTGCGTCGTGCTCCAAACTATTCCCATCCAACAACTCCACGGCCTCTTTCTTCCACCGCAAACAATACATCCGAATCACCACCAACATTATCAGTGCCGGAGGCACGAGAGTATAATCGTCGGTCGGTGAAAGTTTCGAAGAAACCCGGAACCACCGGACAAGCACCACAATAACACAGCGCCCCTGAGGGTACGCGAGGACTCTTCTCATCTCCCAAGACTTCCCCTCAAACGCCCCCTTTCGGCCAAGCCGATCCCCATCCGTGTCTATCCATGCCCATCTGTGGTTCTCCCTGAGCAGCACTGCTTTTTTCCAGAAGCCGGTTAAGGAAAGAAAGAAAAGCCGCTCAGGCTTCGCTTTGTTTCATCATGCTTCTGTATCGCTCTCGTAAACCTTTCCCGGCCTTTCCAATGTTCGGGCTTTTGATGGCAGCTCTGGCATCCGCCACCTTGGCGGTGGAGATCCCCGCTGCGGCAGAAAAAGCCCACACGGAAATCTGGAAACGCTTTGTGGATGAGCACGGAATAGTCCTGGACTACACAGAACTGGATGGCAGCTACCCACGGCCCAGCCCGGAGGAATGCGTGCAGGGAAAACCCAATGCCCTCGCCTGGTGGACCGCCACAGAAAACGGCGGCATGTTTAACGGCACTTACATGGAGGCAGCCATCCTGCGCTGGCAGATCACTGGCAAAGAGGAGGATCGCGAGAAAGTACGCAAACTTGCCCAGGGATTGCTGCTGCTTTCATCCGTTGGCAAGACCCCAGGTTTTATTGCCCGCAATGTCGCCACAGATGGCAGGACACCCTACCCAATGGGGTCAAATGATCAGACATCTCCATGGTTTTACGGCTTGTGGCGGTATCTCGGTAGCGAAATCCCCTCAGCGGAGGAGGCCGCCGCCGTTAAAGCAAGGCTGATTGAGGTCGCCCTGGCGATTGAACAAAGCCAGTGGATGATGCCCTGCAATGAAGGGGCCCCTTCACCCACGCGGGGTTCATTTGCAGGCGTCGGCTGGGAACATGCTCCACGTCTCTTGTTTGTGATGAAGCTCATGCACGAGCTGACAGATGATGCAGCATGGCAGCAGAAGTACCTGGCCGCCCTTGAAGAGCGGAACCCCAAGACTCAAAAAAATCGTCTGGATGTATGCAGAGACGGCATGCTCTTTGAGCATGAAAAAAGACATAGCTGGACCTGCGCATCGGGCGTCATCTGCCTGCGGGCTCTCTGGGAGATGGAAAAGGACCCACAGCTTAAAAAGGCGTATCATGATGGCCTCGTGGCAGGCGCCAGGCTGGCAGCCACCAGCCTTTTCCTGCATAAAGATTTTGATCCCCAGGCCCTGCAAAAATTTCAGGGAGACTGGCGCGTGCTTAACCAGTGGTGGAAGCCACAACACAGCGAGCAGGACGCCTTGGACGTGGCCATGGCACAGGTGCGTGAACTGGGAAAAATGTCCCCCCGTCGCCATCGTGAATTCACCTTCGTGCGGGAACCCGCTTATGCCGCCTGGTTAATCACATTCTGCCCAGACACAGATCTGGTTCGTTCGCTGCAATCAGAAATCATGGCCGTGGTGAACCACTACGATTACAGTAAACTGTACTACTCCCAGTTTTTCCCTGTTGAAGCAGCCTGTTACCGGCTGGCCCTTATCCAGTCAGAGTAGCCTGTTGCTTCCGCAAGATATTCTGTCCTGAAAGCACGCTGGCATTTTGCCCGTCATCGTTTAAGGTGGCGGCATGGCGGAACTTTTTGAAGAAGACTTTTTCAAGAAACGGGAAAATGCCCTGAAAGGGCAGGTCAAAAGCCAGCGCTGGCTTACAGTGCTGTTCGTCGTCATCCTGTTGCTGGTGGTTGTCGGCGTCGTGATCTGGCGAATGAAGAACAACCCGGACACCATGATCATAGACATCAACAAAGCCAGCGTTGAACAGCTTCAATACCTCCCAGAAGTCGGACCCGCTCTGGCCAAATCCATAGTCAGTGGTCGCCCTTATCAATCGGTGGAAGACCTGAAGAAGGTCAAGGGCATCGGCGAAAAAACGTTCGAAAAAATCCAACCCAGAGCCAGGGTCGAACCTCAGTAGTTCTTCATATCATGTGCAGTTAAAATCACCCGATGGCCATCGCGATAACCGATCATCGCTTCAATGCTATCCTGACGGCTCAATTCCGAAGGCGGTCAAAGACATAAGCCACGGCCCACTTCACGGGTCGCCGCATGCTGAACGTTCGGAAACACAGGCAACAGTTTCTCCCCATCTCATCGGTCACATTTTTTTCACGCGAACCCTTGAAAACCTGTCGCCACGATCTCCTCGGCCCGCACGTGGCCATCGGCCATCAAAACCCTACGGTAGGGATGAGCTCCTGCTCGTCCGAAACTATTCCCATCCAAATAACTCCACGAACCTTTCGTTTCCCACATGGTTGAAAACGGGCACAATGTTGGCCCCGTGGGCATGCTTCCCGTCCCCCGCCTGCATGCTGAAGGCGTGCTGGAAATAAGCCGCGTGGTTGAGGGAACGTAGTGACCGACACCACCGGTAAGCTCAGTAAAAGAATGGCACCCTGAAAGGCGTGCTGGCAATGTGGCTACCCCTGGGTGTATCTAACGGCCCATTTTCAATGCTTCATGGTATAATTTACCCCTCCCTCAATGTTGAAGCCGGGGCTGGGGCTACAAGGCTGCAGCGCCTATTCCAGCTCCAGAGGGGGCGGCGGAGCCAGTTTGATCGGTGACTCCGTCATCCCCGGCTCCTCGACAGGTTCAGCCCGGATCACGCGGCTGCCGTCCGGATTGACTGGTTCAGCCTTCGGCACCGGAAGCACAGTATTATAAGGATCAATACCCACCAGCGTCATGGACTGCATCCGCACTGGTGAGACATTCACATAGTCGCCACCGTTGTAAGCCGGAGCCTGAATAGCCATGGGAGAACGCAGACGAGGCGCGATGATATCCACTCCCGTGTTGGGATGTTCAGGGCAGAAAAGGTCAAAGGTGGTATCATGACGCAGCGCTTCTGTACGGGTATTGCGTACTGCTTTGGTGGCGCCGCTGGCGTCCGTCACATTGACATAGCAGCCGTCCGTGGCACGCATGCCACTGGTCTTGCAGACTTCCACAAACTCCGCATCTTCAGGGGCGGCAATGGCTTGGGCCGGAAAGTTTTTCTCAGCACCATTCATGATGTCCACCCAGATTGGCAAAGTGATGCGGTTGCTGAATGCGCCCTCATAAATGGTCTTCTGCTGGTCAAATCCTGTCCAGACACCACATGTGATAGAGCTGGTATAACCCATGAACCACAGATCCTTAAACTCGTAGTGGGTTCCCGTTTTGCCTGCTGCAGGAAACTTGTCCAGCCCGTACTCAGAATAGGCCGCCTTGCCGGTGCCCTCTGCCAGGGCATCCACCAGACAGGTGTGCGTCTGGTAGGCCGCCATTTCATCCAGAACTTGGACATGACCGCGATCTTCTGTTTTGATCTGGTAGATGATCTTGCCCTTGTCGTCGGTAATCTTGCTGATCAGGTTCAGTTGTTTAGGGCGCTTTCCTTTTCCCGGAAAGGCGCTGTAGGCCAGACATAATTCATTCAGCTTCACTTCACTCGAGCCCAGGAAACTGCTTGGGTAATCACGGATGGGGGACTCAATGCCCATCTTTTTTGCCAGCTCAATTACCGGCCCGCGACCCAGGCGCTCTCCCAACTCTGCCGTGGCAGCGTTGCGGCCTTGTGCCAGAGCCTCACGAGCAGTGACTTTGCCCCTGTAGGTGGTGACATCCTGCTCTGATCCCCACTCGCCTAAAATACCCGTCAGACCGCCAATCATCACTCGCCGGTTGTCAATCGGCCGGTCGTCTATCTGCATCGGCGGGAAGTAGTTGGGGCTTTGAAAAGCCGTGGCGAAAACAAATGGCGTAAACGCAGTGCCAGCCGGACGGCGGGATTGCAACGCACGGTTAAACTCGCTGTCGCCAAAGTCGCGACCACCGACCATCGCCAAAATGCCGCCATCATTATTGTCAATCGCCAGAACTGCCGCCTGAAGGTATTCCGGTCTTGGCAGGGCCGCATCTTTGCCAAGCTTGCCAGCTTTCATCTGCTCCTGGCGCTTCTTCAGCAGTTGATGATACTGGTCATAAGTCTGGTGGGAGTATCCCTGGTGCTTTTCCACCTCCGCCAGTTGCTTCATCACGGATGCTTCCGCGATCTGCTGCAGCTTGCCGTCAATGGTCGTGTGAATCTGAAACCCGCCCAGCAACGCCGCTTCACTGCCAATGGTGCGCATCGCTTCCTGGCGCACAGCTTCATACACGTAGTTCTCTTGAATGACATCCTCCCTGTCCGCGGTGATCACCGGCTTGGCGCTCAGCGTATCACGTTCATCTTTCGTCAGATAGCCTTCCTCCACCATCCGGTTCAGCACATGGTTGCGGGCGTTGGCGGCGCGTTCGGGAAAACGCAGCGGTTGTAAATTGTTGGGACTCTTGATAATGCCACAAATCGTGGCGCTTTCTGAGACATTCAGTTCACTGGCATTCTTGCCAAAGTATCCGGTCGCTGCCGCCTGGATGCCGTAAAACCCACCCCCAAAATAAATCCTGTTCAAATACAGCTCCAGAATCTCTGACTTGGTGTATTTCTGCTCAATTCGTTCTGCCAGAAACCACTCCACAATCTTTCGATTGTAACGCGAACTTTTTTCACCCGTCTCCAAATCCTTGAGCTTGAAGGCTTCACGGGCAAGCTGTTGCGTAATGGTGCTGGCGCCCTGGGTTTCTGAACCCGCCTTGTAGTTCAACCACACGGCACGCACAATCCCCACAAAATCCACGCCTCCGTGTTCGAAAAAGCGTTCGTCTTCCTGCGCCGTCAGCGCCTGAATCAGATGCATCGGCACTTGATCAATGGTGATCGGCGTACGGTTCAGCATGTATAACCGCCCGATCTCCGCGCCGCGACGGTCTAAAATCTGACTGGCCTTTTCAATCTCATGCAGCGCGCTCAGATCAAAAGTGGCGGCCTGCTCGCGCAGCGGTTTGATGTAGGACATCACCACAGCAAATGTGGTCACCCCACCTAAAAGAACAATCAACGCAAAGATGGCGAACCATTTGGTCATGAAAAAACGCCGACGTTTGCGTCTGACATTTTTTGAGCCTCCGGGCGGTCGGGGCTGATGGGAAAGTTTTCTGGCGATGGGATTGACGTCAGGATCGGACATCTTGCGGGTTTACGTGAGGTGGGAAGGGCAGTATAGCCCCGTTTAACCGTATGGCGAATGCAAACGTAAATCTGCGCTCACGGCTGGCGCAACGCCTCGCCGCCGCAACCGGATGTGCACTTCCCTGGGCGGAAGTCATGCAGATGGCCTTGTACGAGCCGGAACTGGGCTATTACAGGCAGGGCGTCCGGCGCATCGGCAGAGGGGGGGATTTTTATACCAGCGTCAGTGTCGGCCCCCTGCTGGGGGAACTGCTGGTGCATTATGCTCATGGATTGTGGCTCAAAATGGGCTGCCCCAGTCCCTTCTTATGGGTGGAACAGGGCGCGCATGATGGCCAGCTTGCCCATGATATCCTGACAGCCGCGCACGCATTTGATGCCAGCACACAAGACGGGTTTTTTGAAACGCTGAAATACCAGATCATCGAGCCAGATCCCACTCTGCGGCAGGCGCAGCAGCAAAAACTGACCGAATATGCCCGCCAGCTTTACTGGAGTGATACATGGGCAGAAGTGTCTGGACAAGGGGTGGTTTTTTGCAATGAACTGCTGGATGCCTTTGCAGTTCACCTCGTGAAATACAGGAACAACGGCTGGCTGGAAATGGGAGTGAAATTGGATGAAGCCGGACAGTTGCAGTGGGTGGAACAGCAAGTTTTAGCCCCTCAACTACAGAATGAACTGACCAGTCTCAGCAAAGAGTGTGAGTTTCAAGAGGGCCAGATCATTGAGATCAACCTCGCCATGCTGGACTGGCTGCAGGAGCTCACAAACTCCGGCTTTCAGGGAATGCTGTTGCTGGCGGACTACGGGCACGCACAACGGGAACTCTTCGCCCCCGAACGGATGGAAGGCACACTCAGGAGGTATCGCGCTCACAAGAGTGACGGCGACATCTTAAAAGACTTGGGAGAATGTGATATCACTTCCCATGTGAATTTTACCCGTCTGGTGAAAGAGGCCGCCGACCTCGACTGGCGCCTTGCGGAGTTCATTGAACAGGGACGTTTTCTCACCAGAGTGTCGGCATCCCTGTTGCAGACAGAAGGTTTTATTCCTTCCGGGACATGGATCAGGCAGTTTCAGACCCTGACGCACCCAAATCATTTGGGGCAGTCATTTCACATGTTGGCACTTGCCAAAGGGAACCTTGCAGCGGAGTTCTGCGCGCCAGCTCAAGTAGAGGCAGCCTGTCGCAGACTGGGCCTCGAATCAGCTGGCCACCCGGATTAAGTCATATTATCACAGCATTTTACCCATGCTGTGGCAGGCTGTCTGAACCCCCTTTTCCGTTACTTTTCCCGTGAGCACAGAACCGATCCTTTTTTTCAACCGCTACACCAAACAAATCGAAACTGAATCCGTTTATGGCGAAAGTTTTCTGCGCTGGGCTTATGAGCACGCCATCGGTCGGGTGGCCACTCAGATCCTGGTGAAGCGCCTGCTGTTTTCGCGTTGGTATGGCTGGCGGATGAGCCAGCCAAAGAGTCGCACTCTCATTCCCCCGTTTATCCAGCGCTATGGAATTTCCCTGGATGAAATGCAGAGAAAACCAGAGGATTTTGAGCACTTCAATGCGTTCTTCGCCCGGCAGCTACAACCATCCGCCCGCCCGATAGACCAACAACCTAATGCAGTGGTTTTCCCAGCGGACGGGCGCCATTTTGTCATTCCTGACCTGGCGGAAAACAACGGCATCTTTGTTAAAGGAATCAAATTTAACCTGGCTGAACTGGTGCAGGACGATGGACTGGCGAAGCGCTTTGCACGCGGTTCCATGCTGATCTCGCGCCTCTGTCCGGTGGATTACCACCGCTTCCATTTCCCATGGGACGGCATTGCAGGTGAGCCCAGGTTGATTCAGGGGGATCTCTATTCCGTCAGCCCTATTGCCCTGCGTCGCAGACCCTCCCTCCTTTGGGAGAATAAACGCTACATTACCCGCCTGCAGACGGATTTACTGGGCGAGGTGCTCTCGTTGGATGTTGGCGCCACCTGCGTCGGTACTGTGGTGCCAACTCACCCAGTGGGAAAAAATGTCGTGAAAGGTCAGGAACGCGGATATTTCCTTTTTGGCGGTTCCTGCGTGATCACCATCTTTGAGCCTGGCCACGTGGTCTTTGACCACGATCTGCTGGAAAACAGCGCCCAGGGCCGCGAAGTCTATGCCCGTATGGGAGATCGTGCAGCCGTTCTGCGGGAAATCTAGTTCCTCTCTTCGCTTCAACAATCTGACATCAGAATCTGTGCTGGTCCGGAGCGTCCTGTTTCGGGAAGCGTGGGACGAACGCCGGAGCGGGAAACCCTCAGACCAGCACAGACGACCCCTGATGACGAATTGTTTGTTTACTTTGAATAGATGGAATACTTAGACCTCGATGCCGGCAGGAAGGCGGGGTTGTGAAACTCCCATGGCAGTCGCGCTGTGCGACGAGGCCCGCGAAGGTGAATGTGAATCGGCAGCCGCCTTTTCTGGCACAGCTTTGACAGGTTCAGGCTCCTCTGCCGCGCGGTGAAGTTCCTGCTCAAACTCTTCCCGGGCGCGTTTAAATTCCCCCATGCTTTTCCCAAGACTGCGGGCAAAACCGGGCAATTTCTTTGAGCCAAAAAGCACCAGCACCAACAGGGCGATGACAATCATTTCAGGCGTTCCCAGAGGACCGATGGCGAGTATGTTTTGTGGCGTCATATCAGTGATAGGAAAGTGTTAATATAGGAGGGCGTGTGGCAACGATTAGGGGTTGCTTGCGATGGTGCCAGGCGCTGGCGTGTGCAGTTTCAGTTCAATGCTGTCCACATAGTGTGGAGGCAGCCCAGTGTTCGCCGGAGTGAGCGGATCCTGAAGAATGCGAACTTCAAAGACCAGATAATCCGCGTCCACAGGCGCGGCCATTTTTGCACTGAGGCGTTGCCAGGATTTGGGATTGTGATCTGCGACCTGACGGATGTTGGCGAGCGTCAGATGCTGGGTTTGCCGATCATGCCACTGCTCATCCGCCTGGCTTTGTTCGCCACGGAAGGCAGACATTTGCAGGGCAAAACTGTACTGACCCGCCAAGGATGGCGGCGGCACGGCGTTAAACCATGCGGAAAGCTCTATGATGGCTTCAGGACTCAGGGCAATTTGTTCACGGTAAGGCCGCAAGTCCACCACCTGACGGATGATGCCGGCATTGTCGGCTTCGGGATGTCCCATAAAGCGAAGCATTCCAGTGCCATCTTGGGGATGGATGCCTTCGTCTTTACCGACTACGTTTCCATGGTCGTGTGCAGCAGCAGTCTCGGCATGATCAAAGTTGGTGCCGTACAGCGTCAGCGTTTTCCAGGAAGACAGCGGAACGGGTGAGTGCGTCACCCACCAGGCCAGTGAGCCAAGCAAAAAACCGATCGCCAGCCCGGCAGCGACTTTTTGCAGATTCCCAGTGTTCAAGAAACGTGCGCCATCTTTTATGACAAAACGTGACCTGGCAGATTTCAGAGAGACCGGCACGCCTGGGACGGCAAATGTCTGCTGCCCAAATTCCCGCTCCAGCAGGCCGTCAACTGCCAGATGATCCAGCAAGGCAAGCTGGGCCGCAGGATCCTGACGCAGCAATTCATTGAGCTGGCGTGACTCTTCCTGCGTGATTTCGCCATCGCTCAGGCGGCCAATCAGGATGCGCAGTGTCTCATCCGTATTCATGATTGCACCTCCTGAACACTGGACTGGTGCATGCAGTTGAGCAGTGCCTCACGAATGCGGTAAAGCGTCTGCGAAATGGCGCCGACGGATTTACCTTCCTCCTCAGCAATCTTCTGCACCGAGCCTCCGCTGGCATAGCGGCGTTCAACCAGATTACGCTGACCCTGGGGAAGATTGCCCAGACATTTCAGCAGGGCGCGTTCACGCTGATCTTCACCTTCCAGGCGCTCGGCTTGAAGTTCGACCAGGGATTCAAAAAGTTCGTCGTCAAACACCAACCGGTCTCTGCGCATTTTGCGGCGGGCATTCAGCACGTGATAATGAGCGATGCGACCGGCCCAAGCCATGAAATGGGTGCCGACTTCAAAGTCGTCCGCCTTGTGCCAGAGCGTCAGGTTGGTCTCCTGCAGCACATCCCTGGCGGCAGTACGATCCGGCAACAAAGCATAGATCGCTGCATACAGGGAAGACTGATGCGCGGTCAGCAGTTGTACGAATTGATCAGATTGCCGGTCCATGATGTGTTCATGGGTTAAATGTCCGGCCCTGATGGCATCTCACGGAAAAAGCAGAACTTTTTCCGTGAGACAAAAAGAACCGCAGACTACTTTTGCTGGCTTTCGTAGCCGGGAAGCGGCTTGCCATCGGCATCCAGCTTGTTACAGGCCCAGAGAAGACCGCGCGCCACCACATCCAGATAAACGGGATCCTGCATGGTTTCATTGCCATGACCCAGAGTGGTGCCGAACACTTTGCCCTTGCCGTAGGTGTTCACCCAGATCACGGCATGGTCTTTCTGAGTCTCTTCACCGAAGCTGGTGGCCAGTGGCACAGTGTTTTCCCAGAGCTTGTCTTTCACATACAGTTCATCCTTGGCGTTCGCCCACTCCTTGGGAAAACCCTGCATGACTGGGTGAGTGGGGTTGGTGTTTTTGATCAACAGATCACGATTCTTCTCGTGGCGCATGCTGGTCACACCCAGGCATTTCCGCCACTCATCCGTCTTGGCGGCGCGGTAACTGTGGGCAGAGCAGTGAAGCATGACGGCTGGAACACCATCGAAGTGAGGCTTGGCAATGCGTTCAATAAAGGCGTCATCATCCACGGCACCGAAACATTCGTTGTGCAACACTACATCATATCCTTCCGCCCAGTTTTCCTTCTCGTAGATGCTGATTTTGTGATTGCGGGCTTCCTTGTCCTTGGGGCCGGGGCCTTCATGAACAACGGTGAATTCCACATTGGCGCGGGCGCTCAGGCCTTCGCTCAGTATCATCTTCTGATTTTCATAGTCATGACAGCAGCCGCCGGTGACCATGAGCACTTTTAGTGCAGCCGGGGCGGGAGCGGGTTGTTTGGCAGCGTCGGCGGCGAACAAGCCAAGGGCTGAAGCCGTGAGCAGGGGAAGACCGAGAGTCAGAAGTGTGCGGCGGTGCATGAATGGATGCTTTTTAGAATGTGGAAAAAAATCGTAACCTCAGAACCTAACGGGCCACAAGTCCGCATTCTTCTAATGTTTTTCTTTCGGGCGCTGGCAGGCGCTTATTCATGGATGCCCACCAGGCGGATCAATTGCCGTGCATTCGTCGTGGTGGCAGGCCCTGACTGGATTCGGTAGCTGAAGTTCAGGCCTTCCTCCGTGTAAAACTCGGAGAAGTGATAATTGGTAAATTTGCCAGGCTCAGTTTCGGCCAGCCTGCTCAGTTCCAGATCATGCGTGGAAACCATGCCGACGGATGGGCCGTTGCTCAGTGATTTTAGCACTTCGATGGCTCCAGCGATGCGGTCGCCAGAATTTGTACCGCGAAAAATTTCATCCACCAGGTACAGCACTGGGCCTTGCTTTGCTGCATCAACAATCATCTTGATGCGCAGCAGCTCGGCATAAAAAGAGGAAACCCCGCGGCTCATGTCATCGGCAATGCGCATGGAGGTGTAAACAGGCAGGACAGTGCA
>Ga0182737_1001493_pt1 | contig 22705 bp, 21 predicted proteins | sample eDN5th30CBELigOP_FD_128878 | JGI IMG/M metagenome (GOLD analysis project Ga0182737, IMG submission 128878) | Enriched Organic Plus compost microbial communities from Emeryville, California, USA - eDNA 5th pass 30_C BE-Lig OP (version 2) (version 2) ...
AGTGACGCGAGCGGCCGGTCGGCGTGCTCCTCGGGAGTCAGCGTCTGCGGCGGCGTGAGCGTCACGTTCGCGTCGGTGGCGTTGGTCGTGTCTGCATCCGCCGGGGCGGCACCGCCGGCGCCATCCCGTTCCCGGGCTCGGACTTCGCGGACGGCCTGCTCGTGGTGGTCCTTGAGTGCGTGGGCTTGTTGGGTGAGGCGGTCGTAGATCCCGTCCGCGATCAGTGTGGGCAGCACCGCGATCAACTCTGACATGCCGTCCCGCAGGGCCCGGACGCACAGCATCCGCTGCTGCTTCGCTTCCCGATGCCGCTCACCGAGCGTGCGCGGGTGCATCCGCTCGGCGAGGATCGCGAGTTGCTCCTTCGCCCGACCGGGCGTCTCACCCTCACACACCTCGAGCGCAGCCGTCTCGAACGCACCCCGCGCCTCGGGCGGAAGGATCACGCCCAGGTCGGTGATCACGCGTACGTGGGATCGGTTGATCCGCCCCGTCTCCCACGCATCGAGGGTCGCGGGGTAGTCGTGGACGAGTTCGCGGGCCTGGTCGATCTGGCGTTGCACCGACCGGTCCGACAACGTCAGGACGCCGGCGAGCTCCGCAGCGATGGAACGGAGCGCCATCTCGTGTTCACGCACCCGCGACGACGACCGACGTGCCTGCTTCTCCGCAAGGTCGGCGGCTCGTGCCAGCATCCGAACCCGGCCCGCCTGCACCCGCGCTTCCGCGAGCGTCAGCGACCGGGCATCCGCGACGATCTCCGCCAGCTCGGCGCTATCGCCGTCGCTGTGGCGAACCACCCCGTTCGAATGCATGTTCCAAGGTTCCCACGGACCTCCGACATCGCCACGGGTCGACTGCTCACGTCCGAGCGCGCATCACCTGCATCGCGGCGGTCGCCGCCTCGAGCGAGTCGAACAGCATCCGGAGTTCGTCCGGATGGCGCTCGGACGGCACCAACACGCCGTCGTGCAGGTGCAGGATCGTGCTGATCGCGACCTGCGCCTTCACATCGAACATGTTCGTGTTCGCGACGATCACGCGCCACTGCTCCACGACCCGGAAGCCGAGCGCTGCGCCGTACGAGACGAACGCGATGGCCTTGCCCCACCACTCGGTGAAGATACTGTCGAACGCGTTCTTCAGGGCGCCCGGCACACCGTGGTTGTACTCCGGCGTCACGAACACGAAGCCGTCGCATGCCGCGATCTCCTGCGCGAACGCGGCCACGCGCGGGTCTTCGTACGCCCCGTCGCGGACGAAGGCGGGGATCGCTGCGGCGTCGTAGACCGGCAGTTCGAACGCCTTCAGGTCGATGCGCACATACTCGGCGTCACGCTCCGCGGCCTGTTCGTGCACCCACTGCGCGATGCCCCCGCCGACGCGTCCTTCGCGAACGGATCCGACGACGATCCCGATCCTCATGCGCTCCGCACGCTTCCTGCCCCCTCCGGCCACGCCGCCGCGGCGAGGTCGTCCCTGCTGCCGCCCCGTGTGACGAACGAGGTGCTGGGGATGCCGGTCAATTCCTCCACGCGGCGCACGACCCGCAGGTAGTCGGGGAGGGAGATCCCGGTCCGCACCCCGATCACGTCGCACAGATGGATGAGGTCCTCCATCGGCGCATTGCCGAGCACGGTCGGGTCGCCGGGGAACCACATGTCCCCGCCCAGCCCGCAGAAGCTCCCCTCCAGCCACGCCGCGCCGGCCGCCATCGCCGCGATCGCGTTCGCAGCGGCGAATCCGTTGCGATTGTGCAGGTGCACGCCCAGCTCGAGGCCAGGATGGCGTGCCGCGACCGCGCGGATACCCGCGGCGACCTCCACCGGATGCTCCTGCCCGGTCGTGCACGCCAGGTACACCGCGTCCGCGCCGACCTCGACGGCCGCATCCACCACCCGGAACATCTCCTCCTGCGGCACCGGGCCGCGCGCCGGCGCGAAGAACGCGGTCGCCACCGCCACCACGAGCCGGACCCCGTGCGCGGTCGCGAGCGCCGCGACACCGGCGAGCTCGTCGAGCATCTGCCCGACCGTCCGGCGTTGGTTGCGGACGCTCATCTCCTCGTCCGCCGCGATCACCAGCGTCCACTCGTCCAGCCCGCAGGCGACCGCACGCTGTGCCCCGCGCAGATTCGGCACGAGCCCCCGGTACCGGATGCCGTCGGGCCGCGGCACCGCGGCCATCACCGCCTCCGCATCGGCGAGCTGCGGGAGCACGCCGGGGTGCGCGAAGCTCACGGCCTCGATCTCCGTGAAGCCGGCGTCGATCAGCATTCGCACGATCTCGACCTTCGCGTCGGTCGGCAACGGTTCGGCGACGGCCTGGAGCCCGTCCCGCAGGCCCACCTCGACGAGCCGCACGGATGCGGGGAGCCCGGCGGTCACAGCACGCCACCCTCGCGGAGCTCGGCGATGCGCGCCTCGTCGTACCCGCGCTCGCGCAGCACCTCCTCGGTGTGCTGGCCGAGCGCGGGCCCGGCCCAGCGGATGCCGCCCCGGGTGCGACTGAGCCGCGGGAACACGTTCTGCATCATGACCTCGCCGAGCACGGGGTGGGGCACCGTCGTGAGCGCCTCGCGCGCCCGGTACTGCGGGTCGTCGACCATGTCCCGCGCGCGGTAGATGCGGCCGTTCGGCACCCCGTGCTCGTTGAGCACGTCCTCCAGCTCGTGCAGCGGTTTCGTCCGGGTCCAGTCGGCGATGAGGTCGTCGAGTTCGGCCTGCCGCTCACCGCGTGCGACGTGCGTGGCATAGCGGGGGTCCTCCGCGAGTTCGGGCCGCCCCATGGCCGCAGCGAGGCGGTGGAACACGGTGTCCTGGTTCGCGGCGATGAGAATCCAGCCGTCGTCGCCGGTCGGGTAGAGGTTGCTCGGGGCGATCTTCGGCAGGATCGACCCGGTCCGCTCCCGCTGGAACCCGCTGTAGGTCCACTCCGGCACGAGTGATTCCATGACCCCGAGCACGGACTCGTAGATGGCCGCGTCGACGACCTGGCCGCGCCCGGTGCGATCCCGTTCATGCAGCGCCGAGAGTGCTCCGATCGTGCCGAACATGGCGCACAGGCTGTCGCCGAGCGAGATGCCGGTGCGTGAAGGCGGCGTCGACGGGTCGCCCACGACGTAGCGGAGGCCGCCCATCGCCTCGCCGATCGCGGCGTACCCGGGGCGTGAGGCGTAGGGCCCGTCCTGTCCGTACCCGGAAACGCGCACCATGATGAGTCCCGGGTTGGCCTCGCTGAGTGTGTCGTAGCCCAGCCCCCATCGCTCCATCGTGCCCGGGCGGAAGTTCTCGATGAGGATGTCGGCGTCGGCGGCGAGTTCGCGCACGAGCGCCTGCCCCTCTTCGGTGCGCAGGTTCACGGTCACCGAGCGCTTGTTGCGCGCGATGACCGCCCACCACAGTGACTCGCCCTTCGGGAGCTCGCGGCCCCAGGTGCGCATCGGGTCGCCACGGCCGGGGTCCTCGATCTTGATGACGTCGGCGCCGAGGTCGCCGAGGAGTTGCCCGGCGAAGGGGCCGGCGATGAGCTGGCCCATCTCGATCACGCGGACCCCTGCGAGGGGGCCGCCGGGGGTGGTCTGCGACTGCGGGTTCACATCCATACCCCTGTCCTTACCGCAATCCGCGGCTGTCGAGCCAGTCCACTACCCGGTCGGCGAACCGTTCCAGCAGTTTCGGCTGCCCCTTGAAGTAGTGGTTCGCGCCGCGGATCTCGTACAGGGCGCGGTCGGTGTTCGCCGCCCCGTCGTAGAGCGCATGCGCGTGGGCGGGGAAGGCGGCGTTGTCGGCCGAGCCGAATGCGACGAGCACCGGCACGGAGACCCGGCCAAGGTGGTGCGGCCCGTCGGCATTGCTGTCGTCGTGGCTCCACTGGCTCAGCCACGACCGCAGGCTCGTGTTGTGGCCGAGGGACGCGGGGAGGAAGTTCGCGCCCCACGGGTCGCCCCAGAGCGTCCCCGGCTCCCGGTCCGAGGGCTCGATCGCCGGGTCGAGGAAGCGGAGGTCGGCGCAGGTGCCGTGCACCGTGAACGGCAGGTCCTGCACCGGACCGCCGCGCCGTGCCAGTTCGGCGAGCTGCTCGCGCACCCAGGCGGTGATGCGGCGGTTGCGGTCGATCTGCCCGCGGCGGTACCGGTCGATGAGCTCGGCGCTGTACGGCGGCCCGTTCCGCGGGTCGAAGGCGTCGAGATCCGTGTCGCGGTCGAACGGGTTGCGCTCGTCGCGGATCGCCGGGTCGAGCCACTCGGTGTAGACGAGTGCGCGCCCGGTGTGCGCCATGGCGCAGATCACCCCGTCCGCGGGCGGGAGGTCGGCGGCGGTGAGGTCGGGGGGGGGATCGCCCGCGGGGGTCGCGGGACGTGCTCGCCGCCATGGCCGAGGGCCGCACCAACGCCGGCATCGCCGCGCGACTGCACGTGGGCACCGGCGCGGTGGAGAAGCACATCAGCTCGATCTTCGCGAAGCTCGGTCTCGAGGACTCGGCGACCGAGCACCGTCGCGTCCTCGCGGTGCTCGCCTACCTCCAGCGGCGCTGACCACGTCCGGCGCGCTCGCGCGGTAGCCTTCGAGGGTCAACGCTGACCGAAGGGGGCGGGATGGAACGCATCGTCGTCGGGGTGGACGAGAGCAGCGCGGCGCAGGCTGCGCTCGATTGGGTCGCGGCGCGCTGCCGCGCCCGGTCGGCCGAGGTGCAGGTCGTGCACGTCGCAGGACGGTTCGCTCGCGACGACGAGAAGGCGGTCCGTCTCCTCGACGAGGCCCGGACCCGGCTCTGCGAGCGGGTGCCGGATCTGCCGGTCGACACGCGACTGGCGACCGGTGCGACCGCGCAGGCGCTGACCGAGGCCGCCGACGAGGCGGATCTGCTCGTCATCGGCATCGACCCTGATCGCCCGCTCGCAGCGGCGCTTGGCGGCTGGCTGCCGTTGCGGGTCGCCGCCCGCTCGACCGTGCCCGTCTGCGTCGTCCCCGCCGGCTGGACCGAGGACCAGACGGCCGGTGGCGTGGCCGTGGGACTCGCGCCCGACGACTCGTCCACGCAGGCGCTGGTCCGCGCAGCCGAGGAGGCCGCCGCGAGCGGCTGCCCGCTGCACGTCGTGCACGCGTGGCGGGAACCGGACTTCGCCACGGACGGACCCGCGTCGCTCGTCACCGGCTCCCGCCCGATCGTGGCAGACCACCGCGCCTATCTCGCGGACGCGGTGACGGCGCTGCGCGAGCGCTACGCCGACGTCCGCATCGAGAGCGACCTCGTGCGCGCCACGCCCGCCGACGCGCTCGTCCGCGGGGCCGAGGGCAGCGCACTCATCGTCATCGGCACCCACCACCACGGCGTCTTCGCCGGCGGGTTCACCGGCTCGATCGCGCAGGACGTGCTCTGGCAGACCCGTTCGCCGGTGTGCATCGTGCCGCGCGAGCGTGGATGACCCGCAGATGACCGGCGTCCCCGTCTTCCGGGCGCCCATGCGCTCCCGGGACGACGCGGTGCCGGAGGGCGCGGCCGTGGAGCGCGCGTTGAACGCAGGACTGTGCGGGCTCGGAGCGCGGCTGGAGGCGGGTGCCGCGGATGACGGGCCCTCGCGGATGCGGCTGGACCGCCGCATCCGGCGCTTCGTCGCCGCTCCCGACGGCGCCTTCGTGTGGACGAGGGACGCGGACGGCCTGTGGTGGCTCGGCCGGCTTGCGGGGGAGTCGTTCGAGGACGACGACGCCGAGGCGCGCCGGGTCGACCTCGTGCACGTGCGCCCGTGCCGCTGGGCGCCCGGCCCGGTGGCGGAGGCCGACCTGCCGGCGGCGGTGCGCGCGACGTTCGCCCGCGGCGGCCGCAACTGGCAGGAGATCCACGATGACGCGGTCGGCGCATCGACCGAAGCGATCTGGAGTGCACGACACAGACACACCCCGTGCGGAAACGGCTGAGGGCCGGAGCGCACACGCGCCCCGGCCCTCAGCCGTGATGGGGGATCAGTCCCGATCGGTGGCGGGGAGCACCCAGCCGCGGTCGGTCGCGAGGCCGACGCGCACGACGGCCATCGGCTCGAGGATCTCGGAGACCGAGGGGTCGGAGACCGAGGCGATGATCGAGCCGCTCGCGGTCTCGATCTCGTACTCGACCGTGTCGCCGTGGAACATGACGTTCGTGACGCGGCCGATGTCGCCGCGCACGTCGGCGCCGTCGACGGGGGCCTCGACCGGGCTCAGGCGCACCGACTCCGGGCGGATCATGAGCAGGATCTTGCTGTCGATGGTGACGTCGGGGTGGCTGGACACCTCGATGGTCTGACCCAGGACATGGACGGTCATCCGGCCCGGGGCGACCATCGCGACGGCGGACGCGTCGAGGAAGTTCGCGCGACCGATGAAGTCAGCGACGAACACCGACGCGGGGCGGCGGTACACGACATCCGGGCTGTCGATCTGCTCGATGCGGCCGCGGTTCATGACCACGACGCGGTCGGAGAGGGTCATCGCCTCGTCCTGGTCGTGGGTCACGAAGATGCTCGTGATGCCCAGGCGCCGCTGCAGGCGGTGGATCTCGTTGCGCATCGTGATGCGCAGCTTCGCGTCGAGGTTCGACAGCGGCTCGTCGAACAGCAGCACCTTGGGCCGCATGACGAGCGCGCGCGCCAGCGCGACACGCTGCTGCTGGCCGCCGGAGAGCTGGTGCGGCGCGCGGTCGGCGTAGGCGTCGAGGTTCATGATCGTGAGGATGGTGTCGACCTCCTCCTTCAGCCGCGCCTCGGGCGTCTTCTTCAGGCGCAGACCGTACGCCACGTTCTCGCGCACGCTGAGGTGCGGGAACAGCGCGTAGGACTGGAACACCATCGACATCGGGCGCTTGTTCGGCGGCACCGTGTTCATGACGAACTCGTCGAGGCGGACCTCGCCGTCGCTGGGCTGCTCGAAGCCGGCGATCATGCGGAGCGTCGAGGTCTTGCCGCAGCCGGAGGGGCCGAGGAGCGTGACGAACTCGCCCGCGCGGATCTCGAGGTCGATCGCGTTGACGGCGGCGATGTCGCTGCCGGCGTAGCGCTTGGTCAGGGAACGGAGGGTGATCCTTCCGGTCGGCTCGTCCGTGCGGAACTCGTCGAGCTCCGAGAGGCCGATCGTGCTGGTGTCAGCGGCGGTGCGTGCGGCCACGGAAGACAACCTTTCTGATGATGACGTTGAAGAGGAGGATGAGGCACAGCACGATCGCGATCAGCACGGTGCAGTACGCGAAGGCGTTGCCGAACCGGCCGGACTCGACCTCGGCGAGGATCTGCGAGGTCATGATCTTCGTGCCGGGCGTGGTGAGGAAGACGATCGGCGACAGCGTGGTCATCGAACGCGCGAAGGCGAACGTGACACCGCTGATGAGCGCGGTCTGGATGAGTGGCAGGGTCACCTTGCGGAACGTCGTGCCCGAGCCCGCGCCGAGGGAGGTGGAGGCCTCCTCGATCGCCGGGTGGATCTGCTGCAGCGACGAGATGCCGGAGCGCTGACCCGAGGGGAGCGAGCGGGTGATGTAGACCATCACGATCGCGAGGCCGCCGGCGAAGGCCGCCGAACCACCCGCCAGTGCGGGGAGGATCTGCACCCCGAACACGGTCGTGGGGGTCATGTACGCCAGTGCGTACCCGATGCCGAGGACCGTACCGGGCACGGCGAGGCCGAGCATGCCGATGAAGTCCATGACGCCGGCCATCCTGCCGAGCTTGCGGACGACGAGCCATGCGATGACCATGCCGAGCACACCGCCGACCGGGGCCGCGATGATGGCGAGCACGGTCGTGTCGACCATGGCCTTCGAGCCGATGCCCGCGAGCACGAACGTGAAGTGGTCGAGCGTGAACTCGTTGTTCACGCCGGGGACCTTCACGAAGCCGCCGACGAGGACGGTCGCGTAGATCATGACGATGAACAGCGACAGCAGGCCCACGAGGGTGAGGACCGGAACGCGGATGGACGATGCCGCGATGAGCTCGGTGGTGCCGGTGGGCTTGCCGGTGACCGTGACGACGCTCTTGCGGGAGACCCAGTAGCGCTGCACGAGGAACACGAGCACGGCGGGGAGCAGGATCACCAGCGAGTAGGCGGCACCGGCGGCGGTGTTGTACTCACCGGTGACCGCGAGGTAGGCGCGGGTGGAGAGCACCGTGAAGTCGCCGCCGAGGACGAGGGGGTTCGCGAGGTCCGCGATGCCCTCGACGAACAGCAGCAGGAACGAGCCGGCGAGGCCGGGCACGAGCATCGGCAGCGTGACCGAGAAGAACGTGCGCAGCTTGCTCGCGCCGAGACCGGCGGCCGCCTCGTCGAGCGAGGGGTCGAGGCTCTCCAGCATGCCCTTCAGGTTCATGTAGGAGACCGGGAAGAAGGAGAGCGTGAGCACGATCACCAGGCCGGGGAGGCCGTAGACGTCGGCCTGCCAGCCGAAGATGCCGTTGGTGACCATGCCGTTGCGGCCGAACAGGGTGATGACCGCGGTCGCGACCGCGAACGGCGGCGCGACGATCGGGATCATCGCCAGCAGGTGCAGCGCCTTCTTGCCGCGGAACTGCAGGCGCACCTGCGCGTAGGCGAAGAGGAACCCGACCAGGGTGCCGCAGACGCCGACGCAGAGGCCGAGCAGCACCGTGTTGCCGATGATGCGCAGGTTGCCGGGGTCGGTGAACACGGCGCCGAGCGCCGCGAGGCCCTTTTCGGACCCCGCGGCGCCCAGCAGCGTGATGAGGGGGTAGCCGATCAGCAGCAGCAGGACGATCACGACGATCGTGACCAGGATGATCACGCTCGTGTCCCGTGCCTTGCGCTGTCTGACCCGCGGGGCGGGGGACAGGTCCGCGATGGGCTCCGCGGCCTTTTCGAGAGTTGTCGTCATGTGTCGTGCTTCCGTTGATCAGCCCTGGCGGACTTACTCCTTGGGCGCCGGAGCGACCTGGGAGTCGAAGCGCGCGGTCAGCTCGGCACGCTTCTCACCCTGCTCTGCGATGTCCGCGTGGATGAGGTTGAGCTCGGTCAGGTCGACCATGTCGTCCGTGATGTCCGCGTCGGGGTTGGTGGGGACCGAGTAGGTGCCCACGGTCGGCGCGATGTTCTGCGCGTCCGCGGTCAGCGACCAGCCGATGAACGCCTTGGCGGCGGACGGGTGCTTCGCGTTCTTCAGCAGCGAGACGGCGCCGACCTCGTAGGTCATGCCCTCCTCGGGGAAGGTGGTGGTGAGGTTCGTGAAGCCCTCGTTGATGAACTTCTGGCAGTCCTGGGCGAAGATGATGCCCGTCGCGATCTCGCCGCGGCCGGCCATCTGGCCCGGGGCGGAACCGCTCTTGGAGTACTGCAGGACGTTGCTGTGCAGCTTGCTGAAGTAGTCCATCGCGGCGTCCTCGTCGCCGTCGTTGAGCTCCACCTGCGTCCAGAGCGTCTGGTACGAGGTGCCCGAGGTGCCCGGGTGCGCCATCGCGATGTTGCTCTTGAACGCCGGGTCGAGCAGGTCCTGCCACGACTCGGGGGCGTCGGCGCCGATCTGGTCGAGCACGTCGGTGTTGGAGCAGAAGCTCAGCGCGCCCACGTAGATGCCGGTCCAGGTGCCGTCGGCGTCCTTGTACTCGGCGGGGATGACGTCGGCGTTCGGCGAGGTGTAGTGCTCGATGAAGCGGGCCTCGTCGGCCGCGATGTGGCCGTCGGCGCCGCCGCCGAACCAGGCGTCGAACTCGGGGGTGTCACCGGTCGCGGACAGGCGCGCGATGGCCTCACCGCCGGAGAGGCGGACGTAGTTGGCCTGGATGCCGGTCTCCGCGGTGAACGCGGCGGCGACGGCCTGGCACCAGTCCTCCTGCGGGCTGCAGATGAAGTTGAGCTCGGTGTCGGCGACCGCCTCACCGTCGACGGTGGGGGTCTCGGCTGCGCCGGAGCAGCCGGTGAGCAGGGCGGCCGCGCCGATGAGGGCTGCGCCCGCGAATGCGGATCGTTTCATGGTGGAACTCCTGTTCGCGCGTCATCACGCGCACCTATGGACAGATCAACGCTAGATTTCGGGTTCTCGCCGGTCGGTGACGCGACGGTGACGCTCGGTCACAGATCTGTGACCGAGGGCGCGGAGTCAGTCCCGTGCGGTGCGCAGCCGGTAGCCGGCGCCGCGGACGCTCTCGATCATCCGGCCGCTCTCGGGCACGGCGGCGTCGAACTTGTGACGGATGCGGTAGATCGTGGTCTTCAGCATCTCCCGGCCCCCGAGGCGCTCCGCCTCCCCCCAGCCGGCGATGAGGAGTTCCCGGAAGTCGAGCACCTCGTCGGCCTGCGCGAGAAGGGCCGCGAGCACCCGGTACTCGTTGCCGGTGAGGGGGATCCGCTCGGTGCCGAGCACGGCTTGCACGTCACCGGGGGAGAGCGTCAGCATCCCGTGCGCCGTGGTCGCGGCGTCGCTCGGCGCGTTCCGTCGGACCAGGCGCTGTGCCCGGAGTGCGAGCTCACGCGGGTGGAACGGCTTGACCACGTAGTCGTCGGCGTCCGCCTCGAGCCCGGCGATCCGATCGCGCGGCTCGCCCTTCGCGGTCACGAGCATCACCGGCACGTCGGAGGTGGCACGGATGCGGCTGCACAGCGTGATGCCGCTCATCCCGGGCAGCATGACGTCGAGCACCACGAGGTCGGGCCGGGTCCTGGTGAGGCTCACCCAGGCGGCTTCGGCCGAACGGAACGACTCGCAGCGGAACCCCTGGGTCTCCAGCGCGAACGTCATGATGTCGAGCATCGCGGGCTCGTCGTCGACGACGAAGGCGAGCGGGCGTCAGCCATTGCGGCCTCCGATGGGCAGGATGAACAGCATGGTGGTGCCTTTGCCGGTGATGGTGTCGACAAAGATCCGTCCGCCGTGGAGCTGGATCAGCTGCTGGGAGATGAACAGACCGATGCCGGTGCCGTTGCCGAGCGGGCGGCCGCTCTGGAACCGGCGGAAGAGGCGTTCCCGCTGCGCCTCGGTCATGCCGGTGCCGCCGTCGCTCACCGCGACGAGCACATGGTCCTCGCCGGAGGTCACCCGCACCTCGATCGCCGAGGTGCCCGGGTCGCTGCGCGCGGCGTTCATGATGAGGTTGTTCATGACCTGCCGGATGAGCTGCGGGTCGACGTGCGCGAAGACCGGCGCACCGGGCGTCTGCAGCACGATCGGCACCTCAGCGACGGGGCCGAGCTCCTCGACCACGCCGCGCATGAGCGCGCGGAGGTCGACCTGCGTGCGCTGGATCTCGAACGCGTCCGATTCCAGCCGCGCCTGCATGAGGAGCTGCTCGGCGAGGGTCTGCATGCGGGTGGCGTTGTCGACGATCCGCCGCACGAAGGTCACCTGGCGGGGCAGCAGCGGCCCCGGCGCCTGCTCGGCGAGGAGTTCCGCCGACCCCTGGATGACCGCGAGCGGCGTGCGGATCTCATGGCTGAGCATGGACACCTGGTCGGCGCGACGGGCGGCCAGCGCGCGCAGGCGCGCGTTCGCGGCCCGGTCACGCGCCCTGGCCCGCGTGAGCGCAACGATGCCGACGACGAGGCACAGCACGGCGATGCCGGTGACGATGTCGGAGGCGAGCACCTGGCCGCTGTGGACGAGCACGACGGAGACCACCGCGAGCGCGATCGCGGCGAGGAACGAGAGCGCCGGCATCGCGCCGAGCGAGGCCACGACCGAGGTGCGCACGGGGCGCGGCATGGGGATGGTCATCGTGGGCGGCAGTTCCTGCGCCGCCGGAGCGCCGGACAGCACGGGTCCGCCGTCGGGGAGGGGGAGGGTCATGACACCGGGGGAGGTTCGGGGAGGGGTCCACTCCAACGGTACCTCGGATGCGGGACGCCCCGATCCGCACGACGTGCCGGTCACGAGGTGAATCACACACTTGTCGTTCCCAGCCGGGCGGGTGATAATGGCCGCAACAACCGCAGAACACCGCATCACCGGCAGGTCGTAGGGGAAGACGTACCTGAAGGGAAACGGAGCGGTGATGGCTGGACACATGGCGCGCGGGGTGGTGCTCATCCACTCGGCGCCACGAGCGTTGTGCCCCCACCTCGAGTGGGCGGTCGGGCGTGCCCTCGGGCGCGCCGTGAACTTCGACTGGGATGAGCAGCCGGTGCTCCCCGGTGCGCGTCGGGCCGAGTTCTACTGGGAGGCGCCCGCTGGGACCGGTGCCGCCATCTCCAGTGCCATGCACGGGTGGGAGCATCTCCGTTACGAGGTGACCGAGGATCCGACGCCGGGTACGGACGGCGGCCGGTGGATGCACACCCCCGGGCTCGGCGTGCACCACGCGCAGGTCGACACCGCCGGCAACATCGTCGTCGGCGAAGACCGCATCCGCTTCGCGCTGGAGAACGCCGGCAGTGATATCGCGGAACTCCGCCGCGAACTCGACGTGGCGCTCGGTGCCGCGTGGGACGAGGAGCTCGAACCGTTCCGGCACGCCTCCGGCGAGTCCCCCGTCGTCTGGCTGCACAAGGTGGGGTGACCGACAGACCCGGGCGGCTCGCGCGCGGGTACCGGAAGCCGGATGACTCGTTCCCGGCGGCTGGGACAGCGTCGACCGCCCGTACGAAGAGAAGACCCCCGGACCGTCGGTCCGGGGGTCTTCTCGTGGCTGCGTGGTCAGACGCTCGCGAACGCGACGACGGCGTTGTGCCCGCCGAAGCCGAACGAGTTGCTGATCGCCAGCTGCTGGCCGTCGCCGAGCGGGGTGGGCGTGCCGGAGATGCGGAACGGCACCTCGGGGTCCTGCTCGGTGAGGTTGATCGTCGGCGGGGCGACGCGCTCGTGCACCGCGAGCACGGAGAACACGGCCTCCAGCGCGCCGGTGCCGCCGAGCAGGTGCCCGGTCGAGGCCTTCGTCGCCGAGACGATGATGTCGTCGATGCGCGGCCCGAACACGGCCTTCAGCGCCTGGTACTCGTTCGGGTCCCCGACCGGGGTGGAGGTCGCGTGCGCGTTGATGTGGGTCACGTCGTCGGCAGAGACGTCGGCCATCTTCAGCGCGAGTTCGACCGCACGGGCGGCACCGTGCCCCTCCGGGTCGTTCGCGGTGATGTGGTACGAGTCCGCGGTGACCCCGCCACCGACCACGGCCGCGTAGATCTTCGCGCCGCGGGCACGTGCGTGCTCCTCGGTTTCCAGCACGAGCGCCGCGGCGCCCTCGCCCATGACGAAGCCGTCACGGTCGATGCTGCAGGGGCGGGACGCCGTCTCGGGGGAGTCGTTGCGCTTGGACAGCGCCTGCATCGAGGCGAACGCCGCGAGCGTGATCGGGTGCAGCGCGGACTCCGTGCCGCCGGCGATGACCACGTCGGCGTAGCCGGCGCGGATGTGTTCGATCGCGTTCACGATCGACTCCGTGCTCGACGCGCAGGCGCTGGCCACGGTGCGGGCGTACGCGCGCGCACCGAAGTGGAGGGAGAGGTTGCCCGCCGCCGCGTTCGGCATGAGCATCGGCACGGTCATCGGCATGACACGGCGCGGGCCCTTCTCCCGGAGCGTGTCCCACGCGTCCAGGAGCGTCCAGACACCGCCGATGCCGGTGGCGAAGTCGACACCGAGCCGCTCCGACTCGACGTCGGGGGCACCCGCATCCGCCCACGCCTCCATCGCGGCGACCATGGCGAACTGCGACGCCGGGTCGAGGCGCTTGGCCTGGGGCCGGTCGAGCACGGTGTCGGGGCGCACCTTCGCCTCGGCGGCGAACGTCACGGGAAGCTGGTACTGCTCGACCCAGTCGTGCTCGAGCGTGTGCGCACCGGAGACGCCGTTCAGCAGGGCGGACCAGCTCTCGGGCGCGGTCCCCCCGAGCGGGGTGGACGCGCCGATGCCGGTCACGACGATGCGGGAGTTGGTCATGGTCCCTCTCTGAGATGGTCGAGCGGTGGGGGCCTGCGCCCCCACCGCATCAGGTCACGCCTGGTTCGAGGTGATGTAGGTGACGGCGTCGCCGACGGTCTTCAGGTTCTTGACCTCGTCGTCGGGGATGGTGACGCCGAACTTCTCCTCGGCGTTGACGACGATCGTCATCATCGAGATCGAGTCGATGTCGAGGTCGTCGGTGAAGGACTTCTCCAGCGCGACCTCGTCGGCCGAGATGCCGGTCTCGTCGGTGATGAGCTCGGCGAGTCCGGCGAGCACCTCGTCAGCGGAAAGGGCCATGGGTTTCTCCTTTGGGTTGGGATGGGAGCGGCGGGACACCGCGAATCAGTCTATGGCTGGCGATACCGGCGTCACGGGAGGACGACGACCTGCGCGCCGAACACGAGGCCCGCGCCGAAGCCGATCTGCAGGGCGAGACCGCCGCTGAGCTCCGGGTGTTCCTCGAGCAGACGGTGGGCGGCGAGCGGGATGGACGCCGCCGAGGTGTTGCCGGTGGTCTCGATGTCGCGCGCGATGACGACCGACTCCGGGAGCTTCAGCTGCTTGGCGAACTCGTCGATGATGCGCATGTTCGCCTGATGCGGGATGAAGGCGGCGAGATCGCCCGGCTCGATGCCGGCGGCCTCGATGGCCTTTCGGGCGACCTTGGCCATCTCCCACACGGCCCAGCGGAACACCGAGGGGCCGTCCTGGCGCAGGGTCGGCCACGGCGCCTTGCCGTCGCGGAACTCGATGAGCGTGGCGTTCATACCGACGGTGTCGGCCTTCGAGCCGTCCGAGCCCCAGACGGTCGGGCCGATCGCGGGAGTCTCGCTCGGGCCGATGACGACCGCGCCCGCGCCGTCGCCCAGCAGGAAGGAGATGCTCCGGTCCGTCGGGTCGACGACGTCGGAGAGCTTCTCCGCGCCGACGACCACGGCGTAGTGCGCGGCGCCCGCGCGGATGAGCGCATCGGCCTGGGCGACCGCATAGGCGAAGCCGGCGCAGGCCGCGTTCGAGTCGTAGGCGGCTGCCGGGTTCGCCCCGATCCGGTCGGCGACGACGGCCGACATCGACGGTGTCTGCCGCGCGTTGCTGATCGTGGCGGCGATGACCAGGTCGATCCGGTCAGCCGGGATACCGGATCGCTCGACGGCCTCGCGGGCTGCCGCGGTGGCCAGGTCGGTCGCCGACGTGGTGGGCACGGCGCGCTTGCGGGTGACGATGCCGGTGCGCTGGCGGATCCACTCGTCGCTCGAGTCGATGGGGCCGACGAGCTCGTCGTTGGTCACCGCGTTCTCGCCTCGGGCGGCGCCGTACGAGAGGATGCGGGTGTACGCGGGGCCGGTGGCGGTCTTCAGGGTCGGCGTGCTCATGCGTCCTCCTCGCTCAGCAGCGCCACGGCCGCATCCAGATCCTCGGGCGTCTTGACCGCGACCGACGGTACGCCGCGCAGGGCGCGCTTGGCCAGCCCCACGAGGGTTCCGGCCGGGGCGAACTCGACGATGCCGGTCACCCCCGCGTCGGCGAACGAGGCCATGCACAGATCCCAGCGCACCGGGGAGGCGACCTGCCCGACGAGCAGTTCGAGGGCGTGGGCCCCGGTTGCGACGACCGAGCCATCCGCGTTCGTCCAGAGGGTCGTCGCGGGGTCGGCGGGCGCCAGCGCGGCGGCGGCGTCGCTGAGCGTCTGCACGGCGGGTGCCATGTAGCGCGTGTGGAAGGCGCCGGCCACCTGCAGCGGGATCACCCGTGCGCCGCGGGGGGCGGATGCGGCCAGTTCGCCGAGCGCGTCGACGGCGCCGGCGGCGACGATCTGTCCGCCGCCGTTGTAGTTCGCGGGGGTGAGGTCGAGGTCCTCCAGCCGCGCGAGCACGTCGGCCTCCACGCCGCCGACGACGGCGGCCATGCCGGTCTGCTCGAGCGCAGCAGCGTCGGCCATCGCGCGGCCGCGGACACCGACGAGGCGCATGCCTTCGTCGGCCGTCAGGACGCCGGCGGCGACGAGCGCGGCGACCTCGCCGACCGAGTGGCCGGCGACGCCGCCGAAGGCGCGGTCGGTGCGCTGGGCAAGCGCCCACCAGGACAGCAGGGACGCCGCGACGATGAGCGGCTGCGCCACCTTGGTGTCGCGGATCGCGTCCGCATCCCATTCGGTGCCGGCGGCGATGAGATCGACCTGCGCCGCGTCGCCGTAGGCGGCGAGCAGGTCACGTGCGCCGGGGAGGTCGAGCCAAGGGGAGAGGAACCCGGGGGTCTGCGAGCCCTGACCGGGGAATGCGCCGATGATCACCGTTCCATCCTGCCAACGATCGCCCCGGGCGACTGGCGACGACGGTACAGAATCAGCGGGATGCTTTGTGTCGCATCCACAAAGTCACTGGGGGCGGCGTGTCGCTGCGGGGCGCTTGCGGGTCGCGTCGGTGCCGATCGCGCCGAGGATGAGCGCGGTCTGCAGGATGAGGGCCTCGCGCGGACCGGTCGCGTCCCAGCCGATCACGTCGGAGACGCGTTTGAGCCGATAGCGCACGGTGTTCGGGTGCACGAACAGCTCACGCGCGGTCGCCTCGAGCGACCGGCCGTTGTCGAGGTAGCTCCACAGCGTCGTCACGAGGTCGGCGCTGTGCGCCCGCAGCGGTCGGTAGATCCGCTCGACCAGGGTGTGCCGCGCCGCCGCGTCGCCGGCAAGGGCGCGTTCGGGCAGCAGGTCGTCGGCCTCGACCGGTCGTGGGGCGTTCCGCCATGCGCGGGCAACTGCGAACCCGGCGAGCGCCGCGCGGGCGCTCTGCCCCGCATCCACCAGCGCCGGCACGGTCGGCCCGAGCACGAGGTGGCCGGTGCCGAACTCCGGCTCCAGCCGCCGCGCGATCTCGGGGAAGGGCAGCTCGCCCTCCTCCTTCGTGCCCTTGCCGTCCTCGGTGCGCCCGATGACGAGCACGAGCCGGGACCCCTGCACGCCCACGAGCACATCGACGCCGAGCCGGCGCGCCTGGCGGCGCAGCTGGTCGACGTCGAACTGTGGCGGGGTGGTGCCCACGAGCACCGCGACCTCGCCGTGGCCGTGCCAACCGAGTGCGGCGATGCGACTGGGGAGCTCCTCGTCGGCCTCCCCGGTGAGGATCGAGTCCACCACGAGGGCCTCGAGACGCGCGTCCCACAGGCCGCGGGCCTCGGCGGCACGGGCGTACACGTCGGCGGCGGCGAAGGCGACCTCGCGCGAGTAGAGCAGGATCGCCTCGCGGAGGTGCTCGCCGCGGCCGGTGACGCGTTCTTCGGTGACCTCCACGGTCACCCGGATGAGCTGCAGCGTCTGGGTCAGGCTGACGCTGCGCAGCAGCTCACGGGGTGCGGCGGCGAAGATGTCCGCCGCGATCCGGGGTGTGGAGGAGGGGTCGTCGTACCACTGGATGAACGACGTGATGCCCGCCTGCGCGACCAGCCCGACCGAGGAGCGCCGCCCCGGCGGCATTCCCGCATACCAGGGCAGCGTCTCCTCGAGTCGTTTGATCGTGGCCGTGGCGAGGTCGCCGGAGATCCGCCTGAGCCAGGCGAGGGTCTCCGCCTTCCCGGCGGGCGTCGTGGGAGTCACCGTGTCTCAGGCCTCCCCGCCGGCGTTCCCGGTGGTGCCCGCGGTGACGTCGTACAGGCGGTACTTCTCGATCGCCTGCTTCACCACCGAACGGTCGACCTTGCCCTCGTCGGCCAGCCCCTGCAGGGCGCGGACGACGATCGAGGGCCCGTCGATCTTGAAGTAGCGGCGGGCGGCGGCACGGGTGTCGGAGAACCCGAAGTCGTCGGCGCCGAGCGTGAGGAACCGGTTCGGCACCCACGGCCGGATCTGGTCCTGCACGGCGTGCATGAAGTCGCTGACGGCCACCGCCGGGCCCTCGGCGCCGCGGAGCTTCTCCGTGACGTACGCGGTGCGTGGCTCCTCGTCCGGGTGCAGGAAGTTGTGCTCGTCGGCGGCGAGCCCGTCGCGGCGCAGCTCAGACCAGGAGGTGACCGACCACACGTCGGCGCTCACGCCCCAGTCGTCGCGGAGCAGCTGCTGCGCCTCGAGCGCCCAGGGCACCGCAACACCGGAGGCGAGCAGCTGGGCGCGGGGGCCCTCGCCGGTGCCGGTGGCGATGCGGTGGATGCCGCGGAGGATGCCGTCGACGTCAACGCCCTCCGGCTCGGCCGGCTGCACGATCGGCTCGTTGTACACCGTGAGGTAGTACATGACGTTCGGGTCGGGGTGCGAGCCGCCGTACATGCGCTCCAGACCCGCCCGCACGATGTGCGCGATCTCGTAGCCGTAGGCCGGGTCGTAGGCCACGGTCGCCGGGTTCGTCGAGGCGAGGAGCAGCGAGTGACCGTCGGCGTGCTGCAGGCCCTCACCGGTGAGCGTGGTGCGTCCCGCGGTGGCGCCGATCACGAAACCGCGCGCCATCTGGTCGCCGGCGGCCCACTGGGCGTCGCCGGTGCGCTGGAAGCCGAACATCGAGTAGAAGATGTAGACCGGGATGAGCGGCTCGCCGTGCGTGGCGTACGAGGTGCCGAGCGCGGTGAACGCAGCCATGGCTCCGGCCTCGTTGATGCCGACGTGCACGAGCTGGCCCTGCGGGCTCTCCTTGTACGCCAGCAGCAGTTCGCGGTCGACCGAGGTGTAGTTCTGCCCGTTCGGGTTGTAGATCTTCGCGGTCGGGAAGTACGCGTCCATGCCGAACGTGCGCGCCTCGTCCGGGATGACCGGGACGATGCGGTGACCGAAGTCCTTCGAGCGCAGCAGGTCCTTGAGCAGGCGGACGAACGCCATCGTGGTGGCGACCTCCTGCGTGCCCGAGCCCTTCTTCGGCAGCGCGTAGGCCTTGTCGTCGGGCAGGGACACCGGCACGTGTGTGCTGCGACGCTCCGGCAGGTAGCCGCCGAGCTCGCGGCGACGCTCCAGCATGTACTGGATGGTCTCGTCCTGCGGGCCGGGGTTGTAGTACGGCGGCAGGTAGGGGTTCTCCTCGAGCTGCTTGTCCGAGACCGGGATGTGCATCGCGTCGCGGAACATCTTGAGGTCCTCGAGCGTCATCTTCTTCATCTGGTGGGTCGCGTTGCGGCCCTCGAAGTGCGGCCCGAGACCGTAGCCCTTGATCGTGTGGGCGAGGATGACGGTCGGCTGCCCCTTGTGCTCGACGGCGGCCTTGAACGCGGCGTACACCTTGCGGTAGTCGTGACCGCCGCGCTTGAGGTTCCAGATCTGCTCGTCCGTGTAGTCCTTGACCAGTGCTGCCGCACGCTCGTCGCGACCGAAGAAGTGCTCGCGCACGTAGGCGCCGTTCTCGGCCTTGTAGGTCTGGAAGTCACCGTCGGGGGTGATGTTCATGAGGTTGAGCAGTGCGCCGTCGGTGTCGCGGGCGAGCAGGTCGTCCCACTCGCGGCCCCAGATGACCTTGATGACGTTCCAGCCGGCACCGCGGAAGAAGCTCTCCAGCTCCTGGATGATCTTGCCGTTGCCGCGCACCGGTCCGTCGAGACGCTGCAGGTTGCAGTTCACGACGAAGGTGAGGTTGTCCAGGCCCTCGTTCGCGGCGACCTGGAGCTGACCGCGGCTCTCGACCTCGTCCATCTCTCCGTCGCCGAGGAACGCCCACACATGCTGCTGGGAGGTGTCCTTGATGCCGCGGTTGTGGAGGTACTTGTTGGCCATCGCCTGGTAGATCGCGTTGATGGGGCCGAGACCCATCGACACGGTCGGGAACTGCCAGTACTCCGGCATGAGGCGCGGGTGCGGGTAGGAGGGCAGGCCGTTCGGGGCCTTCGACTTCTCCTGACGGAAGCCGTCGAGCTGCGCCTCGGTGAGGCGGCCCTCGAGGAAGGAGCGGGCGTACATGCCGGGGGACGCGTGGCCCTGGAAGAAGACCTGGTCGCCGCCGCCGGGGTGGTCCGCGGCCTTGAAGAAGTGGTTGAAGCCGACCTCGTACAGCGCCGCCGAGGACGCGTAGGTCGAGATGTGACCGCCGACGCCGATGCCGGGGCGCTGCGCACGGTGCACGGTCATGGCCGCGTTCCAGCGGATCCAGGCGCGGTAGCGGCGCTCGATCTCCTCGTCGCCGGGGAACTCGGGTTCGTTCTCGGGGGCGATCGTGTTGATGTAGTCGGTGGTGGGCACCATGGGCACGCCGAGGTGCAGCTCACGCGAGGTCTTCAGCAGGCTGAGCATGATCTCGCGACCGCGGCCGTGGCCCTTCGCGTCCACCAGCTGCTGCAGCGACTCCTGCCATTCGGAGGTCTCGTCGGGGTCGCTGTCGAGGGGTCCCTGTGAATACGGATCCTGATCGTGAACAGTCACGGGTGACCTTTCTTCTGCTGGCAGATCGTGCCAGATGAGCGGTGAAGCGGGCAGGGTTGTCGCCGTGAGACAACGGGGCCGGTGACAGCCTAGCGATGTTCCACGGGGCGTTGACGCATCCGGAGCGCGATGTGCGCACACCCCATAGTCATGGCCTATGGCCCTGCGTTCGGGCCGTAGCCGCACCAGTCCGCGACCCAGCTCAGCATCCGTGCGCGCAGGTCAGGCTCGGCGGCCAGATCGAACGATCCCGGTTCGCCGTCGAGTTCGACGTCGACGGCGAAGACGGTGCCGCGCTTGTCCTCCTGGACCGCGTGCGGGTCGCACCGTGCAGGGACGAGCGGGACGGCGAGGCGCCGCGTACCGGCCTCGGCGCGGACGGGCAGGATGCGGCCGAGCGCGCCGTCGTCCACGTCGAGCAGGTTCGTGTCGCGCACCCCGGCGAGGGTGAAGGCGCCGGCGTCCGGCCCGGTGCCGGTCAGCTCGAGCAGGAGTTCGGCGGGCTCCCCGGCGGCGGATGCGGTGAACCCTGCGATCGCGAGCGTCGCGGCGTCCGCGATCCGCTCGCGCAGGCAGTCCGCGTCGTGCAGCGGCTGCAGGAACGGGAAGAGTTCGTCGACAGGCGCGGCGACCGCAGCTGCACGAGCGTCGCGGTGAGCCCGCCGGAAGTCCGCCGGCAGCGGCGGTGCAGCCCCCGGCCGGACACGCCGCGAGCAGTGCGGTGACGACCGCGACGGTGCGCAGACGGCGGGACACGCGGCCAGCGTAGCCAGCGGCCCGCACGTCGGGAAGGACATGCGCGGTGGTGGGCCCTGCCGGGATCGAACCGACGACATCCACGGTGTAAACGTGGCGCTCTACCAGCTGAGCTAAAGGCCCGTGGCGCTCAGTCTACGGGGAGTGCGGCGACGGACTCCGCCAGTACCTCGACCGGGTCGCCGACGCGGACGACGCCGCCGGCGGCGACCGGCAGGAGAAGGACGCCGAGGGTCGCCTCCTCCTGGCCGAACCCGCTCGTGAGCAGGCGCAGCAGGCGGGCGTCGCGGACGCCGGTGTCTGGATTCGCCATGATCGCGGCGCACCGCCCGATCGCCTTCACGACCTCGAACTCGACCGTGCCGATCCGGATACGCCCGGTCCAGCCCAGCTCCGCCCACGCGGGGACATCTGCGACGACGATGTTCGAGCGGAACCGGCGGTCGTCCACGGGGGCCTCGGATGCGGCATCCACCGCCCGAACGGATCCGTCGCCGTGCAGGGACACGAAGCCGCGCGCGCGGTCCTGGAACGCCGAGGTGCGCCCGTCGCCGAGAAGCCGCAGCGGCAGTGCGTCGTCGGCGCCCAGGCGCGCGGCATCCGGGCCGTCGGCCAGCCACGCGGTCACGGCGTCCTCGATGCGGCGACGGCCGTCGTCGTCGAGGCCGTCTTCGACGAGCAGCGCGCCGTCGACCTCGATGCGCAGGCGCTGCGCGTGCGCATCGAACGAGAGCCGGGCGCGGGCGAGCGAGGGCATGTCCATGAGCGCGAGCCCGTCGCGCTTGGGCCAGGACGGCAGCCCGTCGCGCATGACCGGCGCCATGCCGCGCGCGAAGCGGAATGCGAGCACCCGGTCACCGGCGACCCGTCCGTCATCCTGCACGGTCAGCTCGTCGCAGGACTCGGGGGTGAACCCCTTCACGGGGTGACGGAACAGTGCGCGCACGTGCATGGTGCCTTCAATGCTGGCACGCGACACCCTGCGCAGAACGCAGAACGCAGAACGCAGAACGCAGAACGCAGAACGGATACGGCTCGCGGCGCAGCGGGGGCTCAGCCCCAGCGGCGCACGGCCCAGCGCTGCACGAGTGCGAGCGCGGAGTCGGTGAGCTTGCCGATCACCGCGAGCAGGATGATCGCGAGCACGATCTGGTCCACGCGTCCGGTCGACTGGCCGCGGGTGAGGAGGAACCCGAGGCCCATCGAGGCGCCGATGAGTTCGGCTGCCACGAGGAACAGCCACGCCTGCACGAGCGCGAGCCGCAGGCCGGAGAAGACGGCAGGCAGAACCGCAGGCAGCTGCACCGTGAAGAAGAGGCGCACGCCGCGGAAGCCGAACGAGCGGCCGAGCTCCACCAGGTGCGGGTCGACGTGCCGCAGGGCGAGCGAGACGGTGGTGAAGACCGGGAAGAACGCACCGATCGCGATGAGGATGATCTTCGACTGCTCGCCCTGGTTGAACCAGACGATGAGCAGCGGCACCCACGCGAGCGACGGCACCGCGCGGATGACGCCGAGCGTCGGGGACAGGCCGAGGTCCCAGAACCGGGAGAGTCCGACGAGGCCACCGATCGCGATGCCGAGGGAGCCGCCGACGGCGAAGCCGATGAGCACCCGCTGGAGCGAGATCGCCACGAACTGCCCGAGCTCACCGCGCTCGGCCAGGAACACGGCTGCCTGCCACACGGAGGCCGGGCTGGGGAACTTGTACGGCGGGACGATCGGCGCAGGTCCCAGGGTCACCAGGAACCAGACGACGATGAGCACGGCGGGCAG
>Ga0182737_1001494_pt1 | contig 22705 bp, 15 predicted proteins | sample eDN5th30CBELigOP_FD_128878 | JGI IMG/M metagenome (GOLD analysis project Ga0182737, IMG submission 128878) | Enriched Organic Plus compost microbial communities from Emeryville, California, USA - eDNA 5th pass 30_C BE-Lig OP (version 2) (version 2) ...
AGCAGCCGCTTCAAAGCTGTAAAACCGCCGCGTGCCGGAGTTCAAAAGATACTCCATGTATTCCACGGGAGCCACATTGGGCAGGTCACGCTTGTTGTATTGTAGAACCAGCGGGATGCGATCCAGTGATTGTCCGTTGTTGGTCAGATTCTTTTCCAGCATCTCCCAGGCTTGCAGGTTGTCCACCATGCGATCCATTTGGGAGTCGGCAACAAACACCAGTCCGTCAGCCTGTTTCAGCACGAGTTGGTAGGTGGCGTTGTAAACCACCTGCCCGGGAACCGTGTAGAGGTTGAACTTGGCTTTATAGCCTCCCGGCATGGCTGCTTCCACCGCCAAAAAATCAAAGTACAGGGTGCGGTCTGCTGTATTGGCTAGACTGACCAGTTCACCACGTGTTTCAGGATCCAGACAGGAGTGAATGTGCTGAACATTCGTCGTTTTGCCACCGAGAGGTGGGCCGCCGTACACGATCTTAAAACTGACCGTGCGCTGGTCTTCGTGTATTACCGCCATACCAGTACCATGAGGTTCCTCTTGTAACAGGTTGACCCTAGGCTGAACTCTGTTCCGACGCAAGCATTGCAGCCAGTTCTGTGGTCAGAAGCGTGATTTTTTCCAGCAGCTCCGTCTCGTTCTGGCCAGGGCTGTGCAAAAGGGCGAGTGTTAGCCCATGATGAAGGGCAAAAGAGGCCAGGTGCTCTTCACTGCGCAGGGTGACTGTTTCCGTGCCTTCCAATCCAGATAATTCCACCAGTGGCAGCAGATGTTGATGGATGGGGACAATGTGATTTAAAAACGTCTCCGCTGATTCCATATCTTTAGCTGCCCGGGCAAACAGGCGTTGCTGATAGACGCATCCAACGGCCAGTACACCGGGTAGGGTAAGAATGGTTTTGACTATCCCCTCAGCATCCAGGTCTTCCGAGGTGCCAAGCAGCAACCGCAACAGCATGCGACGATGTTTGTTTGGGCGTTTGGTGGATGCAGGCAACGCCGGGGTGTTAGAGGAACTACTGTCTCTCGCTTTAAACACCGGTGGTTGAGAAGCTGGAGGCAATACTGATTCTTCAGCCATTTTTTTCGCGGCGCTGAATGAGGCCAGCGGAACACTCGGAGCCGGAGGGAATGATGACGCGGGTGCCAGCGGGGGAGACGGAGTTTTCGATTTCGTCTCACTAAACCCAGGCAAGGGAGGGAACTCAAATGGCGCATCCTCAAGCTCACCGCCTGGCGTGTTCTCCACCATGCTCCAGTCAGGAATCAAAGGCATCTCGGCGAATGGATCATCTTCCGATGATGAATTCGCAAGATCAGGAGCGGGAGGGGAAGGTAGCGCTTCCTGTTGGGCCGAAGCCTCAGGCTCGACAGGTTTGGCTGAGACGACATCAGCACCTTGCTCAACTGAGGGCAATGGTGAGGCTACAGATGGAGACTCATCTTGCTCACCCGTAAAAGCACCGACAGGTAGACGAATGCTCAGGTCAGGCCGCGCAGCTGCCAGCAGAACCTTGTGTTCGTTTTGCATCCCCGCTCTGATTTCGCGTAGTTTTACCGCTGGCTTTTCTCCACTGGCGATCTGACGCTGAATGACTGCCATCGGCAGGCTAACATCAACAGAGTCCGGCAGGAGGCTGGGATCAATGCCAATTTCCTCTTCACGACAATATTTCAGGGCGTGCGAAAGAGATAATGTCACCTTTTCATCATTCGTGGCTGGAGGCGGAGGCGTAGATTCAGGTGCAGTTTCAGCCGCAGGCTCAGCTTGTTTTTGCGCTTCATTTCGTCCTAGCGCATTGATTTTTTCAAAAGGGCTGACTGCCAGAGTAAATGGGCTGGCAATGCCTTCAGAGTCAGCCTGCTGCGGCGAAGCCTGCCCAGCATTCCCCACCGTCACGCCTTCATCATCATCCACATGCTCCGCAACCGAGAACACAGAAGCATGCCCGCCTCCTTCCTGCAATTGTACGGCAGGCGGATGGATGGCCTCAACTGGTGGCTGTTGTGCAGCTGTTGTTTGAGCTGTTGAACCCGCAGCCAGCAACTTCACAATCTTGTCAGGTGGTAGATGGATTTTCCTCGTGTCTTGAATCGGCACCGCATTGCGAAATAGATCAGGGCAGGCCATGTATACTTCATACAATGGCAGTGAGGCTTCTCCGCTTTTCAGCGCTTTCTCGATAGTATCGCGCGAAAATGGCAGTGGTGAAAATGGATCTGGCACCACTTCGGCCAGACAGTCCGCTGGAAGTACGGACAGCATGTCCCCAATGGTCAAAGGAGATGTTTCTGCGGAAGAAACGCTCACCGGACCTGAGTTGGTGGTTTTGCCCTCGACAATCTTGAACAGCAAATTTTGCGGAGGCGTAGGAGGCTCAGGCCGGGGCTCAGGCTTGTCACTGTCCGGATTAAAAAGAGAGCGAATGGAAAAAGCCATGGAAGGATGCGCTGGAGGTCTTAATTCGGTCAAGCTAACGTCGCCACCATCTTGACAGGAAGCAATATACTTGGCAGCCAGGGCCGCTGATAATCTTCACTATCATTCAATTTTAGCATGTGTAAATCAAGTTAAAATCGCATGAGTGAGAAGGCGTTTCAGCAAATCTCAAAATTGAGACCTCACTAAAGACTCAGATGCCCGAGAGCGAGCAGACCATAGCAGGTGTACTCTGCATCAAGATCATCATCAGCCCAGTGTCCATGAAATCCTCCCTCAGCCGACCAAAGGGTATCTACAAAATCGAGGCAGGGTTCCTTGATGGTTGTAAAATCAACCTCCAAGCTCGCTAGGGCATGCAGAGCGGTTGCAGTGCTAAGAAGGTCAGGCAATGGCGCTCCTGGTGTGGCTAAAAATCCGCCGTTTGGCAGCGCCTGTTTTAACAACCACTGGCCCGTGGTGGCATCTGGAACCTCACCCAGCAGACGTAGTAAAGTTACAGCCGCTGCCGTAGCCGTGACAGTTCCTTGTTTCAGGGCAGGTTCATTGGCAAATGAACCGTCTGACAATCGAAGACGTTGTAGAGAGTGTTTTAGATGCCCCTGACCTGGCATGGTTATGCCAAGATCTGCATAAGCGCCCCAGGCGAGCAATGCCCCATAGGCGGAGCCTTGTGCCTTGCCAGGTGTGCCGTGATAACCTCCATCAGGCGCACGGAAAGCTTCAATTCGAGCAGCCAGCCCATTGCCTGAGCAGGAGATAATTTCCAGGCAGCCAGCGTTGCCGAGGCATCTGGCCAGCGAACAAAGGTGAACAAAGTCCAGCCTTTCACCATCGCCAAAACTCTCAAGATAGGGCGCGACAGAAGCCAGTGGCAGGGCCTTTTGTAGCGCCAGCAAACCTTCAAGACCGAACACCGTATAATACAAATCGGGGCGTCCTTCGCGATCAGCGAAACCGCCTTCAGACGTCATTTTAGATCTCAGGAAGGCTTCAACAAGTTCTGTAGATTCCCCCAGTAGCCGTGGCGCCAGCCTGGCCACCTGAAGCATTTCCAGCCGAAAACTTCTTTGCGTCACTGAACTGGAATCAAACATCATACACTACACCCATGCCTGCTCTTGGGAAGAGCCAGACTCAAAGCAAAAAATACGACCGCAGCCTTTGGATTAGCGCTGCGGCCAGGAGAAAAATCACAAAATATCCAGCCCGTTACTAGGGACGGGCCAGTTTTTTCCGGGAGGAACCTTTGCCTTTAGAAGCAGCCCTCGATACCCGGTTTGAAGCGCTTGATTTGATGCTGCGGCTAGAGGGAACTTTAATGGCCGAAGCAGGAGGCTGATCCTGATGACTCAGGCTTTCCTTCAGTTCACGTAGTTCCAGTTCCACTTCAGAAAGACGTTTGGAGGTAACCTGCAGTCGTGCAGCCGTCACTCTGGCGATAAACTCGTACAAGGCGGCATAGAAAGCCGGGTCTTCCTCACGAGGTTTAAAATCTTGCAAAAACTTCTGATCCACCGCCAGGCATACGGTAGGTTTGGCGGCCACCACGGAGGCGCTGCGGCGATCTTCATTCACCACGGCGATCTCCCCGAAAACCTCACCAATACGTTCAATAGTAGCCAGCACCTTGGCGCCTTTGCACACATTCACTGCACCGCTCAGCAGGATGTAGATGCGTGAGTCAAAGGTGCCTTCTTCGATGATGGTGTCCCCAGCTTCACAGTTAATATAACTGCTGGAATTCAAGACGTCATCGAGCTGTTCGTCATTAAAGGAATCCAGAAACGGCAGCGAACGCAGGGACAATGGTACCTGGCCGTGTTCATGGATGAAGGCGAATTCTTTCATGTAGAGTCATCATCTTACAAAAAACTGCGGCCAAGGAAAGCATTCTGTTTCTTTGAGGTTGAAAAATTGTGCTCGACCGTCACAACATGAAGCAATCGCAAAAACTCCCTGTATTCTGTAATCTGTTCCAACAAATACATCCCATGAAACGAAAAAAAACCCGTCGCGCCTTCACAGTCGCCGCCCTGTTGTTGCCCGCTCTAATGCTTACCCACTGCGGCAAGAAGGAGGAGGCTGATAACGGCGGAGGCGATGGCAAACCCGGCATTGTCGAAACTATTCTCCCATCCACCCCATTTGGGGATAAAGCTGACAAGCTCGGTGCAGCGGTCCTACTTCCTTCTGATACAGAGTTTTATGTGGGATCGGTAAACTTAAAAGGCCACCTGGAAGCGCTGAAAAAAACTTCCTGGTGGAAGGATATTAATGCGTTGATCGAAGATAAAACTCCGGCCCCTAGCACGGATAATGAATCTTTGGAAACCCTGAAACAACTGTGGGGAGACGAGGTTTTCATTGCTGGAGGCGCTGGGTTTTCACAAAGCGTCAGCGTGCTACGCGACATTAACCGCCTCTACAATGAACTAAATTTCAGGACGCTTATGGAGGGCTCCACCAGCGGAATGGCTGCGGGAATGCCCGGATCAAATCCCATGGGATTCCTCTTCACCGCCTTGAATGACCCCGATGCACTGAGCAAGGTCAGCACCATTGTGAACAATTTGGAGGTGCTGCCCCTGGTGATCGGGGTAAAAACCGAAAACCCTCAGGAAAAGCTCAACAAGCTGATAACGGAGCAGGCATTGAAGGAGATTGAAGCCAAAAAAATCCCCGTTACCGATCATACGACCCCCGATGGGAAAAATTTTAAGACCGCATCCATAGACGTGGGCGTGTTTTATACAGCGGAAGCCCAAAAAACCATGCTGGAAAGTTTGCCTCCCGATCTTCCAGAAGAGGCCAGGCAGTCGATTGAGAAAACGCTTGTCAGTATCCGCTCCAAAAAACTTCAGGTCGCCTGGGGCGTTGTCGGTGACTACATCGTCTTCGCTAGCGGCAAAAATCTGGATCACCTGAAATTTGCAGAAGATCCTTCCAAGTCACTGCTGGCAAATCCTGCGCTAGAAAAACTGGTGCCGCTCGCGGAAAAAAACCTGTTATCCCTCATGTATTCCAGCAAGGAAACTCTGCTGGCTATGCATGATGACCAGCCCTTTGTGCCGATGCTTCGTGGCGTGGTTGCTGCCATGAAAGCGAATGCAATGTTTGCGGAGGCTGGCGCTGTACTGGATACCCAGCTTAACGAACTTTCCCCGCTGGAACAGACGGTTTTTGGGCGCAAAGCCTCTGACATAGCTGGCGCTGGCTGGTGGGACAAGGGGCTCCATGCAGAAGCGTTCGGCGGGCTTGAACCTGTATTATTCACCTCGGCGAAACCTCTTAACTATGCAGGCCTGTTGGAACAGGAAAAATTGCTGTTCGGCATGACCTACCACGGCAACCCAGAGCATGATCAGGCCGTACGCGCCTGGATGGAGAAAATTTTCGGCATGGTTTACACCGGGGCCAAAGAGGTGATCAAGGCTGGCGTGGCGGGTGCTGAAGGCCAGCAGAAAATAGCGTTCTTTGAAATGCTTGTCCTGCCAACGTTGCAAAAGATTTATCAATCCAGCAAGGATATTAAAGACAAGGGTGAGGGCAATGAAACGGCTTTCATTCTGGATGTAGCCGGCAAACCCCCAACGTTTCTGGCGGAAAGCTCCAAGGTTTTTCCCCGCATCACACTTGTCAATGAAGTGAAAAACCGTGCTGAAATCGCCACGGGCTGGAACGCCATTCAAGACACGCTAAACGGTGTGGCTGCCATGCTGGGGGGGCTTGGCGGAGGTGCTGGCGCTGCTGAAGGTGGCGCGCCCCCTTCATTTATCCCTGAATTTGAGAAATCCGAACAGGATGGTTTCACCACGTGGGCCTACAAACTTGAGTTGCTGGATGAAGACCTCACTCCAAACAGCACGTTGAGTGACAAACATCTAATCCTTAGCACTTCACGTCCAGCGGCGGCGGCAATTTCTAAATTCCTCAATCAACCCGCCACGGAAACCAGAGACGGTTTGTTATGGGCCATGGACTTCAGCGTACTGGCCAGCACGATCGAGACTGGAGCAAAGAACATCCCCAACCAAACGGATGAGAAAAAAGCTGAGATGGAACAATTGATCAAGTGGCTGAAGCCCTTCAAACGTGCAGAAGGACAGGTTCATCATGCGGATGGAACCTGGCACAATATTCTGAACTGGGAAATTCAGGACACGGTGTCATTTGATTGATAGTGAATGCAGAGAAGGCAGGTTTATACCTGCCTTCTTTATTTTATGTTGCAGGACTCACTGTCCAGGTGCATCCCGCAGTGGAAGCTCGTAACAGACAGCTTCCCGGTCATTGCGAACCAGCAGGTATTTTCCTGCCAGGGTGGGATGATTCCAGGTCTTGCTGTCTAGAGCTTCAATGCTGCCCAGTTCCTGATAGCTTTCAGGAGTAGATTTACCCAGCACCACAGGGCCACGTTCGCTCTGAATCAGAGTAAGCCCGCCTGCAATCGTTAGGGATTGGCCGGATCCGTATCTGCCTTCTTTCCACAGCCGTTCCCCATTGGCAGGGTCTATACAGACCATTCTGCCGTCATCCATGCCATAGATGTATTGACCATCAAAGGCGGCGCTGTTGAACTGCGTTTTCATTTTTAATCCGCGCCAAAGTTCTTCGATCTGAAGCGCGGCGTCAGGGCCTGGTTTCACACGAAGCATCTGGCAGCCCATGCCATAGCCTGCGGATAGGAAAATACGATCATCAGGCAGCAATACCGGTTGTGATGCCTTGGGCCAGCGGGCATCTCCCCAGGTGTGTTCTGCCAGCACCGTTCCTGTTTCAGGATCGTGCAGCGTCAGGGAGGTGGAATTATTGCTAAGTAATACGCGGCGTCCGCCCAGGTTGCCGAGCAGCGGGGAAGAATAGCTGGCCTGATCATGGCCCGCTTTCCAGACCAGATCGCCCGTCTGATTGTCGAAGGCAAATAACACAGGGCCGGCAGCTTTTCCCCCTGTGACTACAACTTTGTTGTCATAGACCAGCGGAGAACTGCTGACGCCCCATTCCAGATTGCCAGAATCTGCCAGGGACAAGACGTTTACCGACCAACCTTTTTTACCACTGGCGGCATCCAGACAATTCAGAATGCCTGTCGCCCCATAGGTATAAACCCGCCCGTCTGTTATGGTAGGCGTGGCTCGTGGTCCTTCGCCACCCTGCCATTGAGTGAAATGAGCCTGGTCTGCATGACTCCAGATCAGCTTTCCTGTCAGCAGTTCATAGCAGGTGACCAGCTCCTGTGCGCCGCGTTGTTCCTGGGTGAAGGCTCTGCCGCCTACGACTGCGAAACCTGACCACCCTGAGCCAACGGGAATTCTCCAGATTTGTTTTGGTGGTGTTGACTGCCAGTCGGCCAGCGGGAATTCCGTAGAAATAAGCCCGTTTCGATTGGGCCCAAAAAACTGGGGTACATCGCCTGATCCTGCCGGAATGGCATTCAGGATAGAATCCTGTGTATCGGAAGTGGTTGTCACAGGCGCGGATGGTGGGTTCGCTCTGTCATTTGCCCATCGCCAGGTAATTTTAGGCAAACCTGTGCCGTTCACTGTGCCTGCTACTTTTAAGGTGTACCTGGCAGTCACTGCCAGCAGCGCCAAGACAGCGAGTCCCAACAGTCGTGCGCGGATGGAGAAACGGCTGAAGAACAAGAACCAGACTAACTGGAGCAGGACGCCAAGAATCAACGAAGCAGCGATGAACCAGCTACGAAAGTTTGCATCAAGTTCCGGCATCATCCGCGCCGTGAGAACACAGGCGACAGGAATAAGCAGAAACAATAGAGAGAGCCACAGCCGATGAGAAGACAAGTTACAGCAATTAAGGCCAGAGGATAGACGAGTTTGCATAACAAGTGAGTGCTTACTAATTTATTGGAGCTAAAAAAATTAAGACATTAAAAAGGCAAAGGCCTGGGGGCGGTAATGCTGCTGAATAACTTCCGGCTTCAGGCCAAGGCCTAGAAGCGCAAACCATGTAGCTTGTTCGACTTGTTGATCATAGCCGACTTCAAAACGAACCACTGGTTCCCCAGGCATATTGTTAAGCATTAACATGGAGGCAAGGTGTTCAACCAGCCAAGCGCCCAGATTGTCAGACACAGGGGTCACATTAAGATCACCCGACAGTTTTGCCGCATTAACACATGCTCCCAGCTTGGCGATAAAGCCCCGGGCCATCTGCTTCATGAAGCCCCTGGCAAAGCTGCCGTCCTCTAGGAAGCTGTTAGCCAGAAGACGATGCAGGCTTGTTTGGAATTCATCCATCCGTTCCACCGGGAGGAGCATTTTTGACATCAGATAATGCACAACCGTCACCAGTGACGCCGCGGAATCATCCAGAGATTCCACATCCATCTGGTGATGATTTTTTTTCATTGCCCAGCAGGCCGTCTGGAGCTCGGTGTAAATGTCTTCCTTGCTGGCAAAATGACGGAACAGTAGAGCTTCGGATACACCTGCGGCCTCTGCCAGTGCTTTGGTTGTCGTGCCATGGAAACCGCGTTCGCCGAAGACACGCAGCGCAGCGCGCAGAATCACCTCACGGCGTTCCTCCTGGCTTAATCGCTCGCGCATAACGAGTTTACTCATGATGAAGCATGTGTAAGTGAACGCTTACTAATGTCAACGAGTTTTTAACTCTTCATTGAATTCAGGTTCTCCCCGTTTGATCTCGCGAACAAGGTTTACACCTAGCGGGTCAATTCCATGAATTTTTCGCGCAGTGGAACGACTTTGCGATCCAGGTTGTGCGTGGCGGTGATGCGGCGAACGGTGCCGCTTCTGGCGCGCATCAGGATGGAGTGTGTTTCGGCCTGATGGCCAATGACTTTGACGCCTGGCAGCAGCGGGCTGTCGCTGATGCCTGTGGCGCAGAACAAGGCGCTGTCTCCGATGACAAGATCATCGACGGTGTAAACCCGATCCAGTTCCTCTTCGGTTAATGTGGCGAGCAATTCGTTGCGGTGTTCGTCATTGTGAAACCACATGCGCAACTGCATGTCACCACCGAGGCACTTCAATGCGGCCGCAGCCAGCACGCCTTCTGGCGAGCCGCCCATGCCGACATACAGATCAACGCCTGTCCCCGGCAAAGAGGGGGCGACTGCGGCGGTGATGTCGCCATCGGAGATCAAACGCATGGCGGCGCCGACCTGACGTACATCCTGTACTATTTCTGCATGGCGCGGGCGATCCATGGTCACCACCACCAGGTCGGTGACGCGTTTGCCAAGCGCTTCAGCGGCAAAGTGCATCACATCACGCAGCGGCATGTCCAGAAGGTTTCCTATGCCACTTTTTTCCAAGGCATCCCGCACCGCCGGACCATATGCAATTTTGTGGCTGTAAAAGCTGGGCAAATCCTTCATGGCATGGGGAGAGCCTTCAGGAATCTGAGCCGCAGCAATGACAGAGATGCTGTTGGGCAGTCCTTTGGCAATGTTGCTGGTGCCATCAATGGGATCCATGGCGATGTCAAACCGTGGCGTGCCATCCCGCCAGGTGCCCAGATGTTCGCCGACAAAGAGGCCTGGGGCATTATCCTTGATACCCTCACCGATCACCACTTCCCCTTTGATGTCCAGGATATCAAAAACTCCTGCAATAGCGGCGCAGGCCGCGGCATCAGCCTTCTCTTTTTCACCGCGCCCGAGCCAGTGAATGGCCTGGAGGGCGGCGTTTTCTGTGGCGCGCACAAACTCAAATTCAAGGACACGTTCAAGGTCCATGGGGCTGCGCAGTGGTGGAAGTTCACCGTTAGACATAAGGGGAAAGCGTGAAACGTTGGAGCTGTGAAGCTTGAAAGTGGAAAAGGTGCGATCAGTCATTGATGAGCGGGGTGATCAGCTCACGATAGAGGTCGCGTGTAATTAAGAAAGTGTCAGGATCGCCATCCAGCCGGCCATGATAAATGACGGTGTCTTTACCAGGCTGGGTAGGGGCGAAGAGCAGTGTAATGATCTCCTGTTCGTTTTCTGGCTTGCCAACGGGAACCACGCTTAGCTGGAGCGTCAGGGACGGGTTACGGAGCGCGGTATAGGCATCGCGACGATCGGCACTCCAGTCGCTGGCTTCGAGGTTGACCACTTGTTGAAGCAGTTTGTTGGCAGCAGCCTTGTTGATCTTTGGGGAGATATCATTGCCGGCAATGTCGCCGGTCCAGTCTGCGCTATTGGGTTGATACTTGAGAATTAGCGGCGGCGCCACTCCCTGGGTGATGGTGAGACGGCGTACGGCAAAGGTGCTGACATTCACCACCTTTAGTCCGCGCCATTTCGTAATCTCAGGCGGCATCACGGAAAACAGCAGGGGGCTGACACGGTAAACGTAAGGTTCATCCTTGTAGTGCGCGTATATCTTGTTCTGAGAATCGCTGCCAAAACTCAAATCAGTGGTTTTCTCTGCGGTGTCCCAGCTTATCTGCAGGAAAGGCTTGTTTAGCCCGAAACCTTCGAGGCTGGCTTCAGTAGCAGAGTCACTGACGAACTCGCGTACCTGCTCAATGTTGAGGCGATCAAGCAATTGGGTGATGCGCTCCTGATTGGCGGGCTCCTGTTCACCAAATCGCTTTAGCATCCAGTTTTCCCCACTTTTGGTCATCAACACTTCGCCATGATTTTCACTATACAGACGCAGGCCTGTAACTGCCGTTGCATTAATACGGGCAAGTTGTTGATCTCGGAGATGGTTGGCTTGCAGGCGCCAGAAGTGATGTGCTTTGGCAGGGCTCTGAAAGGATTCCGGGCGGCCGCTTACTTCTGCGCGCACGGGAAGATTGACATCTGTATTGGCATGAAAAGAAATCTGGAAGTCGCGTTTGTCAGTCGTGCTGATTTTCACGTTTAAAGGTGGCAGGGTTGAGTCCCCTGGATTTGGAGTTCCCGGCTGTGTGGGCGTCGCATCCAGATTTAAGATGGATGCCAGGATAGCGTTAATCCGTTCATTACTGCCGCGGGTACGCAAAGGTTTTATGACATTCCAGTCTCCAGTGGAGAGATCGCGTTCGAACTCCATGGTTCCGATGCCTGTATCCAATGATAAAGTGGCGACTGTATCTGCCTTGATTCGCAGCAGTTTATTGTCGCGCCATTGAGCGACGGAGACAGGCAGGAGCTTTTTTATGTCACTGCGAGTGAGGTGTAATACTTTTGGTTTATCATCCCCATCTGAGCTCGCATAGATGGCCTCTTCAATTGCTGATGCAGAACCTATACGGAGGTGGGCAAGCGGCTTGCCATCCTTTTTAAAGACGAACAAAGTACCGCCATCATCCAGTCCGCTGTTTTCCAAATCCCCACGTCCCAGGTCTTCGCGATTAAATGTCTGTAACCATTCTATCTTTGAGGCGGATTCCAGCAGGCTCTTAATCTTGTCAGGGTTGGCGCGATCCTCGAAAGGTTTCTTCATCTCCCATCCCTGAGACTCAAGCATCATGTCAATCCTATCATCTTCAGTCACGACTTCGATTTCATCCACATCATCCGGCTGAAAGGTGAAAGGGCGGACCTGACGCTCAAGCTTCTCCTTGGTGCCGAGGGAGTTTTTCTCGTAACCAATGATATAAAACAGCAGTCCGCCAACGGCTATCAGCAGGACAATGGTGGTGGAAAGTCGCATGGAAAATTAGTGGAAAATGATCGTGCTGGGGCAGGGAATGACTTTGAAGAAATGGCTGTTTCATCAGGCACGGCGGAAGCTCCACACCATGAAGCCGAGTGCAAGCACGCTGCCAGGGAGCACCAGAGCCGTGACCCAGAAAATGCGGGAGCGCTGATCTGCTGAAAGTTCCAGGCGGAAGGTCTGCTTACGTTTTGGCGTGATGCCAATGAGTCGCTCGCGTGCCATCATCCAGTTAAGGCTGGCTGAAATGAAATCCTGATGAATGGCCAAACGGGTCGCTGGATCAAGCAGCAGAGCATTCCCCACCACCACCATGCGGGCGCTGTCCACATTCAAGCGTTGGTCACGCACATGACCACGCTCGATGCTGGCTGCAATATATACAGGTGGTTTTGTGTCATCTGATTCTGCACGTGGCAGATCCAGCAGATAGCGGGTTTCTCCCCAGAAGCGCTCATTCGCCTTGATCAACGGCTGCACCTCGATTTGTTTGGCGCGTAGATCGGCTGAATCAGTTTTAAGTTCCAGTGACTGGCTTTGACCACTAAATGTCATGGAAACTGTTCTAAAGGGTTCAGTAATGACGGAATTGTTCTCAAAATCCGCGATGACGCTGAACTCTTTTCTTGGTCCTGTGGCGGTACTTTCAGCATAGAGCACGCGGTCGGGGCGTGGGCTTACACCATTAGAAGCGACAAATTGTCTAAGACGCGGGGTTTGCCCATTAGGGTCGAACAAAACAAGAAGCGAGGCCCGCTTGCTTTGCCAGTAGGTGTCAATGATTGCCATCTCGCGTTCGCTGAAGTCATATTTTGGGCCTACAATCACCACTCCATTGGCATCTGTGGGTATTTCATTCACCTCAGTCAGATTTAGGGGTATAACATCAAAGTTTTGAGATTTGCCGAGTGCGCTTAATGTAATGAAAGGCAGCTCAGGCCCTTTGCCTGTCGCCTCTCCTTTGCCTGTAATGAAATAAAAGCGCCGCACATCTCCTTCGATTAAGTTGATGATTGCGGAAGTGAGCGCATCCTCGCCACGGAAGTCAACACTCGGGTTATCCCGATTTCCTGACAGGCCGCGAATGATAATTTCTTCCTCTTTGATGAAACGGACACGGTTGTTTGCTTCAACGAGAATGCCGTTTCCTGTTAATGGAATGTTATGTTTTAGTTTTAAATCTTCTGCACGTTCCATATCACGGACTGGGTCAATCTCTTCTGTGCGGATGCGTGCTTTTTTTACATCGCGATAAGCCTCCACCAGGTTTCTAACTTCCTGCATGGTGGGGGATTCACGGGTGAAGACCAGAGTAAGATCTACATTCTTTGAAAGCTTGCGCAGATAATCACGGGTGTAGTCAGTAAGTGTGAAGTCCTTGTTAGGACTCAAATCCCGCCGTACGTAGTGCCGGTAGTTCAGATAATTGGCGATGCCAAAGATAATCAACACAAGCAGCAGTTGAACCAAAACATTTACACCGATGCCAAAGCGGCGCACGGAGGTCGGTGTAGGTGGTGGATTAGGAGACATTGGAAAGATAAAAAACTTTATTAAGAAGTGATGGGGCGGAGTTACTGCATTTATCTGGCCTCAGACTCTCCAGCGGCGGAATTCCAGCACATAGTGCGTGAAGGTGAGAAAGAGTAGCGCCACGACGCCATAATAAACAAGGGGCCGCGTATCCATGAGGCCGCTGGCGAATAGTTCCAGGTGTTCCTTGGTGGTGATGTAATGCACAATATCAATCAGGGCTTCTGGAAGTCTGCGGCCCAGATAGAGGGCGAAGATGCCCACCACAAAATGTAGCAGGCTGATGGTAAAAGACATAACTGCTGCGACAATCTGATTGGATGTTAGTGATGATGTAAAACAACCGACGGCCAGGTTAAACAAGCCCATGAAAAAGATGAGCAGATAGGTGCTGTAAAGAGCGCCGGTGGGGATGTCAGCGGCGCTGGCAGTCATCCACTGGAAAACAAAAAAATTGAGCAAGCTGGGCGCCCATAGCAGGCAGTAAAAAAACACAGCGGCAAGATATTTACCTGCTATGACCTGCCAGGTGTGAACCGGCGCTGTAAATAAAGTTTCCCAGGTGCCGAGCTTTCTTTCCTCAGAAAATAGCCGCATGGTCAGCAGGGGGAATACAAAAAAGTATGACCACCAGAACCAGGGGGAGGTAAAGGTGTAAGAGACCAGGCTGCCCTGCTGGGGGCCGCTTTCCAGTGCTGCAATGGCGCCACGGAAAGAGAAGCCGTTAATCACCATCACCATGGCCAGGACAATGTAAGCCACTGGCGAATAAAAAAACGAGCGAAGTTCTTTGAAAAACAAGGTTAGAAGGACGGTCATGGGCTGAAGTGAAAAGTGGAGAAGGCTTGAGTGGAAAGTGAAAATTGGGCTGGCCTACTTTAGTGATCGCTCATGGTCAGTTCAACGAACACATCTTCAAGCCGTGGAAGTTCGCGATGCAGTTCACGAACCTGCCATTTGTTTTTCAGGGCCATGTCAAAAAGGGATTCACGGATGTCAGCCCTTGCTTCGACGCGCAATGTGAAGCGCAGCCAGGGGCTGTCAGCTTTGTCTTCGGTAACTTTTCGCACGCCGTTAATCTGGGCGAGCAAGGTGGCGTGATCTTTGCCGCCGGTCAGTTCAACGTGCACATCACTGGCGACGCGAAGTTTTCTTACCAGATTCTGCGGGGTGTCGTTTGCGCGCAGTTTTCCGTGGTGGAGCAAAAGGATGCGGTCACAACTGGCTTCAATCTCACTGAGGATGTGGGTGGAAAGCAGAATAGTCTGGCGTGATTTAAAGGCGTGAAGGAGCTGGCGAATGTGGCGGATCTGATTAGGATCCAGGCCGTTGGTGGGTTCATCCAGAATCAGCAAGGGCGGGCGGCCCAAAAGGGCGTCTGCCAGGGCCACACGCTGGCGAAACCCCTTGGACAGATTGCCGATGATTTTACGGCGTACGTCATCCAGTTGGCAGCCTTCCATAACCTCACCAGTCCTCCGCCTTAACTCGCGTCCGCTCAAGCCTTTAAGGGCGCCGCGGAAGTGCAGGTATTCCTTCACCCGCATGTCCAGATACAGAGGGGCGTTCTCCGGCATGTAGCCGACACTGCGGCGTGCCTGAATGGATTGCTTAAAGGTGTCAAAACCATTCACTTTGGCGGAGCCGGCACTGGGTGGCAGGTATCCCGCCAGGATGCGCATGGTGGTGCTTTTGCCGGCCCCATTGGGGCCGAGGAATCCGACTACTTCTCCGGGTTCAACAGAAAAGGTTAGGTTGTCCACCGCGGTGCGGCCGACGTAATGTTTGGAGAGATTGGTCACTTCAATCATGCGCAGTATAGATCAAAGCCTAGGAAACCCGGCACGCAAGTTGCAAGGAGAAAGTAACGATGTGGAGCCTGAACGACTGCGATTGTTCAGCATTGGGGTGGCTTTTCGACTGAAATCCCTCTTTCGGGGGTGGTTTAAGCGATAAAATATCATCTTTTCCACTTTCCCGTAAATTCAAATGCGCCATACTACCCGTCCCTGATCCGCCCAAATCATGAATGCAACCTTGCCCTACCGAGCTAATCTTGATCTGCTCGAAGAGAAGTATCTCGCCTGGAAAAATGACGCCCGTAGTGTAGAGCCCGCCTGGGCATCGTTCTTCGAAGGTTTTGAATTGGGCTTGGCCCAGAAAGGTTCACCTGCTGCGGCGAGCGCAGGCACAGGTGCAGGCGCAACGGGAGCTGGAGATCTTTCTGAGGAAGTTATTGCATTTCGTACCAAGGTGACCAATGCTGCGCTGGATTTTCGCAGGATCGGTCACACCGCCGCCTGGCTTGACCCACTGGCGAAAAGCGCTCCTGAACAGCCGCTGCTGTCCACAGATTCCCTTGGTTTTAGTGACGAGGAACTGGATCAAGAGTTGTCGTCCCAGTTTTTTGCCAGTGGGCGACGTGCCACGGTTCGTGAAATGCTCGCGGAGCTGCGCCGTATTTATTGTGACAAGATCGGTTTTGAGTTTATGCACATTCACAATCGTGATGTGCGCACCTGGCTTCGTGACCGTGTTGAAAACCGCTTCAACACGGAAAGCATCTCCGCCGAACGCAAAATTGAAATTCTGCGCTGGGTGATGCAGCCGGAAACCTTTGAACGCTTCCTGCACAAACGCTATGTGGGTCAGAAACGCTTCTCCATGGAGGGTGGGGAGTCTGCGATTGTAGCACTTGAAGCCATTTTTGAAGCCCTGCCAGGTCATGGAGCCCAGGAGATTTGCATGGGCATGGCTCACCGCGGTCGTCTCAGTGTGCTGGCCAACTTTCTGAAAAAGCCTCTCAAGGTTCTTTTCTATGAGTTCTCTGAAAACTATGTGCCGAACATGGTGGCAGGTGATGGTGATGTGAAATATCACCTCGGGTTTGAAACGCGTCGTTCCACCCGCAATGGCAGTGAGGTGCAGATCAACCTCGCAGCCAACCCAAGCCACCTGGAGGCTGTTGACCCTGTGGTGGAAGGAAAAGCCCGCGCCCGCCAGCGTCATCTGGATGACTCGATCCATCGTAAAAAAGTTATTCCTATTCTAATTCACGGAGATGCGGCCTTTGCTGGACAGGGCATGGTGGCAGAGGTGCTGAACCTGTCGCAACTGCCGGGTTATCGTACAGGTGGCACCATCCACATCATCATTAACAACCAGATAGGTTTCACCACCTCTCCTGCTGACGCCCGCTCTTCTGATTACTGTACAGATGTAGCAAAGATGATTGAGGCCCCGGTGATTCATGTGAATGGTGATTCTCCGCTGGATGTGGCATTTGCTGCTCAGTTTGCCCTGGAATTCCGTCAGACCTTCGGGCGTGATGTCATTCTCGATATCGTTTGTTATCGTCGTCATGGTCACAATGAGACGGACGAACCTTCCTTCACCCAGCCAAACATGGCCCGTTCCATTGCGGAGCATCCGAGCACTTCGACAGTATTTGAGCAGCAATTGATCGCAGAAGGCGTGCTGACTTCGGAGGAGGCTGATGCCATCCGCAAAGAGCTTGAAGCTGGCCTTGAACAAGGTTTTCAGGAACTGGCGACTGAAGAGAAGAGCAAAGGCTCCAATCCTTTTGAAGGTTCTACTGCGCAGCCGCAACCCAGCTACTCCCATGAACCGGTACAAACAGGCGTGGCGGTTGATTCCCTGCGCAATCTGGGAATCAAGCTGGTGGAGCCTCCTCCAGGCTTCAAACTTCACCCGACCATTGAAAAGCGTTTTCTGGCTGCGCGCAGGAAAGCTGTGGAGTCCGGCGTAGGTTTTGACTGGGCCCATGCGGAAGCCCTGGCTTTTGGAACCCTGCTTTCTGATGGCAATGGCGTTCGTCTCAGCGGTCAGGACTGCCGACGTGGCACCTTCAGCCAGCGCCACTGCGTGCTGTATGATAACGCTACCCGTGACCGCTATATCCCCCTGCAAAACATCACGGCTGATCAGGGCAAGTTCTGCGTTTACAACTCGCTGCTTTCCGAAGCTGCGGTGCTGGGGTTTGACTACGGTTACTCGCTGTTGGCCCCGAATGTATTGATCTGCTGGGAAGCGCAGTTCGGCGACTTTGTCAACGGTGCACAGGTGATCATTGACCAGTTTATCAGCAGCGCAGAAAGCAAGTGGCAGCAACCCAGCAGCATTGTGATGCTTCTACCCCATGGCTACGAAGGTCAGGGACCAGAGCACAGCAGCGCACGGCTGGAGCGTTTTTTACAGCTTTGCGCAGGATGCAATATGCAGGTGGCCAACCTGACGACGCCTGCCCAGTATTTCCATATTCTGCGTCGTCAGCAGATGAGGGCGTTCCGCAAGCCACTGGTGATTATGACTCCGAAGAGTCTGCTGCGCCATCCACAGGCGGTGAGCAAGATTGAAGACATGGGCGAGGGCACCTGTTTCAAGGAAATTCTGGATGATGACACGCTGGACACTGATCCGAACCGCATCACCCGTATTATTTTCTGCTCTGGCAAAGTGTATTATGATCTGCTGGCTTTCCGTAAGGAAAATGAGATCAAGAATGCTGCCATCATTCGTGTTGAGCAGCTTTATCCGCTGAACGTGAATCTGATCTGGCAGATCGTAAAACGTTACCCACGTGCCCAGAAGAAATGGATCTGGTGCCAGGAGGAGCCTGAAAATATGGGTGCCTGGAGCTTTATCCGCCATCGTCTGGAAGACCTGACCAACCATGTTGTGCGTTATGCAGGTCGTGAGCGGAGTTCCAGCCCAGCGGTTGGTTCCAAAGCGATCCACGTTCTCGAACAGGAAAAACTGGTCGAGGATGCTTTCAGCGTGTAACAGCTTATTTTCTGCCTAGCCCAGCCCTTTGCTCAAACTTTCCCATGCCCACAGAGATCAAGATCCCAACCCTCGGAGAATCCATTGCCAGCGGCCTTATTTCACAATGGCATAAAAAAGATGGAGATGCTGTCAAATCAGGCGATGTCCTGCTGACATTGGAAACTGACAAGGTGGCTCAGGAGATTGCTGCGGAAGCTGATGGCGTGCTACGCATCACCGCTCAGGAGGGTGATGATGTACCAGTGGGCGCTGTAGTGGGAACAATTGAAGAAGGCACAGGTGCAGCGCCAGCGTCGGCAGCACCTGAGCCAGAAGCAAAACCTGCTGAACCCGTCAAAGAGGAAAAACCAGCCGCTGCTGAACCGGCGCCTGCACCTGCGGCCAAAGCTCCAGAGTCTCAGCTTCGCCTTGTGCCTAAAGAAAATGCACCTGCCCCGCGTAAGGCTGATGCAGAAGGTCGTACCACTCGCAAGAAAATGACGCCTCTGCGTCGTCGTATTGCGGAGCAACTGGTGAATGCCCAGCGTACAGCCGCAATTTTGACCACGTTTAATGAAGTGGACATGACGGCGATCATGGAGATGCGCAAGCAGCTTCAGGACAGCTTTGTGAAGAAGCACGGTGTGAAGCTTGGCTTTATGTCCTTCTTTGTGAAGGCGGTTGTGGATGCCCTGAAGGCGGTTCCTCAGCTTAATGTGCGCGTGGATGGTGAAGAGATCATCACAAACAACTTCTATGACGTCGGCGTGGCGGTGGGCACGGAGAAAGGCCTGATCGTTCCCGTACTGCGTGACTGCGATCAAAAATCTTTTGCAGACATCGAGAAAGACATTCTCGCCTATGCAGCCAAAGCCAAGGAGGGCAAGATCGGCCTGGATGATCTGACGGGTGGTGTGTTTACGATCAGCAACGGTGGTGTGTATGGTTCCCTGCTCAGCACTCCCATTTTGAACCCGCCGCAGAGCGGCATCCTCGGCATGCATTCCATTCAGCAGCGTCCGGTGGCCTTGAATGGTCAGGTGGTAATTCGTCCGATGATGTATCTTGCTGTCAGTTATGACCACCGCGTGGTGGATGGCAAAGAAGCGGTGACTTTCCTTGTGCGCATTAAAGAATGTCTTGAGAACCCCACTCGTTTGCTGGTGGGGGCTTAATAGATAAGCGAATTGTTATTGGCGTCTCTTTGCATGGAATGCGGGGAGGCGCTTTTTTTCTTTTTGAAGGAAGTGTAGGCAGAGGTAACTGTTTAATCACATGATGACCGCCTTGATCAACTGTGATGTACTTGTTGCTGGCGGTGGCAGCGCAGGCATGGCGGCAGCGGTTAGCGCGGCGAAGAGTGGGGCGCGCACGTTGTTGGTGGAAAGGTACGGCTTTCTGGGCGGCATGGGTACGGCGGCGCTGGTGCATACGCTTTGTGGTTTGTATTTGATTCGGGAAGAGCAGGGTGCGGTGTTTGCCAATCCGGGTTTTGCGTCACAGTTTGCGCAGCGATTGCAGAGCATGAAAGGCGCGCATGAAGCTGTGCGGATGGGACGGTTGGATGTGCTGCCGCACGACCCTTGGGCGATGGCGGTGCTGGCTGATGAGGTGACCGCTGAATGCAAAGACCTGCAGGTGCTGCTTCATACGGAACTGATTGCTGCCTGTGGACAGGATGGGGCCTGGGAGGTTGATGTGATGTCCCGTGGACAATTGATGCGTATTCGGGCGAAGGCGCTGGTGGACACTTCCGGGGATGCAGTGCTTACGCATCTGTTACAGGCTCCTTCGATGATGGAGAACGGCGGACATTTGCAACGTCCTGCCTACATTGTGAAACTGGCGGGTGTGAATGCAGAGGCCTCCTCGGAAACTGGGAGGTTGAGGCTTGCCCATGGCATTACACGTGCGGTGAAGGAAGGGGACTTGCCTGTGGAATGTCTTGGTGCAGGCGTTCGTGGTGGCGTCAATGTGGGCGAGTGTTTCATAACGATTGATCTCGCCGCTGGTGGCGGTGATTACGATCCACTAGATGCCGGATTGTTGACACGCATGGAAAGGCTTGGTCGCACTACGGCTACGCACCTTCAGCGGTGGATGAAGGGGAATGTGGAGGGCTTTGCTGACTCATGGATTGTCGCCTGGCCAGTTCGAGCGGGGGTGCGTGAAAGCCGTCGGATGTCGGGATGTTATGAGCTGACGGCTGAGGATGTTTTAAAGGGGCGGGGTTTTGAGGATGGCATTGCCAACATTGCATGGCCGATTGAACTGCGTGAAAAAGCCACAGGGCCGCGCTGGCAGTTTCCTGAGGCCGGTTGCGCTGCACAGATTCCGCTCGCGGCGTTGCGCAGTCAAAAATATGCCAGTCTGTTTGCAGCTGGGCGCTGTTTTTCTGCCACGCATGAAGCGCTTGCGTCTGTCAGGGTGATGGGCACATGCATGGCGACTGGCGAGGCCGCTGGGATGGCTGCAGTGCATTGGGATAAAGGAGAACTGGAGATTCTGCATCGTATTCAGCAGGGCCGCGCCAGCTTTTAGCTGGACAAAACGGAGCGCCTTGCATAACGGGTTTTTTACCCCTGTCATGCCCCTGAACATTGTTGACAAGATTTTTTCAAGTTGTGACGACGCGGCGCCTGCTTTGATCGCGGGTGATGTCACCATGACTTATGGTGAGTTGCGTCATCGTGTGGACGAAGCAGCGCAGATGCTTGGAGTTCATACCCAGAAGCGTATTGGCCTGCTGTGTCCTAACGGTATTCATCATGTCGTGTGGTCGCTTGCGGTGTTGCGATGTGGCGGAGTGCTGGTGCCGGTGGCGGGAGAACTTAGCGTGCCGGAACGTGATTCACTGGTCAAGACGACCGGCATTGATGCGGTGCTATGCGCTGGCGGCAAGGACTGGCATGCTACTGTTAGCCACACGCGGGATTTGCCATTGCAGAGCATGCCTGCCACTTTCTTAAGCAGGCTGGGAAGTTTATCTGCTGAACTCCCATTTGATGAAGCCAGGCTCATCGCCCTGAACCCGGCCTTGATCCGGTTCAGCAGCGGCACGACTGGCAAACGCAAAGGCGTGGTGCTTTCGCATGAAACACTGTTTGCCAGAGTGAAAGCCTGTAACCAGATGCTTGGCATTGGTCCAGGAGATCGGGTGATCTGGACGCTGCCTATGGCGCATCATTTTGCGGTTTCCATTGTTCTTTATCTTTTGCATGGTGCGACCACAGTGCTGGAAGACTCCCACCTGGGGGCGGATGTTTATAAAACCCTGCAAGAGAAACAGGGGACGGTGCTCTACGGCTCGCCATTTCATTATGCCTTGCTGGCGGGCTATGCGGAGGGCAAACCTGTTCCATCATTACGACTCGCTGTGTCTACAGCTGCCGCTTTGTCAGCGCAGACGGCCACAGATTTTCATCAGCGTTATGGCGTGCCGCTTAGTCAGGGGATGGGAATCATTGAAGTTGGGCTGCCGTTGTTGAATCGTGACAAGCCTGTGGAAAAACCCGAATCCGTCGGCAGGCCGCAACCTGGCTTTGAAGTGAAGCTGGTGAACAAGGAGGGTGCGGCTGTGGCACAAGGAGAAGTGGGGGAATTGCACCTGCGAGGTCCGGGGTGGTTTGACGCTTATCTCTCGCCATGGACTCCACGGGAGGAAATGCTGATGGACGGCTGGTTTGCGACAGGAGACCTGGCCCGCTTGGATGACGAGCAGGACATTTATCTGGTAGGACGGACCAAATCTGTGATCAACGTCGGTGGGATGAAATGCTTTCCAGAAGAGGTGGAGCAGATTCTTTCCCAGCACCCGGCGGTGAAAGAGGCGAGGGTTATCGCGATGCCGAATGCGACTTTTGGTTCGGTGCCTGCAGCAGAGATTGTTCCGGTGGATGCGGCGTCTCCTCCACGGGCTGCGGAACTGATGGGCTGGTGCCGCAAGGAGCTTTCAGGCTATAAAGTGCCCATGCGTTTCACCTTGGTGGAACATCTTCCCAAAACGCCAAGCGGCAAGCTGCTGCGTTCCTGACGGGATTGTGTTTATTATTCAGTCCTTCTGACACAATCCAATCTCCCCCATGGCCAAACCCATTCCGCAGATAGCCGTGCTGGTGGACACTTCTCGTTCTTATGGGCGGGACATCGTTCAGGGCATACGCCGTTATGTCACGGAAAATGGGCCATGGTCGTTATTTCTGGAGCCGCGAGATCTCATGTCCCAGTTTCCCGGCTGGCTTGAAAACTGGTCTGGAGATGGCATTCTGGCACGCTCAGGAAATGCTGACATGCTGGCCCGCCTGAAAGCGACAGGGCTGCCGGTGGTGGAACT
>Ga0182737_1001506_pt1 | contig 22518 bp, 22 predicted proteins | sample eDN5th30CBELigOP_FD_128878 | JGI IMG/M metagenome (GOLD analysis project Ga0182737, IMG submission 128878) | Enriched Organic Plus compost microbial communities from Emeryville, California, USA - eDNA 5th pass 30_C BE-Lig OP (version 2) (version 2) ...
CTCCACCTCGAAGCCGGCGACGACTCCGGTCTCGCAGGCCCCGACGACCCCGCCCCCGTCCTCGGCCCCCGAGCCGGAGCCCGAGCCTGAGCCGGCACCGTCACCCAAGCCCACCAAGAAGCCGGGCCTGCTCGACTTCCTGTTCGGCACCAATAAGTAGCCGCTCAACGGGTCGGAAAGCCGCACGCCTCCGCGACATAGGCCAACATGACGCTGCGCCGGCGTGGCCCGATCGGCACGTAGAACGACGTCTCGTCCAGGTCGTCGGCGCGCAAGCCGACCGGGATCAGCGTGCCGACCTTGTCCTCGGCCAACGCATGGGAGTCGCAGCGCTGCGGCACGAGTCGCAGATCGATCGTGACCGGCCGGCCACGTACCGGCAGGCCCGATCCGATCGCCGGATCACTCCTGACCACGAACAGCACCGTCGAACCGAAGCCGGTCAGCACGACATCGTCGCGCCGCCCGGTCGGGGTGACGATGATCGGTAGGTCCAGCACGGCCGAGCGACCGCTGCCCTCGACCCGGATCTCGCCGAGTTCGAACGCCGCCGCCTCGCGCAGGGTCTCCTGCGCGCAGTCGCGATCCAGGAAGGCGCCGGCGGCACCGTACGGGTCATCGGGACGTACGACTGATCGCACCGGCTGGTCCGCCACGTCGTACTGCAGCACCACCGTCGCGTCGACACCCTCCGCGCCACACCGACCGGGTGGCATCTCGAACTCCAGGTCTGCGTCGTAGCCGGGCCCGATCTCCTCCGGCCCGGACCAGGTCACGTCGTCGAACCGCGACGACGTCAGGGTGAACTCCGTGACCCTCATGGGTTCGGCGGACCCGTTGTGGATCCTCAGGAACAGCGTCCGCGTCTTGCGGAGCATGCGCGACTGGTCGATGTCCACCGTGACACCGTCGGGCAGGGATCTGTCCTTCCGCACCGGCGAACACGAGACCGCACCGGCGAGCAGGCCGACTGCCACCAGGACGATCAGGGCTGCCCGACGCATGAGGCCAGACTAGGACCTCTGGGTCGCCGCACCCGGCTGTCCGGTCACCGGGAGATCACGGGACGGCCACGGCCCACGTCCACCCCCACGACGCCCGACCTGCGCCGGGCCCCAATCCGTGATCCTGTCAACGCCCTGCGGCGGTCCCGACCGCGCGCTGTGCACGTGAGCATTCACAGGCTCCGCACAGCAAGAACCCAGGCGGCTGCGGGCGTGCGGGCGGCAGGATGTGGACATGGCCGAGACGCTCACCCGCTCCGACGGCAGTCCCGTGAGGGTCCTGGTCGTCGACGACGAGGTCAACATCGCCGAACTCCTGCAGATGGCGCTGCGCTACGAAGGCTGGGACGTCTCGACGGCGCACACGGGCCGGGCCGCGGTCGACAGCGCCCGCACTCGAGATCTAGACGCGATCGTCCTGGACATGATGCTGCCCGACTTCGACGGCCTCGAGGTCCTGCGGCGGGTCCGCACGCACTCCCCCGAAATCCCGGTACTGTTCCTGACCGCCCGTGACGCGGTCGAGGATCGCATCGCCGGCCTGACGGCGGGCGGCGACGACTACGTGACCAAGCCGTTCAGCCTCGAGGAGGTCGTGGCACGGCTGCGCGGCCTGATGCGGCGCAGCGGCGTGACGGCGGCCCGCAGCAGTTCGACCATCACGGTCGGTGATCTGGTCCTCGACGAGGACAGTCATGACGTGGCCCGCGGCGCACGGCCGATCGAGCTGACCGCGACCGAGTTCGAGTTGTTGCGTTTCCTGATGCGCAATCCTCGACGGGTCCTGTCGAAAGCGCAGATCCTCGACCGCGTCTGGAACTACGACTTCGGCGGACAGGCCAATGTCGTGGAGCTGTACATCTCCTACCTGCGCAAGAAGATCGAGTCGACCGGTGAACCGCCCCTGATCCACACCAAGCGTGGTGCGGGCTATGTCATCAAACCGGCGGAGTGAGCGACCGGCCATGGCGTCACCCCGCCTCCTTCCGGCGTCCCTGACCGGCCGTCTGCTCGCCGCCACCGTGGCGCTGCTGGCCGCCGCCTGCCTGCTGATCGCGGTCGCAGCGACCCTGATCATGCGTTCGTATCTGATGGACCGGCTCGACCGCGATGTCGTCCGATCACTCGACCGGGGGCCGATCGTGTTCATCGGTCAGCCGCCCGGTACGACGGACCTGCAGTCCGAAGGCAGCACCCCCCGACCGCCACAAGGAAGTCGCGACGGCAGCCTGGCAGCGGTCATCACGTCCACCGGCTACGCACGCGGCACCCAGTTCACCACGAGCGGAGAGCTGCGCGTACTGACGGCGACCGAGCTGACCGCTCTCGCGAGAGCAGAGATCGACCGGACGCCTCGCACTTTCGACGTTCCCGGCCTGGGCTCGTACCGGGTCGCCGCCGGCCGGACCTCGAACGGCAACATCCAGATCCAGGGCGTCCCGACCGCCGACGTCGATGCCACGATCCGGACCCTGTTGTGGTGGGAGATCGGGCTCGGCCTGGCCGGCGTGGGGGCAGCCGCCGTCGCCGGGCGGATCATCGTCCGGCGGCAGCTGCGGCCGCTGCGCGAGGTCGCTGCCACCGCCGAACGTGTCACCCGTCTCGACCTGGCTTCCGGCGAGGTCGGCCACACCGACCGGGTCGCCGAGGACCTGACCGATCCGACCACCGAGGTCGGTCAGGTCGGCGGAGCCCTGAACCGGCTGCTCGGTCACGTCGAGGACGCGCTGGTGGCCCGGCACGAGAGCGAACAGCAGGTACGACAGTTCCTGGCCGATGCGTCGCACGAACTGCGCACGCCTCTGGCGACCATCAGGGGATACGCCGAACTGAGTCGGCGGATCCCGGCCGACGAGAACGCCGCCGGCGAGCTGGCCGGTGTGCTGGGCAAGGTCGATGTCGAATCGGCCCGCATGACCCGCCTCGTCGAGGACATGCTGCTCCTGGCCCGCCTCGACGCCGGTCGAGAGCTCGAGCCCGCCCGCCTCGTCGATCTCAGCCGGCTGGTCACCGAGGCCGTGCACGACGCCGCCGTCGTCGACCCCCATCGCACCTGGGAGGTCGAACTGCCGGTCGATCCCGTCGCCGTCGAAGGCGATGAGCACCAGCTGCATCAACTGGTGACCAATCTGCTGGGCAACGCCTCGCGCCACACCCCGGCCGGCACGTGTGTCACGACGAGCCTGGAACCGGCCGCCTCCGAGATCCGATTGGTCGTGGCCGACGACGGCCCCGACGGCATCGACGCCGCCCTTCTGCCGACGATCTTCGACCGATTCGTCCGGGGCGACCCCGCTTCGCGGACCCGCAGTTCGGGCGGAGCCGGTCTTGGCACCTCGCTGGTCCGCGCGATCGCCCACGCGCACGGCGGCAACGCCACCGTCACGAGCTCGCCGGGTGACACCCGCTTCCTAGTGACGCTGCCGGTCGCGCCGTCACCCCCCGGACGGACCGACCGTGCTGGCACCAGGTGACCCCGCCCTCCTATAGTCACCCCCAGGTACGTAACCGACCCGGACAGTCCAACCAGGAAGCCGTGACATGACCAAGAAGCAGACGATCCTCGGACGCATCGCACAGCTGACCAAGGCCAATATCAACTCCCTGCTCGACAAGGCAGAGGACCCGCAGAAGATGCTGGACCAGCTGGTCCGGGACTACACGAACTCGATCGCCGAGGCCGAAGAGGCCGTGGCCCAGACCATCGGCAATCTGCGCATGGCCGAGGCCGACCACGCCGAGGACGTCAAGGCCGCCCAGGAATGGGGTGCCAAGGCGCTCGCCGCCTCCCAGAAGGCCGACGGTCTGCGCACCGCGGGCAATGCCGGCGAGGCCGATCGCTGGGACCAGCTCGCCAAGGTGGCGCTGAGCAAGCAGATCGGTTACGAGAACGAGGCCAAGGCCGCCGCGCCGCAGATCGCCTCGCAGAACGAGGTTGTCGAGAAGCTCAAGACCGGCCTGGTCCAGATGAAGGCCAAGCTCGACCAGCTGCAGTCCAAGCGCGACCAGCTGGTGGCGCGTCAGAAGTCGGCCGAGGCCCAGGCCCAGGTCCAGGACGCCGTCAAGTCGATCGACGTGCTCGATCCGACCAGCGAGATCTCCCGGTTCGAGGACAAGGTCCGGCGCGTCGAGGCTCAGGTCGCGGGCCAAGCCGAGCTCGCAGCGTCCAGCCTCGACGCCCAGTTCGAGGAGCTCGACGACGACAGCGACGCACTCGAGATCGAGGCACGCCTGTCCGAGCTGAAGGGCGGCGCGGCCGCTCCGGCGATCGAGACGGCGCCGGCCGAGTAGGTGGCGCAGCTCCACAGCTCCTATACGTACGATTCCGACGTCGAATCGGTCTTCGCGCTGATCCGCGACCCTGCGTTCCGTACCGAGTCATGCGCGGCGCAGGGCGCGGAGCAGTACGACGTCACGGTGCAGGACGACACCCCGGCCGGTGGCGCCACGGTGACGATCAAGCGGCAGCAGGAAGCCGACATCCCCGACTTCCTCAAGGCGCTCGTCGGACGTCTGGCCCATGTCAGGCAGACCGAGGCCTGGTCGGCCCCCGACGCCGACGGCGCCCGCTCGGCTCGCATCACGGTCGACATCCTGGGTCAGCCGGCGGGCATGAAGGGTTCGGCGACGCTGCGCCAGACGCCGGCGGGAACCGAGTTCACGGTCGAGGGCGAGGTGAAGGTCGCGGTCCCGTTCCTGGGCCGGCGACTCGAGCCTCCCATCGTCGATGCGATCCTCGATTCGCTGAACCAGGATGTCGCCCTGGGCACCGCGCGCCTCTGAGCGGGCACCGGTCCGCCAGATGTGCGTCGTAGTCGTTGGTCTTCTCGGGCAAGAACCAACGACCACGGCGCATATCTCGGCCTAGGTGGCCACCGTCACGCCTGCAGGATCTCGATCACGGCGGCGATCTCCGACGGGGCGAACCAGGCCAGGTCGCCGCTGTCGTCGAGCGCGATGTGCAACGCGTCGACGTCGATCAGGGTGACCGGCCCGTCGGGATCGGAGACCTCGGCGACCACGACCGCCGCACCGTCGTCAGCTGCGGACTCGACCGCCGCCAACTCGTCCTCCTCTTCGGTCGAGGCGGCCAGATAGCCCTCGACCGCGATCGCCTCACCGGCGGCGAGCGTCTCCAGTTCGGACCGCGTGACGGGCAGATAGACGCGCATCAGAGGGACTTCTTCGCGGGCCGCTGGCGGCCTCGTGGAGCGCGACCGCTGCTCTGCTTGACCGAGTCGACCAGCTCGGCGAGGGCATCCTCGATGCACTGGGCGAGCACGTCGACATCGGGCACCGCGTCTCGATCGGCCACGATGCCGAAGAACATCCGCCCCCGATAGGACGTGACGCCGATCGACACGGCACGGTGACCGCTCAACGGCACGCACGGGTACACCTCGGCGACGGGCTCACCGGCCATGTAGACCGGATCCTGCGGGCCCGGGACGTTCGTGATGACGATCTGATGGCCCCGGCCTGCCTCGGCGTCAGCGACCCGCGCGCCCACCGCATGGAACGTAGACGTGGCGAATCCCGGCAGATTGGCCAGCTTGTTGGCCGCCACGGCCGAGCCGGTCTCGCGGTGATCCTTCAGCGCGTACGAGACCTGGTGCAGGCGGACCACGGGATTGGTCTCCCCCACCGGCAGCGACAGCAGGTGCCCGCGGACCGTCGACCCCAGTGAGGTCGGCAGGCCGTCGGACGATGCGACGGACATCGGCACCATCGCGCGGAAGCTGGTCTTGGCCGAGACGGGTTCGGCGCGCGTCAGCATCCAGCCACGGATGCCGCCGGCGATCGAGGCCAGGATGACATCGTTGACGGTGCCGCCGTGCGTCTCGCGGACCTGGCGGAACGCCTCGAGATCGGCCGACAGCGTCGCGAAGCGGCGGTGCCGGGACAGCTCGGTGGACAGGACGGACCGAGGCGCTGGCGTGTCGCCGCCGAAGAACGGCATACGCCGGGCCAGACGGCCCAGGTGCTGCTCGGCGACGCGTAGGGCATCGGCGGGATGCCGCAGATGGTGGTCGATCGTCGACGAGACGAGTCCCGGGGCGCTCGGGCTCGGGCGAGGCTCCCAGTCCTCGTGCGGGATGTCGCGATCGCGCGCGGTCTCCTCGAGCAGCACCTGCGCCAGGTCGACCGTGTGCGAGCCGTCGACCAGGGCCTGATGGGCTTTGAACAGCAGTGCGATGCGATCGTCTTCGAGACCCTCGATCAGGTACAGCTCCCACAGGGCGCGGTCGAGATCGAGGCGACGCGCGATGAGCCGCCCGACCAGTTCGTGAAGGGCGTCGAGGCTGCCGGGCCGCGGCAGGGCCGAGCGCCGGATATGCAGCGAGATGTCGAAATGCTCGTCGTCGACCCAGACCGGGGTACCGAGGCCGCCCGGTACATGGCGCGGCACCTGGCGGTAGCGGGGCACCAGGTCGATGCGTTCGTTGATGACGTGGACGAGCCGGTCGTAGTCCAGGTCGGCCCCCGGCTCCAGAATGGCCAGCGAGGCCACCTGGCGAGGCATGGTCGGGCCGTCCTGGTGCAGGAACATCGCATCCAGTGGGCTCAACCGTTGCATGAGTGGCTCCCGTCGACGTGCTGCCGTCGAAGGTATCACCAGGTCAGGCGCTATGAGACGCTCGTCGGGCCAGGGATGACGCGAACGCCTCGACCCTGGCCACGAACGGCGAGGAAGGCGCCGCTTCGCGCGGCAGGCGGCCCGCGATCGCGGCCGCATCCCACGCAGCCTGATCCCAGGGCAGATGGGCCTCGGGGGTGATGCCGGTGAGCCGCGCGATCGTGGCGTCGACTTCGCGCGGGTTCCAGCCGAGGCTGCGGCGGGCGTGATTGACCAGCACGCGGGGCGATCGGCCGGGCGCCACGGCGGCCAGATCGTGCAGGGCCCGGACGAGGCGGGCCAGTCCGAGCGGATCGGCGCGCCCGACGACGACGATCTCGTCGGCACGCTCCAGCGTGGCAGCCGAGACCGCGCCCCGGCCGACGTCGGCGTCGAGGCTGAAGCCGCAGTCCGCGACGACGACATCGGCGGCGCGGAGCAGCTCGGACAGGACAGCGTCGTACGCGACCGGATGGATCTGAGAGGCCATATCGGCGCGGGGCAGACCCGTCAGGAGGCGAAGGCCGGGAACGATGGGCTGCAGTTCATCGACCACCTGCGCCGCCCGGCCCCGATTGGCGGCCCGCGCGGCCGCCACCAGCCCCGAGACGTCGGCCAGCAGGCCGACCGCCTGCGCCTGCGCGCCGCCTTCGACGTCGGCGTCGACCAGGACCGTGGCGGTACCGTGGGCCGCCAAGGCCGATGCCAGCGTGAGCGCTACCGCGCTGCGACCCGGTGCTCCCGTGGGACCCCAGACGGCGATCAATCGTCCGTGCAGGACATCCGGATCGGCGGGACCCGTGCGCAGATCGTCCAGACGGTGCAGGTCGGCGACCTCGAGAGCCTCGCCCAGACCCAGGCGGGCGGCTGTGTCCGGATCGCCCTCGCGCATCGCGACGACGGTCAGTCCAGCGCGGCGCAGCCGGTCGACGACCTCGAGATCGAGCCCGGGAAGGCTCGGCGACACGACGGCTGCGTCGACCACCTCGGCAGCGACCGCACCCAGCAGATCGGCAACGTCGACACATCGGCGCGACAGCGCCAGGCCCGGCAGACGCTCGACCTCGGCGACCGCCTGCCCCTCCCAGGCGGCCCCGCCGGCCGCGATCGCGACGCGCAGCGTCACGGCAGTCCGATCAGGGTCACATGGCCGGCGGACACGGCCGACACCACGTCGCCGCCCAGGGCATCGGGCGGTACCTGCAGCAGCACCGAGCGAGTGCCGGCTCCTTCGATCGCGCGATCGCCGGCACCTGCTCGTAGCACGGTCACATCCTCGAGCACTCGGCGTGCCGGCTCGGGCTGATCGTCGCCCGGCGCGGCGCCCACCCAGACCTCGACGTGGTCGCCCCGCCGCAGATCACGCGGCATCGACCCCACGGCCACCGCGACCGGCAGCTGCCGACTCGAAGCCGTGGCGCGGGCCTCCAGGTCGTGACGGGCGACCAGTGCCCCCGCGGGTAGATCCTGGGCCCACTGCAGCTGGTTGATCTCGTCCGGCAGTGTGTCGGCGGCCGCGACGTACAGGTCACCGGCGCTGGGCGTGAGCCGAACGTCGATCGGCACCAGGTCGTCACGTGTCAGGCGATCACCGGCTCGGACATCGTGGGACGTGGTCCAGTACGCGACGGTGTCATCGGCGGCCGCGAACGCCCGCGCGCCCAGGACCGTGGCCCCGAGCACCAAGAGCACGCCGAGCAGCAGTCGTGGATCCGTCCAGGGACGCAGCCGCACTCGCTCGGCCTGCGCCCCGGCCCCCCGCCAGGTCTTCATGGTGTTCATTCCTATCGGTCCGTCCGCATCGGCGTCCAGCGCTCGTCCACAGGCGACCGGACCTCAACGGAACCGCGATCGATCCGTGCCATCCTAGGAGCCATGTCCGATGCGCCGCGCTTCCTCACGATCAACGACGTGTCCGACGTGCTGAACGTCTCCACGAACCAGGTGCGGGTTCTGCTCAGCTCCGGTGACCTGCGCGGTATCCAGGTGGGCCGTAAGGGCACGTGGCGCATCGAGGCGGTCGAGCTCGAGAACTACATCGCCCGCCAGTACGAGCAGACCGACACGCGTCGCCGGTCAGCGGACGCCGGCGATCATCGCGACGGCGTCGAGCACCATGACCCGTCGTCGACCTGATGCCACGGTGACCCGCACGAAGTCCTGACCCACCGCATCGATCCGGCCGGTCACGACCCTGCCGTCGTCTCCGGTGATCCGGACCTGTTCCCCGGCGTCGCGGAGCCGGCGCAGCGCCGACGGCCAGCCCAGAGCCGCCTCGACACGGCCTGGCGGCTCAGAACGATGCTGTGAGTCGATGACCTCGAGCACACCCCGTGTCGCCACGAGCCGATCGCCGGTACCACCGCGCAAACGGATCAGCACGTCGTTGACGCTCGCCACCTCGCCGCTGACCCGGCCGGCGCCCCGCACCTCCAGCTCGACCTGGCCGCCCAGCAACTGACGCCACGAGGTCCGGCCCCAGGTCTCGTCGCCCAGTTCGGCGGCCACGGTCTCGGTCTCGATCTTGGCCAGCCGGACGGCCTCGCCCTCGAGCTCTGCGAACAGGCGGTCCCAGCGCATGCCGTGCACGGTAACCCACAGGTCGCCGAGCCGACCGATTGACAGCACCCAAACGACATGTTCCGATATCAAACAACATCAAATGTGATGTTCGAACATCATCGGGGGATGACCATGTCGACCACTCATCGACTCAGCCGCGAGGGTCTTGCTGCCGGCGTGCTCGCCGGTCTCACCGGCAGCCTGACCTGGCCGCACGTCCTCGGTTCGCTGGCCGCGGTCACGGGCCCGGACTTCCCGGCCGCTCTCGGCGCCGTGCCGGTGCTGACCCTCGCCGCCGTGGCCGCGTGGATCCTGCTCGTCATCGGCACGGGCCTGGCACATGTCCGCCTGCCCGGCGTCCCGCGCAGCGTGGGCCTGTTGCTCTTCACGTCGCTGGTGGTGGCCACGGGGAGCACAGCGGCGCACGCGGAGTCCCCGCACCACGATCTCAACGGGCTGCCGCTACCGGACCGGCCCATCGTGTCGTCGGTCGTCGACACTCCCCCTCGGGCCACGGTGACGGTGCGGGCCGGCGACACCCTCTGGCAGCTGGCCGCGCAAACGCTCGGCGGCGGTGCGTCCGACGTCGAGATCGCCCGCGCGTGCCGCGCGTGGCATCGGGCCAATCTCCACGTCATCGGCGACGACCCCGATCTGATCCTGCCGGGGCAGGTCCTGACCACTCCCGATCCGGCCTCGGCCCAGGAGTCGGCGTGAGGACCTCGACCGCCCTCTCGGCCACGGGCGGACCGGTTGCCCACTGGCATCAGCCACCCGAGACCGATGAGCGCGAGCTGCCCGGGCAGGTACCGCTTCCGTTCCCCGGTGTGGCGCCGGTGCTGCCCGCACCGATCGAGCGTGACGACATCGGTCCGCTGCGCGACCGGTGCGCGCGGTTCATGCAGGCACTCGTCGAGGTCCTGTCCGGCGAGCGGCCCACACGACAGATGCAGACCTGGCTGGCCCCCGATGTCTACGCGACTCTCAGCCGGCGACTCCACCGCGGCCACGGGCCCGTGGCCCAGCGGCTGCGCGGGTCACACGACTCGCCGGCCCGCCTGGTCTCGGTGCACGTCTCGATGGTTGGCTCCGATACCGCCGAGATCGCGGCCCGCATGGTGCACCGCGGCCGCTCTCGGGCGGTCGCGGTGCGCCTCGAGCCGTACGTCACCCACCGCGGCGAACGGATCTGGCGCTGTACCGCCCTGGAATGGGCCTGACGCCGGTCAGCGGTTGTTCTTGCGCGACTTGCGCTGTTGCTTGGCCTTCTGTCGCGCCTTGTTCTTGGCATTGGCCTGACGGCGGGCCTCGGCTTCGGCGGACTGCTCGCCGTCACCGGACGAGCGACCGGACGACGTGCGGACCTCGCCGTCGCCGTCCTCGCTGGGCGAGGAGTACGACAGATTCTGCGGCTTCTTCTCACCGACACCCTTGACGTTGAGCTGAGGCGGCAGCGTGTCGACCGTCGGGCCGACGGGTTCGGGCTCGGCCACCTGGACGTCGAGGTTGAACAAGAACCCCACCGACTCCTCGGCGATGCCCTCCATCATGGCCTGGAACAGGTCGAATCCCTCACGCTGGTACTCGATCAGCGGATCGCGCTGGCTGTACGCCCGCAGGCCGATGCCCTCACGCAGGTAGTCCATCTCGTACAGGTGCTCACGCCATTTGCGGTCGAGCACGCTGAGCACCACCTTCCGCTCGAGCTCGCGCATGATCTCGCCGCCCAGTTCGTCCTCGCGGCGGGCGTAGGCGGCCAGGGCGTCTTCTCGGATCGTGTCCTTGAGCGTCGCGGCGTCGAGACCCTCGCGTCCACCGGCATCGGCGTCGACCTGCTCGATCGTGACGCCGATCGGGTACAGCGTGCCGAGCGCGGTCCACAGCTGTTCGAGGTCCCATTCTTCGGGGAAGCCCTCGGTGGCGCCGTCGACATAGGCGCCGACGACCTCGCCCACCATCTGTTCCACCCACTGCTTGAGGTCGTGACCCTCGAGCACCTCGCGGCGCTCGGTGTAGATGACCTCGCGCTGGCGGCTCATGACGTCGTCGTACTTGAGGATGTTCTTGCGGGTGTCGAAGTTCTGCGCCTCGACCTGCGACTGCGCCGACGCGATCGCGTTCGTGACACGCTTGTTCTCGATCGGGACGTCGTCGGGGATCTTCATGGTCTGCAGGACCCAGTTGACCCAGTCGGCCTTGAAGAGGCGCATCAGGTCGTCCTGAAGCGACAGATAGAACCGCGACTCACCCGGATCGCCCTGGCGTCCCGAACGACCACGCAGCTGATTGTCGATGCGGCGCGACTCGTGACGCTCGGTGCCGATGACCGCGAGGCCGCCGAGCGCGACGACCTCGTCGTGCTCGGACGCGACCTGCTGCTCCATCTGCTGCAGGGTGCCGGCCCAGGCGGCCTGGTACTCCTCGGCGTTCTCGAGTGGGTCGAGGCCGCGCTTGCGCAGCGCCTGATCGGCCAGGAACTCCACATTGCCGCCGAGCATGATGTCGGTTCCGCGGCCGGCCATGTTGGTGGCGACCGTGACGGCGCCCTTGTGGCCGGCCATCGCGACGATCGACGCCTCGCGCTCGTGCTGCTTGGCATTGAGCACCTCGTGCGGGATGCCGCGCTTCTTCAGCAGCTTGCCCAGACGCTCGCTCTTCTCGACGCTCGTGGTGCCCACCAGGATCGGCTGCCCGGCGGCGTGACGCTCGGCGATGTCGTCGGCGACGGCCTCGAACTTGGCCTCCTCCGTGCGGTACACCAGATCGGGCTGGTCGACGCGCGCGATCGGCCGGTTGGTCGGGATCGGCACGACACCGAGCTTGTAGATCTTGTCGAACTCCGAGGCCTCGGTGAGCGCCGTACCGGTCATGCCGCTGAGCTTGTCGTAGAGCCGGAAGTAGTTCTGCAGCGTGATGGTGGCCAGCGTCTGGTACTCCTCGCGGATCCGGACACCCTCCTTGGCCTCGATCGCCTGGTGCAAGCCCTCGTTGTACCGGCGGCCGTCGAGGATGCGGCCGGTGTGCTCGTCGACGATCAGGACCTCGCCGTCGATGACGACGTAGTCCTTGTCGTTCTTGAACAGCTCCTTGGCCTTGATCGCGTTGTTGAGGAAACCGATCAGCGGCGTATTGACCGAGTCGTAGAGATTCTCGATGCCCAGCTGGTCCTCGACCTCGGAGATTCCCTCCTCCGACACGGCGATGGTGCGCTTCTTCTCGTCGACCTCGTAGTGGACGTCGATCTTCATCCGGCCGACGATGCGGGCGAACTCGCCGTACCACTTGACCTCGTCCTCGGTGGGGCCCGAGATGATCAGCGGCGTGCGGGCCTCGTCGATCAGGATCGAGTCGACCTCGTCGACGATGGCGAAGTTGTGTCCGCGCTGGACGCAGGCCGCCAGGTCGTCGGCCATGTTGTCGCGCAGATAGTCGAAGCCCAGTTCGTTGTTCGTGCCGTACGTGATGTCGGCCGCGTAGGCCTCGCGCCGCTCGGCCGAACTCATGCTCGGCAGGATCATGCCGACACTCAGTCCGAGGAACTGGTGCAGGCGACCCATCCATTCGGCGTGGTAGCGGGCCAGGTAGTCGTTGACCGTCACGACGTGGACGCCCTTGCCGCTGAGCGCGTTGAGGTACGCGGGCAGGGTGGAGACCAGGGTCTTGCCCTCACCGGTCTTCATCTCGGCGATATTGCCCAGATGCAGCGCGGCCCCGCCCATGATCTGCACGTCGAAGTGACGCTGGCCGAGCACGCGGCTGGCCGCCTCGCGGACCGTGGCGAACGCCTCGGGCATGATGTCGTCGAGGGACTCACCGGCCTCGAGACGATCCTTGAACTCCGTGGTCATGCCTCGAAGTTCGTCGTCGGTCATGGCACGGAAGTCGTCCTCGAGCGAGTTGACCTGCTTGGCGATGGCCTGCAACTGCTTGAGGATCTTGCCTTCGCCGGCGCGGAGGATCTTGTCGATGACTTTGGGCACGAACTCCAGTCTAGGGTGGAGCCCGTGAACCACCGACACGACCGCCGCGCACGCCGCGCCGAGACCACCTGATGGCCGGCGGACTCGTCGCGCTCCTCGACGACGTCGCAGCGCTCGCGCGGCTCGCGGCAGCGTCGATCGACGACGTGGGAGCAGCGGCCGGCCGGGCCAGCGCGAAGGCCGCCGGCGTCGTGGTCGACGACACCGCCGTCACTCCGCGCTACGTTCAGGGGCTCAAGCCCGAGCGGGAACTGTCGATCATCGGCCGCATCGCCCGGGGGTCGCTGCGCAACAAGCTGTTGATGATCCTGCCGGCCGCGCTGTTGCTGAGCCAGTTCGCCGAGTGGGCGCTCACACCGCTGTTGATGTGCGGCGGCACGTATCTGTGCTTCGAGGGTACGGAGAAGCTCTGGGAGAAGCTGTCCGGGCATCACGGCCCTGAGGAGCCGGCGTCGGCGCGCGGCGCGGTCGATGAGAACCAGGTCGTCTCGAACGCAGTGCGGACCGACTTCATCCTGTCGGCGGAGATCATGGTCATCGCGCTCAACGAGGTGGCCGACGAACCGTTCGTCTCCCGTGCGCTGATCCTGATCGTCGTCGCCTTGGCGATCACTGCACTGGTCTACGGGGTCGTCGCCCTGATCGTGAAGATGGACGACATCGGTCTCCATCTGGCCGAACGAGCCTCGGCCGCGAGCCGGACGATCGGCCGGGGCCTGGTCAAGGCGATGCCGATCGTGCTGGGCACGCTCGCCACGGTCGGAGTGGTGGCGATGCTGTGGGTCGGCGGGCACATCCTGCTCGTCGGCACCGACGACCTCGGCTGGCACTGGCCGTACGGGCAGGTCCATCACCTGGAGCAGGAGGTCCATGAGGCGACCGGTTCGCTGGGATCGGTGCTCGGCTGGCTCACCAACACCGCGTTCTCGGCCCTGATCGGCCTCGTGGTGGGCGCCGTCGTGGTCGCCGTCCTGCACCTGGTGCCCCGCAAGAAACACTGACTCGGGTGGTCGGCGATATCCCGGGTGGGCGGTGACTTAGTCGGCTATCGGGCGTCGAGCTCACCGAACGTCGCACCGCCAGCGGCAGGCTAGGCCGACTAACTCACCGCCTCCTGGGCGCGTAGCGCGGAGGTCAGGTCGCCTTTGTCGCCCACTACGACCTGGTCGAGCCCGAGCCAGTCGGCCATCAGACGCAATTCCGCCGCGAGCTCGACCGCCGTGTTGCCCGGGGCATGGCTCTCGGCCCACGCTCCCTGCACGAGCAGCCGAGAGCCCCCCCGGTCCGCCTTGAGGTCGACCCGGGCGACGAGCCGGTCACCGAGCAGGAACGGCAGCACGTAGTAGCCGTACTGGCGTTTGGGCTCCGGCACGTAGATCTCGATGCGGTACTCGAATCCGAACAGCTGCTCGGTGCGGGTGCGCTCGAACACCAGCGGATCGAACGGGCTGAGCAGAGCACGCGCGGACACCGAGCGAGGTAACACCGCGTCGCGGTGCAGATAGGCCGGTCGCTTCCACCCGGCGATGCGCACCGGTTCGAGCACCCCGTCAGCCACCAGGCGATCGATCGCGGCCGCGGTCGGCTCGGGCGCCATCCGGAAGTAGTCGCGCAGGCACTGGGCCGTGCCGACGCCCAGCGCACGGGCCGCGTGCTCGACCAGGACCAGATGAGCCTCGACATCGGACAGATGCGGCCGGTCCAGCACGGCCGCGGGGACGACCCGCTCGGGCACGTCGTAGACCCGCTCGAACTGCGAGTTCCGTCGCGCAGCGGTGATGCGTCCGACGTAGAACAGGTATTCCAGCGCGACCTTCGCCTGCGACCAGTTCCAGCCCCAGCTGCTGCGATCGCGCTCGACATCGGCCTCCAGGTCGCGGGCCGTCAGCGGGCCGTGCTCGATCACGTCGCGATGCACCCGTTCGACCAGCTCGGGCTGTTCCGCCGCGATGCGCCGCATGCCGCCCCACATCCCGTGCGCCGACTGCATCCGATGCTGCATCGCGGGCCACAGGTCGATGTCGACCAGGGCGGCCACATGAGCCCAATACTCGAACAGACGGCGCGGAGCGCGTCCCGACGCACGGTGGAGCAGATCAGGATCGTACGGGCCCATGCGCGAGTACATCGGCATGTAGTGAGCCCGCACCAGGACGTTGACGGAGTCGATCTGGAAGAAGCCCAGGCGCTTGATCGTGCGATTCAGGTGCGATGCGGTGACCGAGCGTCCTGCAGCGCCGGGACGCGGTCGGGTGAAACCCTGGGCGGCCAGCGCGATCCGCCGGGCCTGCAGCGTGGTGAGGGTACGGACGGGCGCTGCGCTCACGGCATGTCGTCGACGAGATTGCTGCGCACCGCATACATCGCCGCTTCCATGCGCGACTTCATCTGCAGCTTCTCCAAGATATTGCGAATGTGGTTCTTGACGGTGTTCTCGCTGATGAACAGCTCTTCGGCGATCTCACGATTGCTCATGCCGCGAGCGACGTGCCGCAGCACCCCGAGCTCGCGCGGGGTCAGATTGCTGACCGGGGCCGGGCTCTTGGACATCGTCACGAACTCGTCGAGCAGCTTGGTCGCCATGCTCGGGCTGATCAGCGACTGGCCGCCGGCGACGATGCGCACGGCCTCGGCGACCTGGTCGTAGGTCGAGCCGTCCTTGAGCAGGTAGCCGGACGCACCGCTGCGGATCGACTCGTACAGATCGGTCTCGTCGTCGCTGGCGGTCAGCATGATGATGCCGGTGGTCGGCGAGATCTCCTTGATCGCCGCGCAGACCTCGACGCCGGTCCGGCCGGGCATCCGCACGTCGAGCAGCACGATGTCGAACGGGTTGTCAGCCACGAGCTCGAGCGCCTTGTCGCCGTCGTCGCACTCCTCGAGCTCGAGATCGTCGTCGGCGCTGAGCACCATCTTCACGCCACGACGGAACAGCTCCTGATCGTCGACCAGGAGGACGCGAATGCTGCCGGACGTGGACACCACGTCTCGCATCATGCCAGACCGGGGCCCCGGTTCGGCGGCACCCGAGCCCCGTGGTGCGTCATTCGGTGACGTCGAGGTGGATCACTCCGTAGTCGTAGCCCTTGCGCAGGTAGACCACGCTCGGACGCATCGAGTCCTTCTCGAGGAACAGGTAGAAATCGTGGCCGACGAGCTCCATCTCGTACAACGCCTGATCCAGCGTCATGGGCTTGGCGGCGTGTGTCTTCTCGCGCACCACCACGGGGCAGTCGCCCTCGGCCTCGATCGGCAACGGCTCCTCGAGATCACCGTCGTCGACCGCGCTGCCGTCGAGCAGGCCGTCGGGCAGATCGGCTGTGGCCGCCGCCAGTGACGTGGGGGTGTGCAAGCCGCGAGAGACCCGGCGACGGTCGTTGCTGCGACGCAGACGCGATTCGAGCTTGTCGATCGCGGCGTCGAGCGCCGAGTGCTGATCGGTCGACGCCGCTTCGGCGCGAACGACCGGACCGGCCGAACGCAGCGTCATCTCGACGCGGGCCGCCTTGTCGTGCTGACGCGGATTCTTCTCGTGCGTGACCTCGACGTCGACCCGGTGGATGCGCTCGCGAGCATCGAACTTGTCGATGCGTTGCAGCTTCTCGAGCACGTGCTGGCGGAATCGATCCGAGATCTCGCTGTTGCGACCTTTGACGACAACTTCCATAGCCACTCCCTGAGGGTCTCCGTGCTCGCGTCGTTCGCGCGCTTGCTCATGCCATGCATGTGACGGTAGCCCGCCAGATGACGTTGCACCAGAGGCCGGCGCTCCCCTTCACGGGTTCTTCGTGAATTCTCGTCCGGGCGTCGATGCGACGGCCGCCACCGCTTGCACCGGATGGCCCAGCAGGCGCAGCGCGCGGACCGCTTCGGCCGCCGTGGCACCTGTGGTCACGATGTCGTCGACCACGACGATCCGATGGCCCGAGAGGGGAGCTCGCCGCCGCGCCACGAATGCGCCGTGCAGGTTCCGGGCCCGCGCGGAGGCGCCCAGCCCGACCTGGTCGTCGACCCGCCGGGTGCGCTTGAGGATGCTCATCACGCAGGCATCGATGCCGACCTCGGTCAGCCGCGCAGCTGCGGCTTCGGCGAGCGCTCCGACCAGATCGGTTCCGCGCCTCGCACGGGCCGACCACGACGACGGAACCGGGACCAGCGCGGTCCGCACGCCGTCCGGTGTCCCGAGCGCCGCGGCGGCCAGGTGGTAGGCGAGGACGTCGGTCAACGGAGTGCGGCCGCGCTCTTTCCAGTCGACCATGACCCGCCGCACGACCCCAGCGTACGTCTGAGCGGCGACGACCGGCACCCCGACGTCGTGCGTCGTCGTCACCGTGCGCGGATCGGGCCGCATGCGGGCCCCGCAGGCCCGGCACAGACCCAGGCATGGGACACCGCAGCCCGGGCAGGCCGCACCGACGACGAGATCGGCGGCAGCGACGCGCCAGGAGCGTGACATGGCGCCAGGATGCCGAGGATCCGGCCGTCAGCCCATGCGCATCTCCGCGTCATGTGGACAAACGCGCTGATCGATCGGGGCAGGCGGTGCGCCTGTTCCCTATCGACGGGGCTGCCGGTGCACCTATTCCCCATCGACTACGGGGACAGGCAACAGATGCACCGCTCGCCTCGTGGATAGGGAACAGTCTCACCGCCCCACGCTGAGACCCGTGACGGGATCCTTGGACTCCACGGTCCCCCAGCTGCCTGCGGGGCCGAGGTACCAGACCGTGCCGTCGCGGCCGGTCACATATCGGTCGCCGCTCGGTCCTGAACCGATCGCGAGCCCTTGCGGATCGATATCGGGCAGGGTGGTGCGGCCGCTGAACGGACCGGCGGAGGTCGACGAGCCGTCGACGTGGCGGGTCAGCACCTGCTGGCCCGATCGGCCGGGCCCGAGATAAGCCACGGTGGTGCCGTCGACCCAGACTGCCGACCGGACGGGCCCTGCTGACGTCTCGATGACTCGCGGGGCGCCGAGACCCACCACGACGTCCTTGGCCGATCGCTCGATCCGGCCGACCCGCACCGACGCCTCGGCGCCCGAACCCACCGTGACGAGATACCGGGCGCCGTCGGGCGAGACCGCGAACGACCGCACGTCGAGGTCCGCGTCGAACCGCCCGAGGGGCGCGGTGCGGACGGCGTCGTCCTCGGCGATCCGCACCCGTACACGACCACCAGTCCGGTCGACCAGCCAGAACGCGCCGTCGGCGTCGACGACCGGCGACAGGAATCGCGAGCCGTCGATCGTGGCGCGCGTTTTGCCACGTTGCGTCACGACCCGGACGCGCGACCGGCCCGCGTCGAGCACCGCCAGGAGGTCGCCACCGACCGCGACAGCGCGCAGGCCACGATCACCGCGTCCCCAGGTGCCCGGGAAAGCCTCGACCGACGAGCCGTTCAACTGCACCACGTGGCCGTCGCGGAGACCGTAGACGTCGTTCCAGACGTCATCGGTGTCGTACTCGCTCCAGGCCGACAGCGACTGCACGCTCGAGCCGGCAGGGCTCAGCGGCTGCTGCCCGATGGAGATGCGGACACCGCGCAACGCCGGCACCTGCCGCAGGGTCCAGACCACCTGGGCCGACAACCGATCAGAGTCTCGTTCGGGGCTGTTCTCGGACAGGAAGCCGACATCGGCGACGCCGTCGTCGACGGGCACGGTGGGACGCAGGACCTTGGGCCCGGGCACGAACGACACCAGACCCTTGGTGCCGGGCCCACGGGCCAGGATGCCGATCAACGCGGCCGCCAGACGATCGTCGACCGGAAGATGCACGGGGATCGGTACCAGTCGCTTGGCCGGCTGGTCGAAGAAGTACACATCGAACGCCCGGAAGTAGTCGGCGAAGAACTTCTCGGTGACCAGCAGCCCGTCGACCGGGTCATCGATCCGCCACTGCCCGTCGACCTGCTCCAGGTGGAACGTCAGGGCTCGACCGCCGCGCCCCTGCGTGAACCGGCCATCGGCCCCGATCCGGCCGAGTTCGTCGACCGTGACGTCGACGGTCGTGCCACCCCCGGTCTTGCGGTGTGCCCGTTCGTCGGCCTGCACCGCGATGTGCGGTCCGTCGTAGACCACCACGCCGCTCTGCGGATGCCACTCGCGTGATGCCGAGGGCGTCAGGAACGCCGTGACCGTGCGCGTCGACGACGGGTAGGCCAGCATCGCGTCCAGATACCCGCGCACGATCTCGCTGGGCGACGCATCGTCGGTCGGCAGCGCCGGCGAGTACCGCACCGTGCTCTGTCCCAGGCCGGTGTCGTCGGCGACCTTGGTCACCGGTCCGCTGGTCGGGATCGACGCGCACCCGGTCACCAGGGCGGCCGCGATCAGGCTCGCTGCCGCGCGACGGAGTGTCGCCGGCGCCCTCATCTCGCCAGCTCCGACGTCAGGGCCGGCTCGACCGGCACGCCGATCTCCCGGGGAAGCGTCAGGATCACTTCGGCGCCGAGCCCCGGACGCCCCCAGGCCTGCAGGGTGCCGCCGTGCAGGGCGGCATCCTCGCGCGCGATCGACAGGCCCAGCCCCGTGCCACCCTGCGAGCGGGCGGGGTCGCCGCGCCAGAACCGGTCGAAGATGCGGAGGTTCTCGTCGCCCTGCAGTCCGACTCCGAAGTCGCGCACCGACAGCGACACCGCGGTCGGCGTACGCGCGACGGTCACCTCGACGCGTGGCGACTGGCTGTACTTGGCGACGTTCGCGAGCAGATTGCGCAGGATCCGATCGATGCGGCGGGGGTCGGCGCGGACGAACACCGGCTCGTCGGTCCCCCGCAGGCTCACCGCGATGCCGGCGCGGCTCAGCACCGCATCGTCGATGCAGTCGCGCGCCACGTCGGCCAGGTCGACGTCGGCGAGCTCGAGCTTGGCCGCGCCCGCGTCGAACCGGCTCAGATCGAGCAGATCCGACAGCAGTGCCTCGAACCGGTCGAGCTCACCCTGCAGCAGCTCGGCTGAACGAGCGGTCTGCGGATCGAAGCGGTCCCGTGCCTCGAACAGCACCTCGCCGGCCATGCGGACCGTCGTGAGCGGCGTTCTGAGCTCGTGCGACACGTCCGAGACGAACCGTTGCTGGAGCCGCGACAGGTTCTCCAGGCGGTTGATCTGTCGCTGCAGGCTGGATGCCATCTGGTTGAACGACGTGCTGAGGCGTGCGATGTCGTCCTCGCCGTCGACCGGCATGCGCTGGTCCAGGTTCCCGGCCGCGAAGCGCTCGGCGACCCGGCGCGCCATCCTGACCGGGTCGAGGACCTGGCGCGACACGAGCCAGGCGACACCGCCGACCATCATGACCATCGCGAGGCCGCCCAGGAGGAGCGCGTTGCGCATCAGGGCCAGCGTCTCCTGCTGTTCGCGCATCGAGTACAGGTAGTACATCGCATAGGTGTCACCGCTGCCGGGCGCCCGCAGCTGACGACCCACGACGACGACGGGGGTCTCGTGCGCATCCTCACCGATCGGGGCCTTCGCGTACTGCCAGAACAGCCCGGTGCCGGCACGGACCGAGCGACCGATCTCGGCTGGGACCGCCCCCGTACTCGCGACCGACGACGAGCGCACGGGCACCTCGTCGTCACCGCCCGACAGGGGGCCTTGGAGTACCAGTTCGTAGGTCCGGCCCGTGCCTCGGTCACCCGTCAGAGAGTCGATCATCTGCGCCAGGACGACCGATTGAGGCGCGGTCTCGGTGGCCACCGCGGAGTCGAGCCTGTCCTGAGCCAGCTCGAATCCTGCGCGAGCCTCGGCCACGGCCGCGGCACGGCGCCCGTCGGCCAGGCTCGACCCCACGTCACGCAGCAGCGCCCACCCGGTCAGGCCGATCGCCAGGGCGCTGAGCACCAACGTGCTCGTGACCACCCGGGTCTGGAGGGATCGGCGCCACAGCCGGACGACGCGACGCATCAGGGCACCGCGTCGTCACCGCGCCCGAGGCGGTGGATCGGTGTTCTTGCCGGAGGCAGGATCGATGGCCTGATATCCGACCCCGCGGACCGTCCGGATGATCTGCGGGTTGTCGGCCTCGTCCTCGATCTTCGAACGCAGGCGGGTCATGTGGACGTTGACCAGCTTGGTGTCGCCCGGATGGTGGTATCCCCATACCCGCTCCAACAGCACTTCGCGGGTGAAGACCTGGGAGGGATCGCTGATGAGGCAGGCGAGGAGGTCGAACTCCAGCGGAGTCAGCTCGAGGGGCTGCCCACCCCGCGTGACCGTGTGCGCGGCCGGATCGAGCACGATGTCACCGAACTCGATCGGGTCGCCGACGGCGTCCGAACGCCGCAACCGGGCCCGGATGCGCGCCACGAGTTCGGTGTTCTTGAACGGCTTGGTGACATAGTCGTCGGCCCCGGCCTCCAGCCCCGCCACGACGTCGGGTGTGTCAGCCTTCGCCGTCAGCATGATGATCGGCACCGCCGACCGCTCCCGGATGCGACGGCACACGGTCATGCCGTCGACTCCGGGCAGCATCAGGTCGAGCAGCACCAGATCGGGTTTGAACGACGCGAACGCCTCCATGACCCGGTCGCCGGAGCGACACACCTCGGTGGTCAGGCCCTCACTGGAGAGGACGATGCCGAGCATCTCGGCCAGCGAGCCGTCGTCATCGACGACCAGCACGCGGTCACGTTTGGAACGGCGGTAGCTCATCTGACCAGCTCGAGGTGTGCGGGTGTCTCAGTAGCGGTAGTGCTCCGACTTGTACGGACCCGCGACGTCGACGCCCAGGTACGCGGCCTGCTCTTTGGTGAGTTCGGTGAGCTCGACGCCGATGGCATCGAGGTGCAGCCGAGCGACCTCCTCGTCGAGGTGCTTGGGGAGCACGTGCACGCCCAGCTCGTACTGATCGGACTTCGAGTACAGCTCGATCTGCGCCAGCACCTGGTTCGTGAACGAGTTGCTCATCACGAACGACGGGTGGCCGGTGGCGTTGCCGAGGTTGAGCAGGCGCCCCTCGGACAGCACGATGATCTTCTTGCCGGGCTTGCCGTCCTTCTCCGGGAAGATCCACTGGTGGACCTGCGGCTTGATCTCGTCCTTGACGATGCCGGGGATCTTGGCCAGGCCGGCCATGTCGATCTCGTTGTCGAAATGGCCGATGTTGCCCACGATGGCCTGGTTCTTCATCTTCTCGAAGTGCTCGACGCGGATGATGTCGAAGTTGCCCGTCGTGGTGACGAAGATGTCGGCGTACTCGACGACCGACTCCAGCCGCTTGACCTCGTAGCCGTCCATCGCGGCCTGCAGCGCGCAGATCGGGTCGATCTCGGTGACGATGACGCGAGCACCCTGGCCGCGCAGCGACTCCGCCGAGCCCTTGCCGACGTCGCCGTAGCCGCAGACCACCGCGACC
>Ga0182737_1001507_pt1 | contig 22491 bp, 17 predicted proteins | sample eDN5th30CBELigOP_FD_128878 | JGI IMG/M metagenome (GOLD analysis project Ga0182737, IMG submission 128878) | Enriched Organic Plus compost microbial communities from Emeryville, California, USA - eDNA 5th pass 30_C BE-Lig OP (version 2) (version 2) ...
CTGCTCGGTCGACAGGCCTTCCTTCTTGAGCAGCGCGTAGTGCGACTGCACGCAGAAGTGGCACTTGCCGATGATGGAGGCCACCAGCGCGAACAGCTCGAAGCGCTTTTTCTCGACGCCGCCGTGGCTGGCGTAGGCGTTCATGCGCAGCTGCGCGGGCAGGCTCTTCAACTGCTCGTCGCCGGCCATCTCCGTGTAGGGATACCAGACGTTGTTCATGCCCATCAGCGCCGCGGCGGTCAGGGCGGCGTTGGCGTCGGTCTCCGACAGGGCGCCCTTGAAGGCCTCGACCAGCACCGGGCTGCGCGCGGCGTAGGCGGCGGCCAGGGCGCTGCCCAGCGCGTCCTCGGGCGACAGCGTGGAGCGGCCGACCACGGCGTCCAGGTTCAGGCGGATGTCCTTGGCCCAATCGGGAAGCTGGTCCTTGATGGAAGTCAGGAATTCCATAGTTTTTTCCTATAATTAACAGGGAAAAAATGCCCGGGCTCGGCCGGGCATCGGGCGATTACAGGGTGTCGCCGCCGACCGTGCGGTTGCACGGGCAGAGCTCATCGGTCTGCAGGCCGTCCAGCAGGCGCAGGATTTCTTCCGGGCTGCGGCCGACGTTCAGGTTGTTGACCGAGACGTGCTGGATGGTGTTGTCCGGATCGACGATGAAGGTCGCGCGCAGCGCCACGCCGGCGGACTTTTCACGCACGCCGAGCTGGTCGACCAGGGCGCCGGTGGTGTCGCCGAACTGGTAGTGGCCCAGCTTGGACAGGTCCGGGTGCTCGCGGCGCCAGGCCAGCTTGACGAATTCGTTGTCGGTCGAACCGCCCAGCAGGACGGCGTCGCGGTCTTCGAAGTCCTTGGCCAGCTTGTTGAAGCCGACGATCTCGGTCGGGCACACGAAGGTGAAATCCTTCGGGTAGAAGTAGATGACCTTCCACTTGCCCGGGAAGGAGCTCTCGGTGATTTCCTCGAAAGCCGAGACGCCGTTTTCCTCGTGCTGGTTGAAACCGGGCTTGACGCCGGTGACCTTGAAGGGCTCGAGCTTGTCGCCAACAGTTTTCATGTGAACTCCTATCGATGTGTTCCAGGGGGATCAGGCGTGTTGCCTTAAGCCATAAATTCTACGCTATTGGAATTCGCTGTCTAATTGAAAATTCCTAATTCGCGCTTTGGGCAGCTCTATCCGCGCCGTGAGTCCGCCGCCTTCGCGCGGCAGCAGCTTGAGCTGGCCGCCGACGTGGCCGAGCAGGCGCTCGACGATGGCCAGGCCCAGGCCCGCGCCGCTGACGCCGGTGCGGGCGGCCTCGCCGCGGGAGAAGGGGCGCAGCATGCGGCCGACGTCGTCCGGGGCGATGCCGGGACCGCGGTCGGACACCTCGATCGCCAGTATGCCCGCTTCGGACTTCAGGCGCATGACGATCTCGGCCGTGCCGTCCTCGGAGCGGCCGTAGCGGCGCGCGTTCTCGATCAGGTTGCTGACGATGCGCTTGAGGTCCAGCGCGGTGATGCGCGCGCGCTGGCCGGGCTCGATCTCGGCCGTCAGCGAGCCGCCCGTGGATTCGGTATGGCTGCGCTCGCGCTCGTAGAGTTCCTGCAGCACGCTGGACACGTCGCTGGCCAGCTGCGGCGGCGCGCCGGCCGGGCGGGCGTATTCCATCAGCTGGCCGATGCTGTGGTCGATCTGCGCCAGGTCCTCGTCGATGGCCTGGCGGGCGTCCTCGGACACCCCGCTCATCTCGATCTCCAGCCGCATGCGCGCCAGCGGCGTGCGCAGGTCGTGGGAAATGCCCGCCAGCATCAGCTCGCGGTCGGCCTCGGTCTGGCGGATGTCGCGCGCCATGCGGTTGAAGCTGGCGTTCAGCTCGCGGATCTCGCTCGGGCCGGTCTCGGGCAGGGGCGAGGGCGTGTCGCCGCGCGAGAGCACCTGCGCGGCCTTGGCCAGGCGCGACAGCGGCCGGTTGACGAAGCCCACGCTGACGGCCGCGCCGATCAGCGACAGCAGCAGGGCGGTGGCGCCCCAGCCCAGCCATTCGATGCCGCCGGTCAGGCCGATCTGCTCGCGCTCGAACACCAGCCAGTAGCGGTCGCCGTCGATGTGGAAGCTGACCCAGAAGCCCGGCACCTGGTTGACCGACCAGGCGATCTGGGTGGACGGGCCGAAGCGGTCGCGGATGTGCGCGGCCACGCGCTGCCAGTAGTTCTCGTCGGGCAGCGGCTCGGCGGTGTCGGCCGGCCCGCGCGGGTAGACCTGGATGCCTTCGTTGGTGGCCAGGTCCAGCAGCATCTTGCTGCGCTCCTCGGGCTGGGAGTAGACCAGGGCGGTGCGGGTGATGTTGACCGAGGTGGCCACGCGCTGCGCCATCTGCGCGGCGCGCGGGCCCATCTCCATGCTGAAGAAGACCTGCAGCCAGGCGCCCAGGCTGACCAGCATGAGGGCGGCCAGCAATAAAAAAGTGCGGCCGAACAAGCCGAGCCGCACGAATGACGCCAGTCGGCGCAGGGAGGAGGGCCAGCGCCAATCGAAGCGGGATTCTGCCTTCCGGCTGCCGGCCGATGCAGGGCTGTCAGCTGCCGCCATCGGGCACGAACACGTAGCCCAAGCCCCAGACGGTCTGGATGAACACCGGTTTGGACGGATTCGGCTCGATCAGCTTGCGCAGGCGCGAGATCTGCACGTCCAGGCTGCGGTCGAAGGCTTCGTACTCGCGCCCGCGCGCCAGTTCCATCAGCTTGTCGCGCGACAGGGGGATCTTGGGGTGGCGGGCGAATACCTTGAGGACGGAGAATTCGCCGGTGGTGATGGGCACCTGGTCGCCGTTGCGCGTCAGGGTGCGGGTCGACAGGTTGAGCAGGTAGGGCCCGAAGGCGATGGATTCGTTTTCCTGGCTGGGCGCGCCCGGGTGCTCCTCGGAGCCGCGGCGGCGCAGGATGGCGTTGATGCGCGCCAGCAGCTCGCGCGGGTTGAAGGGCTTGGACAGGTAGTCGTCCGCGCCCATCTCCAGGCCGACGATGCGGTCGATTTCCTCGGCCTTGGCGGTCAGCATGATGATGGGGGTGTTGTCGTGCCCGCCGCGCAGGCGGCGGCAGATCGACAGCCCGTCTTCGCCCGGCAGCATGAGGTCGAGCACGAGCAGGTCGAAGTGCTCGCGCTGCCACAGCTTGCTCATTTCCTTGGCGTCTTCGGCCACGAAAACGTTGAAACCTTGCTCCGACAGGTAGCGCCGCAGCAGGTCGCGCAGGCGGGGGTCGTCGTCGACGACCAGGATTTTTCGGATCGGGGAGGGCGTTTGCGTGTTCATGGCGGCAAATGTAACAGCGTCGGGATCGGGTCGCCAGCCTGTTTTCACAAGATATTACACATTGCGGGGGCTGGTCGGAAAGATGTGTTTTTCCGCTTGCAAATCCAATACATGCGGCCGTTTTACAATGCCTGGATGAACTCGAATCTGCTTGCTCTGGAGACGTCCGGGACCCGCTGCGGCGTGGCCTTGCTGCAGGGGTCCGGGGCCGGGGCGCGGGTCCGGGTGCGCGAGCACGACGGCGTGCAGGAGCACGCCGAACGGCTGCTGCCCATGGCCGGCGAACTGCTGGCCGAGGCCGGCCTGGGCCCGGCCGACCTGGGGGCGGTGGCCTTCGGCCAGGGGCCGGGCGGCTTCACGGGCTTGCGCGTAGCCTGCGGCGTGGCCCAGGGCCTGGCCATGGCGCTGGGCCTGCCGGTGCTGCCGGTGCCGTCGCATGCGGCGGTGGCCAGCCAGGCCCAGGCCGGCCCCGGCGACGCGGTGGTGGTGGCGCTGGACGCCCGCATGGAGGAGGCCTACCTGGCCGCCTACGTGCGCGGGGATGCTCCGGACGGGGCGGGCGGCGGCGACTGGATCGTCCTGCAGGCGCCCGTGCTGGTGCCCGCGGGGGCGGTGGCGCAGTGGCTGCGGGACAGCCTGCCCGCCTGGCAGGCCGCCGCGGGGATGCCGCTGCAGCCGCTGCTGGCGGGCGATGCCTGGGACGCCTACGCCCAGGCCATGGCCGTGCCGGCGCAGTGGCGCCGCAGCGCGGCCGCCCGGCCGGACGCCGCCAGCGTGGCGCGCCTGGCCTGGCGGGCCTGGCGCGCGGGCGGCGGGCAGGCGCCCGACACGGCCGCGCCCCTCTACGTGCGCGACAAGGTCGCCTTCACCACCGCCGAGCGGCAGGCGGGCCAGGGCGGCAATCCGCGCGCCGAGGCGCCGGCCATGGCGGCAGGCCCGCGAATCGAGCCCATGTCCGAGGCCGACCTGGACGCGGTGGTGGAAATCGAATACGCCGTGCAGGCCCATCCCTGGACCCGGCGCAATTTCGCCGACGCGCTGGCCGCCGGCTACGGCGCCTGGGTGATGCGCGAGGCGGGGCGGGTGCTGGGTTTCTACATCATGATGCCGGCGCCCGACGTGGCCCACCTGCTGGTCATCGCCGTGGCGCGCGACCGCCAGGGCCGCGGGCTGGGGAAGGCGCTGCTGGCGCACTGCGAGCGGCAGGCCCGCGGCGCGCAGGCGCCCGGCCTGCTGCTGGAGGTGCGCCCGTCCAACGGCGCGGCGCTCGCCTTCTATCGCGGCCAGGGTTTCGCGCAGATCGGCGTGCGCCGGGGTTACTATCCCGATGGCCGCGACCGGCGCGAGGACGCGCTGGTCATGCAGAAGGCGCTGGATGCCGCCGAGCCGTCCTAGCCGGCCGGAACCTGTCGCTTTCCCGGCTTGCGCCGGCGCTGCCAGCCTGCTTCCCGGCCTGCGCTTGCTCAACGGCCCGTTCCGGCCCGACTGATTTTCCTGCCTGCCGTCCGACTTCCGTTTTCCATTCCTGTTTTCCGCCGTCTTCTCCGCCATGCCCGCCGACGCGACCCCCTCTCCTGCGCAGCCCATGCCGCGGCTCTCCGTGAGCCCGCTGCAGCAGGCGTGGCTGCGCGAGCTGGGCGTGGAAAAGCTGTGGGTGCCTCGCGCCGCGCAGGCGCAAGGCGGGCGGACAGGCGGGCGGACAGGCGCGGGACAGGCGGATCGGGCGGCTCACGCGCGCGACGGACACGCGGCCGCCGGGACGCCGGTCGAAGGCGTCCCGGCGGCGGACCGGCTGCCGGCGGCGCAGCCGGCCGGCGCCCCGCCGGCGCGGGATACCGGGGCGCCTGCAGCAGCGGCCGGCGGGCCTTCCCGGCAGGCGCAGGAAGCCTTGCAGGTGCTGCAGCAGGGCCGGCGGGCGCAGCGCCCGCGCGCGGCCGCGCCGGCCGCGGCCCAGGCCCAGGCCCAGGGCGCGGCAGCGGGTTTCGGCGCGCTGCGCGAGGATCGCCGCGCGGCCGTCGCGGGCATGGATTTCGACACGCTGCGCCAGGAAGTGGTGGGCTGCCGGGAATGCGGCCTGTGCGAGGGCCGCCGCCAGGCCGTGTTCGGCACGGGCGCCCAGCCGGCCGCCTGGCTGGTGGTGGGCGAGGCGCCGGGCGAGCAGGAAGACCGCCAGGGGCTGCCCTTCGTGGGCCGCTCGGGCCAGCTGCTGGACGCCATGCTGGCGGCGCTGGGGCACAGCCGGCAGCAGGACGTCTACATCGCCAACGTCATCAAATGCCGCCCGCCCGGCAACCGCAACCCCAAGCCGGAAGAGATCGCCGCCTGCAGCCCCTACCTGATGCGCCAGATCGAACTGCTGCGCCCGCAGCGCATCCTGGTCCTGGGCCGCTTCGCCGCCCAGACGCTGCTGCAGACCGAGGCGTCCATCGGCAGCCTGCGCGGCCGCGTGCACACGCTGCGCGGCACCGACGGCCAGGACATCCCCATGGTGGTGAGCTACCACCCCGCCTACCTGCTGCGCAGCCCCCACGAAAAAGCGCGCGCCTGGCAGGATCTACGTTTGGCCGCCACGCTGTAGTTTCCCGGCATCCGCAATTTCTTCGCCGTTCCAATTTGGCACGGCCCAGCGCGGACACCGCGGAGCCGGCTTTGCCGGTCCGCCGGTGTCGCCCCCTGGGGGGCGCGCGAAGCGCGTAGGGGGGGCTCTACAATGCCTTGCCGTGGCCTTCCTGGCCGATCTGCTCGTGCAGGTTCGGGTCGGCCGCCTGGTTGCGGCGGCTCCAGCGCATGACCACCAGCATCAGCGTGACCACCAGCAGGCCGAAGATCACGATGATGAGGTTGATGGGCATGTCCAGCCACAGCATGAGGGTGTAGACCGCCACCATCAGGAGGATGTTGAGCTGCTCGTTGAAGTTCTGCACCGCGATCGAATGCCCGGCCGACAGCAGCACGTGGCCGCGGTGCTGCAGCAGCGCGTTCATGGGCACCACGAAGAAGCCGGCCAGCGCGCCCGTGACCAGCAGCAGCAGGTAGACGCTCCAGGGCGAATAGACCAGCGGCATCATCAGCACCACCAGCCCCATCAGCGCGCCCACCGGCAGCACCGACAGCGCCTTGCGCAGCGGGATGCGGCCGGCCAGGATGGAGCCGACCACGGTGCCCACGGCGGCCACGCCCATCAGGATCGAGGCCTGGTCCAGGCGGTAGCCCAGGTGGTCGCGGCCCCATTCGATGACGATGAGCTGCAGCGTCGCGCCCGCGCCCCAGAACAGCGTGGTGACCGCCAGCGAGATCTGGCCCAGCTTGTCCTGCCAGAGGATGCGCACGTAGCCGCCGAAGGTGCGCACCAGCTTCAGCGGGTTGCGCTGCTGCGGGGGGTAGGCCACGTGGGTGTGGGGGATGAGCAGGTTGCAGGCCGCCGCGGCCAGGTAGACGACGGCGATCATCAGGATGGCCGCCTCGGCCGGCGTGCGCACGCGGCCGTGCAGCCAGGGGTGGTCGAGCAGGTAGGCCGAGACGTCGGGCGAGATCAGCGCGCCGCCGACCACGGTGCCCAGGATGATGGAGATGACCGTCAGCCCCTCGATCCAGCTGTTGCCCTTGACCAGCTGGTCGGGCGGCAGCATTTCGGTGACGATGCCGTACTTGGCCGGCGAGTACGCCGCCGCGCCCAGCCCGACCAGCCCGTAGGCGACGCAGACGACCAGCACCTGGTAGCCCTTGGACAGGCCCAGGCTGGCGTACCAGAACATCAGCAGGCAGCCGGCCACCTTGAGCGCGTTGGTGGCGAACATGACCCGGCCCTTGGGGTAGGAATCGGCACAGGCGCCCACGAAGGCGGCCAGCAGCACGTAGGCGGCGGCGAACCACCACTTCATCATGGGCGCCATCCAGTCCGGGCCCTGGAGTTCCTGCACCAGCGCGATGGCGGCGATGAACAGCGCGTTATCGGCCAGCGAGGACAGGGCCTGCGCGGCCATCACCAGGTAGAAACCTCTTTTCAAGCTGTCGATCCCGTTGCGCGCCGGCCCGCGGCTGCCGGCATTTGTAAAGTAACGCAAAAAAAGTGCCAAGGAGTATAGCCGCGCCCATGGCGCGGGCTCGTCCGACGGCCTGACGCGCGGCTGAGCGCGGCCCCGCCTGCGTTATGATACGCACGGCAATTTGGCGGCCCCGGCGGGGCCGCTTTGCCATCCGCGTCCGCCGCCCGTCAACCCCAAAAGCGACAACCGTATCCTGTGCGACTGACCCAGCTCAAACTTGCCGGCTTCAAATCGTTCGTCGATCCGACGGTGATCCCGGTTCCCAGCCAGATGGTCGGGGTGGTCGGGCCCAACGGCTGCGGCAAGTCCAACATCATCGACGCGGTGCGCTGGGTGCTGGGCGAGACCAAGGCCTCGGAACTGCGCGGCGAGTCCATGCAGGACGTGATCTTCAACGGCTCGGGCAATCGCAAGCCGGCCGCGCGCGCTTCGGTCGAGCTGGTGTTCGACAACAGCGACGGCCGCGCCGCCGGCCAGTGGAGCACCTACGCCGAGATCGCCGTGCGCCGCGTGCTGACCCGCGACGGCACGAGCAGCTACTACATCAACAACCAGCAGGTGCGCCGCCGCGACATCCACGACATCTTCCTGGGCACCGGCCTGGGCGCGCGCGGCTACGCCATCATCGGCCAGGGCATGATCAACCGGCTGATCGAGGCGCGCCCCGAGGAACTGCGCGTCTTCCTGGAAGAGGCGGCCGGCGTGTCGCGCTATAAGGAGCGCCGGCGCGAGACCGAGAACCGCCTGGCCGACACGCGCGAGAACCTTACCCGGGTCGAGGACATCCTGCGCGAGCTGTCCACCCAGCTGGAAAAGCTGGAAGGGCAGGCCGAGGTCGCGCGCCAGTACCGCGAGCTGCAGGCCGACGGCGAGAAGAAGCAGCATGCCCTGTGGTTCCTGAAGGAATCGGCCGCGCGGGAAGAGCGCCGGCGCGGCATGCAGGAGATAGAACAGGCCCAGACCGAGCTCGAGGCCGCCATCGCGGGCCTGCGCGCCGGCGAGGCGGCGCTGGAATCGCGCCGCCAGGCCCACTACGCCGCGGGCGATGCGGTGCATGCGGCCCAGGGCGCGCTGTACGAGGCCAACGCCCAGGTCAGCCGGCTGGAGGCCGAGATCCGCCACGTGGTCGAGGCGCGCAACCGGCTGCAGGCGCGCAAGACGCAGTTGCAGGAGCAGATCGCCGAATGGGACTCGCAGCAGGCCCATTGCACCGAGCAGATCGCCCAGGCCGAGGAAGACCTGGCCGCGGGCGCGGCCCGCGCCGAGGAAGCCCGCCTGGCCGCCGAGCAGGCCCAGGAAGGCCTGCCCGCGGTCGAGGCGCGCGTGCGCGAGGCCGCCGCCGGGCGCGACGGCATGCGCAGCGCCCTGGCGCGCGTGGAGCAGGACCTGGCGCTGGCCGCCCAGGCCCAGCGCGAGTCCGACCGGCAGCTGCAGATGCTGGACCAGCGCCGCGAGCGCCTGGAGCAGGAGCTGCGCGAGCTGCACGTGCCGGACGCCGCGCGCATCGAGCAACTGGCCGGCGACAAGGCCGCCGCCGAGGACCAGCTGCAGGAGGCCCAGGACGAACTGGCCGCGCTGGAGGGGCGCCTGCCCGAGGCCGACGCCGAGCGCGGCCGCGCCCAGCAGGCTGCCCAGGAAGAAGCCCAGTCGCTGGCCCGCCTGGAGGCCCGCCTGGCCGCGCTGGCCAAGCTGCAGGAGGACGTCCAGAAGCAGGGCGCGCTGGAGCCCTGGCTGGCCAAGCACGAGCTGTCCTCGATGGGGCGGCTGTGGCAGAAGCTGCACATCGAGAACGGCTGGGAAACCGCCCTGGAATCCGTGCTGCGCGAGCGCATGGCGGCGCTGGAAGTGCGCAGCCTGGACTGGGCGCGCGCCTTCGCCGACGACGCGCCCCCGGCGCGCCTGGCCTTCTATCAATTGCCGACGGCGGCGCCCGCGCCGGCCGCGGCCGCAGGGCTGGCCCCGCTGGCCGGGCTGCTGCGCATCACCGATCCGGACCTGCGCACCCTGCTCAACGACTGGCTGCGCGACGTCTACACCGCCGACGACGTGGCCCAGGCCGTGGCCGCGCGCGCCTCGCTGCCGCCGGGCGGGCAGTTCGTGGTCAAGAGCGGGCACCTGGTCGACGCCCACGGCGTGCGCTTCTACGCCGCCGATTCCGAGCAGGCCGGCATGCTGGCGCGCCAGCAGGAAATCGAGAACCTGCAGCGCGAGATCAAGGCGCGGCAACTGATCGCCGACCAGGCCCGCGCGGCCGTGGCGCGCGCCGAGGCCGCCTGGCAGCAGGTCAGCCAGGCGCTCGCGCCCGCCCGCCAGCGGGTGTCGGAAGTCACCCGCCGCCTGCACGACATCCAGCTGGAATACGCTCGCCTGCAGCAGCAGGCAGAGCAGTCCGGCGAGCGCGGCGCGCGCCTGCGCGACGACCTGGCCGAGCTGGCCGCCCAGCAGGAAGAGCTGCGCGCCACCCGCGAGGACGCCGAGGCGCGCTTCGAGACGCTGGACGCGGAACTGGCCGAACACCAGACGCGCTTTTCCGACGCCGAGATGGCGGGCGAGGAGCTGGCCGCGCAGGCCGAGGCCGCGCGCAGCCGCCTGCGCGACCTGGAGCGCGCCGCCCAGGAGGCCGAGTTCGCCGAGCGCGGCCTGCGCGCGCGCATCACCGAACTGCAGCGCAACCTGCAGCTGGCCGGCGAGCAGAGCCGCCGCGCCGGCGCCGAGCTGGAAACGGTCGAGTCCGAACTCGCCGCGCTGGACGACGCGGCCGCCCAGGCCGGCCTGCAGGACGCGCTGGAGCTGCGCGCCGAGCGCGAGGAAGCGCTGTCGCGCGCGCGCATCGAGATGGACACCCTGGCCGCGCAGCTGCGCGGCGCCGACGAGGAGCGCATGCAGCTGGAGCGCTCCCTGGAGCCGCGGCGCGCGCGCATCACCGAGCTACAGCTGCAGGAGCAGGCCGCCCGCCTGGCCGAGGAGCAGTTCTCCGAGCAGCTGGACGCCCGCCAGGTCGACCGCGAGGCGCTGGCCGCCGAGCTGCCGACGCTGCCGCCCGAGTGGCAGCGCGCCAACTGGCTGCAGTCCGAGGTGCAGCGCATCTCGCGCCAGGTCGAGTCGCTGGGCTCGGTCAACCTGGCCGCGCTGGACGAGCTCAACGCCTCGCGCGAGCGCAAGGGCTTCCTGGACGCCCAGCACGCCGACCTGCTCTCGGCCATCGAGACGCTGGAGGACGCGATCCGCAAGATCGACCGCGAGACCCGCCAGCTGCTGCAGGAAACCTTCGACACCGTCAACGGCCACTTCGGCGAGCTCTTCCCCAAGCTGTTCGGCGGGGGCGAGGCCAAGCTCATCATGACCGGCGACGAGATCCTGGACGCCGGCGTGCAGGTCATGGCGCAGCCGCCGGGCAAGCGCAACAGCACCATCCACCTGCTGTCGGGCGGCGAGAAGGCGCTGACCGCCACCGCGCTGGTGTTCGCGCTGTTCCGCCTGAACCCCGCGCCGTTCTGCCTGCTCGACGAGGTCGACGCGCCGCTGGACGACGCCAATACCGAGCGCTACGCCAACCTGGTCAGCGCGATGAGCGAGCAGACGCAGTTCCTGTTCATCTCTCACAACAAGATCGCCATGCAGATGGCCAAGCAACTGGTGGGCGTCACGATGCAGGAGCAGGGGGTTTCGCGTATCGTGGCGGTGGACATCGATTCGGCGGTGCAGCTGGCCGCCGAAGCCGCCTAGGCCCGTGCCCATGGCCCACCACACGCATCGTCGCGGCGGAGCAGAGAAATGAGTGATTTGCAGATCGGACTGATCGGCCTCGGCATTCTGCTGATTTTGCTGGTGCTGTGCTTCAACTGGTGGCAGGACAGGCGGGTGCGCCGGCGCATGCAGACGCACTTCCCGGCCGCCGAGCACGATCCCCTGCTGGGCGGCGGGGCGGCCTCGGCCGGGGTCGCCGGCGCCCGCCGCGAGCCGGGCATGGAAGCCGGCGAGGCCGGCGGCTCGCCGTTCGAGCCGCGCCACGAAGGGCCGGCCCCGGGCGACGACGCCGAAGAGGCCGACCCGGCCAGCGAAGTCGTGATCGAAGTGGTGTTCCCGGAACCCGTGGCCGGCGCCGAGCTGATCCCCGCGGCGCGCGGCCTGCGCGCGGCCGGGCGCAAGCCCCTGCGGCTGTTCGCCCAGACCGCCCAGGGCGTGCACCGCGCCCGCCTGCATGCGGGCGAGTCCTACGCCTCGGTGCAGATCGCCGTGCTGCTGGCCAATCGCAGCGGGCCGCTGACCGCCATCGAATGGTCGCAGGCCTGGGCGCGCGCCCAGGACCTGGCCGAGCGCTTCGAGGCCGCCATCGAAGGGCCGGACCAGCAGGAAGTGCTGGAGCGCAGCGCGCGCCTGGACGACGTCTGCGCGGCCCTGGATACCCAGGTGGGCCTGACCCTGGTGCTGCCGGGCATGCAGCCGTCCGACGCCGTGCTCGACGCGGCGCGCGCCATGGGCTTCGTGCCCGACGGGCCGCGCCTGGCCTGGATGTCCGACTCGGGCGTGCCGCGCTTCACGCTGGCGCACGGCGACGGCGCCGGCTTCGACGGCATGGCGCGCCTGGAGCGGCTGAACCTGCTGCTGGACGTGCCGCGCAGCCCGGCCGACGACCACGCCTTCGGCCGCATGGCCGCGGTCGGCCGCGAGCTGGCCGGCAAGCTGGGCGGCAGCCTGGTCGACGACCAGGGCAGGCCGCTGCAGGAAGGCAGCGAGGCCGCCATCGACGAGCGCCTGCAGGTGCTCTACGGCCAGCTGGAGCAGGCCGGCCTGAGCGCCGGCGGCGCGCGCGCCATGAGGGTGTTTTCGTGACGGCAGGCGCAGGGCGCGGGTCGGCCGACCCGCAGCAGGAAGCGGCGCGCCTGCGCGCCGAGATCGAGCAGCACAACCAGCGCTACTACGTCCAGGACGCGCCGGTCATTTCCGACGCCGAGTACGACGCGCTGATGCGCCGCCTGCTCGAACTGGAAGCCGCGCATCCCGAGCTGGTCACGCCCGAGTCGCCCACCCAGCGGGTGGGCGCGCAGCCCCTGTCGGCCTTCGGCAGCGTGCGCCACGCCGTGCCCATGCTGTCGCTGGGCAACGCCTTCGACGCCGAGGACGTGCAGGCCTTCGACCGTCGCGTGGCCGACACCCTGCGCGAGGCCGGGATGATAGGCGAGGGCGAGGAAGTCGATTACTTCTGCGAGCTCAAGCTCGACGGCCTGGCCATCAGCCTGCGCTACGAGGACGGCCGCCTGGTGCAGGCCGCCACGCGCGGCGACGGCCAGACCGGCGAGGACGTGACCGCCAACATACGCACCGTCCGCTCCATCCCGCTGCGCCTGAAGGGCGAGGCCCCGAAGGTATTGGAGGTGCGCGGCGAGATCCTCATGTACCGCGGGGATTTCGAGCGCCTGAACCGCATGCAGGGCGAACGCGGCGACAAGGTCTTCGTCAACCCGCGCAACGCAGCGGCGGGCAGCCTGCGCCAGCTGGACCCGCGCGTGACGGCGCAGCGGCCGCTGCGCTTCTTCGCCTACAGCTGGGGCGAGGTGCACGGCCTGCCGGGCGGGGTGGGCACCGCCATCGCCGAGCAGGCGCCGGGCCTGGCCGCGACGTCCTCGCTGCCGCGCGACAGCCACGGCGCCATGCTGCAGTGGCTGGAGGAACTGGGCCTGCCGGTCAACACCCGCCACAACCGCCACGCCCGCGGCGCGGCCGGCCTGCTGGCCTTCTACGAATCGGTCGGCGCGCAGCGCGCCGGCCTGGCCTACGACATCGACGGCGTGGTCTACAAGGTCGATTCGCTGGGCTGCCAGAAGGTGCTGGGCTTCGTGGCGCGCGCCCCGCGCTTCGCGCTGGCGCACAAATTCCCCGCCGAGGAAGTCACCACCCGGCTGCTGGGCATCGAGGTGCAGGTCGGGCGCACCGGCGCCATCACGCCCGTCGCCCGGCTGGAGCCGGTGTTCGTGGGCGGGGTCACGGTGACCAACGCCACGCTGCACAACGAGGACGAGATACGCCGCAAGGACGTGCGCGTGGGCGACACCGTAGTGGTGCGCCGCGCCGGCGACGTCATTCCCGAAGTGGTCGCGCCGGTGCTGGAAAAGCGCGTCGGCGACCCGCCGCTCTTCGTCATGCCCACCGCCTGCCCGGTGTGCGGCTCGACCATCGAGCGCCTGGAGGACGAGGCCATCGCGCGCTGCACGGGGGGATTGTTCTGTGCCGCGCAGCGCAAGCAGACGCTGCTGCACGCCGCCGGCCGCAAGGCGCTGGACATCGAGGGCCTGGGCGAGAAGCTGGTCGACCAGCTGGTCGACAGCGGCCGGGTGAAGTCGCTCGCCGACCTGTACGGCCTGCAGGCCGAGGAACTGGCGCAGTACGAGCGCATGGGCGCCAAGTCGGCCGAGAACCTGGTGGCGGCCATCGCCCGCGTGCGCGCGCCCAGCCTGGGCCGCCTGCTGTACGCGCTGGGCATACGCCACGTGGGCGAGACCACGGCGCGCGACGTGGCGCGCCATTTCGGCTCCATCGACGCCATCATGGACGCCGACGAGGAAGCGCTGCTGGCCGTGCACGACGTCGGGCCGGCGGTGGCGGGCTCGATCCGGCGCTTCTTCCAGGAGCCGCACAACCGCGAGGTCATCGCCGCGCTGCGCCGCCAGGGCGTGGAGCCGGTGGCCGAGTCCGCGCCCAGCGGCGGCTCGCTGGCCGGCAAGACCTTCGTGCTGACCGGCACCATGCCCAACTGGACGCGCGACGAGGCCACGCGCCACATCCTGGCCGCCGGCGGCAAGGTCAGCGGCTCGGTATCGAAGAAGACCGCCTACCTGGTGGCCGGCGAGGAAGCCGGCAGCAAGCTCGCCAAGGCCCAGGAGCTGGGCGTGCCGGTGCTCGACGAGGACGGGCTGAAGGCGCTGCTGGGGCTGTAGCGCGGCGGGAGCCGGGATTTCCCCGGCCCTTTCGAAGCCATGCGAGCGGTCGCGGGCCCCGCTTCCTAGAACTGGTATTTCACGTTCAGGAACGCGCTGCGCGGGGCGCCGTAATAACCGGAATACCACCAGTCGGACACGGAGACGATGTACTTCTTGTCGAACAGGTTGTTCACGTTCAGCGTGGCCGAAAGATTGTCGCTGAATCGATAGCGCGCCATGAGTCCGACCACCGCGAACGGCTTCTGCTCCCAGTACAGATCCCGGCCGATCTGCCAGGCGTTGACGGTGGAATAGGTCTTGCTCTGCCAGTTCACGCCGCCGCCTATCGTCAGCCGGTTCCAGTCGCCCGGCAGGCGGTAGGTGGTCCACAGCTTGACCAGGTGGCGCGGAAAGGTCGTCCTGATGCGCTCGCCCTGGGCGTTCTTCGTCCGGCCGTAGGTCCAGGACGCTGAAATATTCCAGTCGCTGTTCAGCGCGCCGGTCACCTCCAGGTCAAGGCCCTGGGTCTTGGCGCCCTTGACGGCGCGCGAGGCCGGGTTGGTGGTGCCCGGGACGACGTGGCCCGGATCGGATTCGGTGAGGTTGTCCTGGCGGATCCGGTAAAGCGCCACGGCCGTATTCAGCCGGCCGGCCAGCCAGCCGCTCTTCAAGCCGATTTCGTAGGTGCTTCCCTCGCGGGGATCGATCACGTTCCCGTAGCGATCCTGCGCGGTCTGCGGCTTGTAGATGGTGGCATAGCTGGCGTAGGCCGCATGCGTGTCGCCGATGTCGTAGACCAGCCCGCCATAAGGCGTCCACACGCTGCTTTCGGAGGACGGCGAGACGCTGTAGTAGCCGGCGACGTTCCGGGTGACCTGGTTGGAGTCGTAGCGGAAGACCTTGGTGCCGACGATGAGCTTGAGCCGGTCGCCCAAGGCGAAGCGGCCCGCCCCGTACAGGCTTTTCTGCCGCCTGGGATTGTCGAACCTGACGTAGGTGTCGCCGTATCGACCGGCGCCGGTGCGGTCCCAGGTGTGCAAGTTGGCGGGGCTGTAGTCCAGCCCGCTCTCGTCGAAACTGCCGTGCGTGTAATTGGCCATGTCCTGGTAGTCGGCGCCCAGCACGATGTCGTGCTGCCGGCCCAGCAAAGTCAGCGGGCCGCGCACGTTCACGTCCACGCTATCGATTTCGAGGCGATGGTCGCGGCGCTCCGCGTTGAGCATGTAGCCATCGCCGGTCGCACGATCGGCGAATCCCGAGTTGACTCCCAGGTAGATGGCGTCTTCCCTCTGCGACGAGCGCAGGCGGTTCGCCGATACCTTCAGCTTCCAGCCCTGGGCGAGATCCTGATCCAGCGTGGCGAAGAGCGTGGTCGTGCGGCTGTCGAAGCGGTTGTCGCGGCTGGCCGGGCTGAAGGAGCGCGGCAAGTCGGTTCGCGTGCCGTCGCCGTACCACAGGGGGAAGCCGATGTAGGCGGACGTGCCCTGGGTCTTGCGGCGCTGGTGCTCCACCCCCGCCGTCAGGCGGGTCGTGTCCGTCAGGTCGGCCTCCAGCACGCCGTAGAAGATCTTTTTCCCGCTGCCGTAATGGTCGATGAAGCTGTCGCCGTCCTGCCAGGCGGCGACGGCGCGGCCGCGCAGGCTTTTCGATGCGTTGAGCGAGCCGGAAAGGTCCAGCATCCCACGCTTGTCGTTCCACGAGCCCAGGCCCCCTTCGATGCTGGCCTGGAACTCGGCGGTGGGCTTCTTGCGCACCAGGTTGATGGTGCCCGACGGGTCGCCCGCCCCGCTCATCAGGCCCGACGATCCGCGCAGCACCTCGACGCGATCGTAGATCGCCATGTCGGCCACGCTTTGGGATGCCTGCGGCGCCAGCCCCTCGTTGAGCGATGCGGTGTTGACGCCATCCAGCTGGTAGTTGTCGATCTCATAGCCGCGCGACGTGAATCCGGTGCGCGCGGTTCCCAGCGAATACTGCGTGACGCCGGGCACTTGCGCCATGACTTGCGCCACCGTGGTCAGGCCCTGGTCTTCCATGCGCTGGCTGGTAATGACGCTTACCGATTGCGGCGTCTCGCGCAGCGTCAGGCCCAGCGGCGTGGCGGTATTGCTTGGGCCGGGTGCGATATAGGAGCCGGTTCCTTCCGTGGACGAGACGGCGGAGCCGGTCACCAGCACCGGCGCCAGCTGCGTCGCTTCCCCCGAGGCAGGCCGCGAGAGCGAAGCCGTCTTCCCGTTCCAGCGGACTTCTATGCCCGTTCCCCGCAGCAATTGCGCCAGCGCCTGCTCCGCGGTCAAGGCGCCCGACACGGCCGGGGCGTTCAGGCCGGCCACGGTTTCGGGCAGGTAGTAGATCTGGATGTCGGTCTGCCGGCCCAGTTGCAGCAAGGCCTGGTTCAGCGACTGCGCGGGAATGTCGATCCGTGCCGGGGCCGCGCCCTGGGCGTATGCCGTGCCGTGCGGCAGGCCGAAGGCCAGCGCGAGCGAAACGGCCAGTCCGTTCAGGCCGAGGCCGAGCCGCTTGCCGCGGGATGCGGCCGATGCGCGGGCCGATGTGTGCTTGGTAGTGCGGGGATTCACGGGACGTTCTCTTGACAATGGAAGCGACGCATGCGCGCCTAACCCTTCGGCCAAAGGTTCGTTGCGGCCTGGCCTCGTCAGCCGACGAATGCCCTGCCTTTCATTGATAAAGAGAATCGGGAGGCATGAACCCCGTAAAGATTTTCGTTCCCATTTGGAAACTAAATGTTTCCATGGCGGGGCGAACGGGAGGCGAGCTTCATCCCGGACCGAGGCCCGGCATGCCGCTTGGGAGCAGGAAGATTTCAGCGAGGAACGATTTCGCTGCCGCCGTCGGGCAGCCGCAGCACCGCCACCGGCGCGAGGGACGGAAGGACGTCGAGGAATGCGTCGGGATCATCGGTGCTGAACACGCCCGCCACGCGCAGATCGCGCAAGGCGGCGGATCGCAGCCGAACCGGCCGGGCGCGGTAGCGGTTCATCTCGGCCACGATGGCTGCCAGCGGCGCGGCGTCGAACACGACCTTGCCCTGCCGCCAGGCAGTCAGCGCATCGACATTCGCCGCTGCGGCCTCGGGCAGGGCCGCCGTGCCGGCCACCTGCAGGGCCTGGGCCGCGCCCAGCCGGCGCGCCTCGCGGCGCCACCATTTGCCGCCGGCCACTTCCACGGAGCCGGAGGCCACGGCGACCGACACCCGGTCGGCGTCGCGCCGCACGTTGAACTGCGTGCCGGTAACCGTCACGGTGGCCAGGCCGGCATCCACCACGAAGGGGCGGTCTGCGGCCTGCGCCACCGAAAAGAAGGCCTCGCCCTGCTCCAGCAGGATGCGACGCTCGGATTCGTAGAACCGCACCTGGGCGATGCTGTCGGTGTTCAGCGTCAGCGCCGAGCCGTCGGGCAGATCGACAGTCCGGCGTTCGCCGCGCCGGCTGGCGTAGCGCCCGGAAAACGCCGGCTCGCGGAACCATCGCTCCGGCCCGGCCAGCACGGCCGCCACGGCTGCGCAGGAAGCGCCGCCCGCGCCCAAGGCCAGTATCCGGCGCCGGGACGAAAGCGCGGCGGCCGGCGGCTGCGGGCGGCGGCGAAGGATGTTTTCGAAGACTTTGTCGGGGGTCGCCCCGGCCACGCCCCATACCCGCATCATTTCCCGATACGCCTGCTCATGGCGGGGATCGGCCTGGCGCCAGGCCTCGAACACGCGGCGCTCGTCGGGCGTCATCAGGCCGCCGTGGTCGCGGGTGAACCAGTGGGCGGCCGCATCGAGCGGGTCGTCGGGAATGTTCGGGTCGTCTGTGGTCATGCTGGACGCGGAAGCCGCCGGGCGCGGATTTTTGCAACCCCTTCACTAGAAGGACGGCTGACGAAGGCAAGCCCCGTAAGTTTACGAGGCGAATTTCTGTAAGCGATGGTGCAAGTGCCGCATGGTCTTCGTCAGGTGTTTTTCCACGGTGCTGACCGACAGCCCCATGTGCCGGGCGATTTCCGGCACCGTCCGGTTTTCCAGCCGATGCCAGGCGAATATTTGCCGGCAGACCAGGGGCAGTTCTTCCAGGGATTCGGACAAGGCCCGCGACAATTGGGCTGCGTAGGCGGTCGATTCGACATCATCGACGATGGGATGCGCGTCTTCCGCCAGTTCGTGCAAGGAAAGGGCGGGGAAGGAATGCTCCCGCCGATGGCGGCTGATCAGCCCATTGACGGCGCTGCGGTACAGATAGGCGCGGGTATCCCGGATGGCCAGCGTGTCCGTGCCGAGCAGGCGTTCCGTCGCGTCCTGCACGGCGTCCTCGGCGTCGTGCGCATTGGAGCGGGATTTGGCCCATGATCCGATCAGCCCGCTGTAGTGAGCGAGCCAGCCGTTCTTGGGCGCAGGCGGGCGGGACATGGCGGGGGCGGGAAGCAGTCAGCGCATCAAGCCCGCCATGTTAGCAACAATTCTCATTTATATGTTGGGGCGGCAGTTCCACGACTGCCCCGCCCCATGGCCTGCTGCCGGACTCCCGCGCTGCCCGGCCGTTCCCGGCCGTCCCGCATCGATGCCTTCGGCGCCCCGCGGGACTACCTGCGGCGCGGGCGGTGCGCGTTCCAGCCGGCGGGCATTTCCACCGGGGACTGCTGCGGCAGCGGCCGGATGGCGCCGGGCTTGAGCCGGTCGGCACGCACGCGCGCGGCCGGGGCGGCCGGCTGCGGCGCGGCCGCCGCCGGTTCGGGCTCGGGCGGGCGCTTGCGCAGGTAGGCGTTGAGGTTGTCCACGCAGCGGCGGGCGGCCACGGCCGACAGCAGGGCGCCGGTGGTCAGGGTGTAGGGCGCGTCGCGGCGCAGTTCGAGTTCGACCTGGGACACCGGATAGGCGAGCAGGTGGTCGCGCTGCGCCGGGCCGCCTTCGGGCGCGGCCAGGGCCTTTTCGCCGCGCAGCCTGGCCTGCACGACCTGGGCGAGCGGGATGCTGTGCCTGCGCACCAGGCCGACGGCGAGCTCGTCGTCGATGTGCACGGCCTTGTCCCGCCAGGACAGGCGGGCGGTGCGGCGCACCGGCTGCAGCAGCGCGCGCGCGGCGATGGCGCTGCCCATGAGGGCGATCAGGCTGATCACCAGCAGCCCGCCGTACACCGCGTTGGCCACCGGGCTGCCCGGCGGGCCGTCGGCCACCAGCCACAGCACCACGGCCAGCGAGACCGCCAGGCCCGCCAGCCCCATCAGGGCGGGCGAGCGCAGGTCGTAGCTGTTCTGCTCGAAGACGTAGTCCTCGCCCTGCGCGTACCAGCCCGCCCAGTTCCGGTCCTGGCCCTGGGGCGGGCGAGCCGGCGCCGAGGGGGCCGGCGGATCGAGGTCGACGGGTTCGGTAGGCATCATGGCGGCGGCCCGCAGGGGGAAAGCCTGGATTATGACCGAACTTACTGGATTTTGGCTTTGCCGCGGAGTTCTTCCTGGTAGCTGGCCACGGACTGCTGGCGCAGCATTTCCTCGATCTGCGGGCGGACCTGGTCGAGCGGCGGGAATTCGACCGGGCGGGCGTCGTCCAGGCGGATCACGTGCCAGCCGAACTGCGTCTGCACCGGCTTGGCGGTCATCTGGCCCTTCTTGAGCTCGCCGACGGCCTTGGCGAAGGGGGCGACGTAGTTCTCGGCCGGCGCCCAGCCCAGGTCGCCGCCGTTCTTGGCGCTGCCGGGATCCTTGGAGTTCTTGGTGGCCAGGTCCTCGAACTTGGCCTTCTTGGCGTTGATCTGGGAGATCAGGTCGTTGGCGGTCTTCTCGTCCTCGACCAGGATGTGGCGGACCTTGTATTCCTGCTGGTCGCCCTGTTCCTTCTTGAGCTTGTCGTACTGCTCGGTGACCTGCTGGTCGGTGACGGGGTGCTTCTTGATGTAGTCGGTCATCAGGGCGCGCACCAGGATGCCCTGGCGGGCCAGTTCCATTTCGGTGGCGACCTCGGGCTGCTTGGCCACGCCGCTGGCCTCGGCGGCCTGCACGAAGACCTGGCGGCTGATGAGTTCCTGCTTGACCTGCTCGCGCAGCTGGGGCGAATCGGTGGCGCCCTGGGCGACCAGCAGCTTGACGAACTGGTCCACGCTCTGTTGCGTGATGGGCTTGCCGTCCACGGTCGCCACGTTCTGGGCGAATGCGGGAACGGCGACAGCGCAGGCGGCCGCCAGCATGACGAGTTTCTTCATGGGTTTCCTCTTTGGGGCGCCTGGGCGTCTATTGCCAGGGCGTGTATGGACTGAGGGATGAGATCCTGCAAATGATGATACACCAGCCTGTGGCGCGCCACGGGCGGCATCCCGGCGAAGCAATCGGCGACGATGCGCACGCGGTAATGGCCCGCGCCGCCGGCCGCGCCGGCGTGGCCGGCGTGCAGGTGCGATTCGTCCTGGATGTCCAGCGCGGCCGGCGAAAGCGCGGCCAGGCGCTGGCGGATCTGGGCGATGCGGTCGGCGCCGGCCGGCTGCCCGGCCGGGCCGGCCGGGTCGGTCCGAACGGACGCGCTCATGGCTGGCCGCCGGCCTGGTCGCCGGGCCCGGCGGCAGGGCGCTGCCCGTCTTCGGGCTGGATGTGGCGGCTCAGCCAGATCGATTGCAGCACCACGAAGGCCAGCAGCAGGCCCATCAGGCCGAAGACCTTGAAGTTGACCCACTGGGCCTCGGTGAAGTGGCCGGAGAAGGCCACGTAGAGGTTGAGCGCGCCGGCCGCCAGGAAGAAGGCCGTCCAGCTGGTGTTCAGGCGGTCCCAGGCGGCGTCGGCCAGCGGGATGTCGCCGCGCAGCATCTGGCGCAGCAGGTTGCGGCCCGCGAACAGCCGCGCGCCCAGCAGCGCGCCGCCGAACAGCCAGTACAGCACGGTCGGCTTCCATTTGATGAAGGTGTCGTCGTGCAGCAGCAGGGTGGCGCTGCCGAACACCACGATCACGCCCAGGTTGATCCAGTGCATGGGCTCGATGGGCCGGCCCGTGATGCGCAGCCAGGCGATCTGCGCCACGCCCGCGGCCATGGCCACCGCGGTGGCCGCGTAGATGTCCGCGTAGCGGTAGGCCGCGAAGAACAGGATCAGCGGGAACAGGTCGAACAGGAGCTTCTTCATGGGCGGGCGGCGTCCTCGGGCTCGAAGCGCAGCGCAAGCGAGTTGATGCAGTAGCGCAGGCCGGTGGGCGGCGGCCCGTCGTCGAAGACATGGCCCAGGTGGGCGTCGCAGACGTTGCACAGCACTTCCCGGCGCACCATGCCGTGGCTGGTGTCGGTTTCCTCGCGCACGAGTTCCGGGTCTATGGGCTCGAAATAGCTGGGCCAGCCGCAGCCCGCGTCGAACTTGGTGTCGGAGGCGAACAGCGCGGTGCCGCAGGCCACGCAGTAATAGATGCCGGGGGTGAAGGTGTCCCAGTAGCGGCCGGTGAAGGCGCGCTCGGTGGCCTTTTCGCGCACGACGGCGTATTCGTCCGGGCTGAGCTGCTCGCGCCATTGCGCGTCGGTCTTGCGGATTTTATGCATGGTGGAAGGCGCGGGCCGGCCGCGCTGCACGTGACGGTGGTGGATTCTGGCCGGTATCGGTCGGGATTGGAGCGCCGCGGCCGGCAAAGGTTCGCGCGGTTGGCGCGCGCCGCCGCCGGGCGGCCCCGGCCGCGGCCGAGCTTTCCATCTTAATCGAGAATTTTTATTCATATAATCTTTCCTTTTGCCGCTTCTGCACAAATCCAACCCGCCGGGCGTGACGTGCCACACGGCATGCCTCCCAGGAGACAATCCATGATACGTAGCCTGCCGCGCCGGCCCCTGCTGGCCGTCGCCACCGCCTTTGCGCTCGCCCTGCCGCTGGCCGCCGCCGCCCAGGTCAAGGTCGGCGTTTCGCTGTCCAGCACCGGCCCGGCCGCCTCGCTGGGCATCCCCGAGCGCAACACGGTCGCCCTGCTGCCCACGGAGCTGGCCGGCCAGAAGGTCGAATACATCGTGCTGGACGACGGCACCGACACCACCCAGGCGGTACGCAACATCCGCAAGCTGGTGTCCGAGGACAAGGTGGACGTGGTGGTCGGCACCTCGGTCACGCCGGGCTCGATCGCCATGGTGGACGTGGCCGCCGAGACCGGCACGCCGGTGATCAGCGTGGCCGCCAGCGTCAAGATCGTCGCCCCGGTGGACGACAAGCGCCGCTGGGCCTTCAAGACCCCGCAGAACGACGAGCTGATGGCCGGCGCCCTGGCCGACGCCATGGTCAGGCACCAGGTCA
>Ga0182737_1001509_pt1 | contig 22482 bp, 21 predicted proteins | sample eDN5th30CBELigOP_FD_128878 | JGI IMG/M metagenome (GOLD analysis project Ga0182737, IMG submission 128878) | Enriched Organic Plus compost microbial communities from Emeryville, California, USA - eDNA 5th pass 30_C BE-Lig OP (version 2) (version 2) ...
GATGGTGTGGCTATCTGGCGTGATGGTGTCACGGTCGATTTCACTGGTTTCGGCGATGATGTCGGCGACTTTGTCAAAAGTAGAGGACAAGTTTCGATTCCTTTATTCATGGCGGTGCCACAGTTGGCACGCATCTGACTGTTTGCGCGTATCTAGCGTTTTTCCGGTGATAGGGAAAGTCATATTACTTTCATAAGCACCGAGCTTTCAAAAGCGCATATAAGGCGCGCAACGCGCGAAGCGCAACATAAAGACAAACTCTAGTGGTCTGATTCCGACATTTGCATCCCTCGGATATGAGCGCTGAGCAAATGTCGGAAGCAAAAAGACCACTAGTAACTTTATGAATCTAGTGGATTTTTCGATTTTGACGTTTGAAACGGGATTCATATCGGACGGGTATCAAACGTAAAATTCAATCCACTAGTTTTGGAAATATTCTCAAAACTGAGTTGTTGCGGCAGGCTCAAGGTTCGTTTCTGACCCGCCTGACAAAGTACCAAAGACCAACCACAGCACAAGCAATCATCACAATTGCCAGAGCGTATTGCACTGGGCTATTCCCCGATGCAATTGGCACCACACCCGATGCCACGCTCCCCATTGTCCCCAAAGCTTCCGGATGCTTCAAAACAGATGTGACGGCAATGTCGCTCTGACGGGCCTTGGGTGCGATATCCTTCACCGGTTCTGCCATGTGGGTGACTGGCGACTTTGCGGCGAGCGCCAGAGCACGAGAACGCACCCGTTCGACACGGGCGAGCCAGCCTTTTCCAAAGGTCGATGCTGTGGACAACCCTTCCAGCCAGGATGCGCGTGCGTCGCACAATGCATTGATGACCTCTTCAGCGGGCCGCATATTGGCGGCCTCAACCGTCTGCGCGCCAATTATCCCGTCTTCGGGCATATCCAGAATGCCTTGCAGCATCCTTGCCGCGCGTGCGGGACCTGAATTGACCGAAAAATCGAACAGGGCGTAGTCAATGCCGGAGGGCAGATTGTCTCCGTCGATCTTGTTCCAGAATTGCGCCTGATAGATTTCGGTCGCAGTTGCCTGTGTCATTTCCCTTATATCTTCAGACGATGCCTGATGCCCGTCCCACGCAGACAGGGTTGCGATGGTGATACCCATATTGGTCGCACCGCCGGGATCGGCAGGATTGTCTGCGTATCCGCCTTCTTCACTAAAAATATAAGGCATGACTTTCTGGAAATTCGATTTCATTGAAAAGCCTCTAATTTAGTATTTAGTGATAATAATCAGCAATTTACGACCCAGAATATCATTGGTTCTTGCAAAGAAAATAGTGTGAAAACTACTTGTTCGCGGGCTCGGTCAGGATTGGCTAAAAATCATTATTTGATCACGATGTATCTTGCGTCCCGCACAATGATACGGCTTCATGAGCTTCTCATCGCTGCATCATGTACAGGCAGGCAAAAGTGAATTCGGAAATCTTTGGATATGCACCGGACGGGCAGGCGGTTCACCGGCTCACGATCTCCAACGGCCCGCTGACGGCCAGGATCATAAATTGGGGCGCGGCCATTCAGGATCTGCGCATGGAGGGCCATGCGGCTCCATTGGTGATCGGCTATCGCGACTTTGCCGACTATCCAGCCCATTCACCGCATCTGGGCGCGATTGCAGGTCGTTCGGCCAATCGCATCCGCAACGCCCGGTTTGATCTGGACGGAACGACCTACGAGGTGGAGCCGAATTTTCAGGGCATTCACAATCTGCACGGCGGCAGTAAGGGGCTTGGCAACCGCGTCTGGAAGATCACCGGAAACGGTCCGGATTTCGTGACGCTTGCGACAGTGGCGCCTGACGGAGAGATGGGCTTTCCCGGCAACCTGAATGTAAGCTGCACCTATATGCTCACAGGCGATGGGACGCTCATCGTGCGGCTGGAGGCAGTGACCGACAAGCCAACGGTCTGTAATTTGCTGCATCACAGCTACTTCAATCTGGATGATGGCGGCGAGGGCGATATCCTCGATCATCAGCTCAGGATCGAGGCCGATGCCTATATGCCTGTCGACGACGCTCTCATTCCAGACGGACGCGTTCTGCCGGTCAAAGGAACGCCATATGATTTCCGGGAATTCCGTCCGATTCGCTTCGAGGAAAACGGCAGTCAGGTCGAATATGACAGCAATTTCTGCATGACCGCAGCGCGGGGACCATTACGCCCATGCGCGTCGGTCAAGGGCGCTCGTTCCGGTATTCGCCTCGACGTTTCCACGACGGAGCCGGGTGTTCAGTTCTATGCAGGTAACACCATGGCCAATGATTGTATCGGCCTGATGGACAAGCCCTACGGAAAACATGCAGGCTTCTGCCTTGAGCCGCAGGTCTGGCCGGGATCGCTGGAATATTCCTATTTCCCGCAGGCAATATTGCGTCCGGGCGAGATTTACGCCCAGACCAGCCATTTCAGCTTTTCACGCGAAAAATAATCAATCAGCAAAAGCGGCGCGTGCGGTTTCCATCGGAGCGAGCGCGCCGCGTATCTCGACCACACGCGCTGCAACCAGATGCGCCTTGCGGGCAGCCTCCACCGGAGAAAGCCCGTTCAGACGTGCGGCAAGATAGGCACCGTTAAAACTGTCGCCAGCGCCGGTAGTGTCCACGGCTTGCGCCACGACGGACGGCACCAGCGTCCTTTCATCGCCAGAGACGACCAGAGCTGGTTCCGTGCCGTCCTTGACGACGATCTCTTTCACACCGAGTGCGGCAAGACGATCTGCACAGGCGCCAGCATCCTTGTCGCCAAAGAGCGCCTGTTCGTCGGGGAATGTAGGCAGGGCGATATCCGCGATGCGCATGGCTTCGCTGATGATCTCCTGCGCAACTTTCCGGTCTGGCCAGAGCTGGTGGCGGAAATTCGGGTCGAATGCGATTCGCGAACCGGCTGCACGGCATTCCCGCAGGACGTCGAAAAACGTCTCGCGATGCTCAGGCAGGATGATGGCGATCGAAATGCCCGAAAAATAGATGATGTCGCGGCCGGTCAGGCTTTTTTCCAGGGCTTCGTGGTCGCTGGCGAGACGCCTTGCGGCGGCGTCGCTCCGCCAGTAGGTGAAGGAACGCTCGGCGCCGTTGAGCGTGATTGCGTAAAGACCGGGATGAAGTCCATCGATGATGGGACTGTGCGCGATGCCGATACCGTTCGACGTCAAGAACACGCGCTGCTTCTGCGAAAAGCTGTCTTCGCCGAAAGCGGTAACGTACTCGACAGGGTAGGATTTCTCCATCAGTGCCCGCATGTACCAGGCGGTGTTCAGCGTATCACCCGCAAAACCCATGCGCCACTGATCGCCTTCATTGCCAGAAAGCTCGATCATGCATTCGCCGATAGACGCAAATCCGCCCATGTCAGTCTCCTCACTTCCAATGGGGCTAACGCCTATACTAATTTGCCGCTATGTAAAATTGGTTTGTGGGTACTGTCATCTGGCCTTTATCGACTTGCCACATTCATTGTGTAAGCATCCGCCGACCGCATCGCCCTCAAAATCGGGATAGCTTTTTAAAAGCACGATGCATTACCTGATATTTTGGAGTTCTGCTGACGTTGTGTAGCGAACCTCGCCTAAGGATTTGACATGCGTTATGCGATTTATTTCACGCCGCCATCCAGTGATGCGCTTCTTAAGGTGGCCGCAAACTGGCTCGGACGCAATGCGTTCAGCGGCGAGCCGGTCAAGATGCCAGCGATTCGCTCGCTCGCAACCGACGAAATCTCCCAATTGACGGAAGAGCCGCGCCGTTATGGCTTTCATGCGACGATGAAGGCTCCCTTCCGTCTGGATGAAGAACACACCGAAAACGACCTGCTTTCCGCATTGATGCATTTCGCATCGTCGGCATCGCCGGTCGTTATTCCCCGTCTGAAACTGCACGCAATTGGCCCGTTCTTCGCTCTCGTGCCGGAAGAGCCGGTTGCCGAGCTGAACCAGCTTGCCAATGATGTTGTGGTTGCCTTCGAGCGGTTTCGCGCACCGCTCACCGAGGCGGAAATTGCAAAGCGGCGACCGGAGCGTCTCAGCGAGACACAGCGCCACAATATCGAACGCTGGGGCTATCCTTATGTTTTCGATGAGTTCCGCTTTCATATGACCCTGACCGGCCCCGTGGAGGAGAAGGACCGCGCTCGCGTGGAGCGGACGCTGGACGAATTTTTCACGCCGCTGCTGGATGACGCCGTAGAGGTTGCGAATCTCGCTCTGTTCGTGGAACCTGAGAAAGGGGCTCCTTTCGAGATTCATTCGCTGCATCCTCTGACAGGCGGCAAGATGGCGTCTGCTCGGGCCTCACGAGCGGTTGGGAGGCCGTAAGCAATGGGAAATGAAACGGTTCTGCGCAATGCCCGCATCGTGCTCTCCGACGATGTCGTTCTCGGTTCCCTGAAGCTTGTTGACGGCAAGATCGCCGATATCTCCGCTGGCGCATCCAGTGTCGGCGAGGATATGGAAGGCGACTTCCTGACACCCGGACTGGTGGAACTGCACACAGATCACCTCGAAGGGCACTATGCGCCGCGCCCGAAGGTGCGCTGGAACCCGATTGCCGCCGTGCAGGCGCATGACGCACAGATTGCCGCTTCCGGGATTACCACTGTTTTCGATGCGTTGCGCATTGGCTTTGATGACGACGCCGAGACGGGCATTGACGATATGCGCAAGCTATCGTCGGCAATTGCCGAAGGCCGCGATGCGGGCCGTCTGCGCGCCGACCATTTCCTGCATCTGCGTTGCGAGGTTTCGGCGCCTGACTGTCTTCCGGCCTTCGAACAGTTTGGCAATCAGGCGCTGGTCAGGCTGGTGTCGCTGATGGATCACGCGCCGGGGCAGCGGCAGTTTACAGATATCGAAACCTACAAGACCTATTTCATCCGCAAGCTGAAATTCTCGGAAGAAGAATTCCGGCTCTATTGCGAGCGGCGTATCGGGCAGTCCCAGCAATATTCCGCGCCGACACGCAAGGCGATTGCCGAATTGTGCCACCAGCGCGGCGTTATTCTGGCAAGCCATGATGACGCGACGACAGAGCATGTCGCGGAAGCAAAGGCGCAGGGAATACGCGTTGCAGAATTTCCCACGACACACACGGCAGCGAAGGCATCAAAAGAATCCGGGATGTCGGTGCTTATGGGAGCGCCGAACGTCGTACGCGGCGGTTCACATTCGGGAAATGTGTCCGCGCGCGAACTGGCGGAGGCCGAAAATCTCGACATCATATCGTCGGACTATATTCCGGCCAGCATGATGCAATCGGCGTTCTTTCTCGCAGATGTCGCCGAAAATATCTCGCTGCCGCAGGCCATTCGTCTGGTTTCCGCCAACCCTGCCAAAGCGGTAGGGCTGGATGATCGCGGCGAGATCGTCGCCGGTAAACGGGCTGATCTGGTCCGGGTGCAGATTGCCGATCACGTTCCGATCATCCGCACCGTCTGGCGAGAGGGACGGCGGGTTATCTAACCTACCGAGATTGGCGTGGTCGGTTCCAGCGCCAGTCTGCCATCCTCCAGAATGTCGAGCTGCAGTGAGCGATAGCTGTCAATGCTCAGATGGGATGTCTTTGGGGAATGCGGGTGCGTTGCGGTGACTACGACAACGCTCGCACCGGCAGTTTCTCCGGCAACGATACCGGCTGGCGCATCCTCGAACACAAGGCAATTATGCGGATCGAAACCAAGTCGTTTCGCGCCAAGCTGGAAACATTCGGGGCTTGGCTTGCCACGCTCCACATCTTCGGCAGAAACGATGGTCTTCGGCATCGGCAGTCCTGCTGCGGCGACGCGACGGGTAGCAAGTTCAAGTGGTGCCGAGGTCACGATTGCCCAACGGTCTTGCGGCAATGAACTGAGGAAGTCATATGCGCCGTCGATAGGTGCAATGCCGTCCAGATCCGCCATTTCGGCCTGAAGCAATATCTCCGCCTCGCGGATCGGGTCCACGCCCGGCAGAGCAAGACGGCGGACGGTTTCGACTGCCCGGACACCATGGATCGTCGGCAGGAATGTGACTGGATCAATGCCATGGCGTATGGCCCATTCGCTCCACACACGTTCGGTCGCTTCGATGGAACTCAATATCGTGCCGTCCATGTCGAACAGAAACGCATCGAATGATTTGCCGAAAGGGGAAAAGGAGGTCACGTCGAATTTCCTTTAACTACGCAGATGAGAATCGGGAGAATGCTTCCGTGATCGATCATAATGTTTATTGGGTGAGAAGACAGTCTTTGGAGCAGATACTGTTCCCGCATCGGGTATGAAAATTCGCTTCGGCTCACTATATTGAGGGGCGACTGCAATATTGGCGAAACTTGATCATTTCGATCAATTGTGGCTTTTGGCACCCTTCCGAATTTAAATAAATGCCGAAAGCGCCGATTGCGACTGAATCGCATTCTCAGGATTGTTGTATAAATGACTGAAATAAAATCAAAAACACGCAACTATCCGGATGTGCGCTTTGCCGTTGCGCCCATGATCGACTGGTCGGACAGACATTGCCGGTATTTTCACCGGCTCTTTTCCAGGCATGCATTGCTCTACACTGAAATGGTTGTGGCGGATGCGATCATTCACGGCCCACGCGACCGGTTGCTGGGTTTTGACACCGCTGAACATCCTGTGGCGCTGCAGTTAGGTGGTTCCGATCCGGTGAAGCTGAAAGAAGCTGCGAAGATCGGCGCCGATTACGGCTATGATGAAATCAATCTCAATGTCGGTTGCCCGTCGGATCGCGTGCAGTCAGGTACATTCGGAGCCTGCCTCATGCAGACCCCGGATGTGGTGGCGCGTTGCGTCTCTGCAATGAAAGAGGCCGTTTCCGTGCCCGTTACCGTCAAATGCCGTATTGGCGTTGACGATCAGGATGTGGAAGTTGCGCTCGATACTTTGGCCGATCTGACACTTGATGCTGGTGCTGACGCGCTTTGGGTCCATGCCCGCAAGGCGTGGCTGAAAGGACTGTCGCCGAAGGAAAACCGCGAGATTCCACCGCTCGACTATGATCGCGTCTATCGCCTCAAGGCGCGGCTTGGCGATGTTTTCGTCGGCATAAACGGCGGGATCAATACGCTTGATGAAGCAGAGCAACACTTGCAGGCCGCCGATGCGGTGATGCTCGGTCGTGCCGCTTATCATAATCCCGAGATTCTGGCAGAGGTGGATGCGCGCCTTTATGGAGGCGGACAGGCAGTTACCTCGATCGCTGATATCATCGATGAAATGTGCGCTTATACAGATCGTCATATCGCAGCAGGCGGCAGGCTTTCGCATGTGAGCCGCCATATGGTCGGGCTTTTTACCGGGCAGCCGGGTGCGCGGCGCTGGCGGCAAATCCTTTCGACGGATGCCACCAAGCCGGGCGCAAACAGTGATGTGCTGCGTCAGGCCTATGCCGTCGTGACTGAAGCGGCAGCAGAAGCTGCTTAGAACACGTTTCGATCTGATTGGATCAGATCGATGATCTAAGTATTTGTTTTGACAGGTATCTTATCCGAAAAACATTTCACATTTTTCGGGATGCGCGCTAATCAATCAGAATAAGCTGGTCGCCGCGAACGGTGAAGCCGCCGAGTGTTTGCAGGAAGTTCATGCCAAGCAGGCTGCCTGTCATCAGGCTTTCCTTGGTCACCATGGCGCGCACATTCTGGCGCTCGATATCGCCAATCTGCAATGTGGCAATGTTGATGACTGCTGCACTTGCCGTGCCATTGGCCGTCATGATCGGAACGGAATAGTTGAGCGAGGCCGTGTCTATACCTGCGCGCTCTGCATCTTGCTGTGACAGGACGACTGAAGATGCGCCGGTATCGACCAGAAAGTGAACGCGTTCACCGTTCACGCGCCCATTGACCTCGAAATGACCATTCGCAGCCTTTGCAAGCGTGACGGTTAAAGTGCCATCGGCATTACGGCTTGAAATAGGGCTTCCGGGGATCAGCCCGGCCGTGACCCGGCTCGCGACGTCTTGCAGCTCATAACGATACTGGTAGCCTGCAACGAGGCCGAGGATAATCACGGCCCACATGGCCATATTGCGCGCAAAGTCGGTCAGCTTGATCCCGGAGCCGAGCAGACCGGCAGCAAGCACCACGCCCCAAATGCCCAGATAGGCCGCGCGGGCAAACACGTCATTGTCCATGCCAAGCGTTGAGCCGCTGTCATTGTTGGACATCAGCAGCAGGACAACAATCGCGACAGCCGCAATAATCAGCCAGAAAAAGCGCCCCATCAGCCAATTCTCTTTTCTACAATAATCTCATGCCTGTCGGCGAGAAGCGCCCAGACGGCCATTCGCTCTTCCGCGCTCATGCTGGACCAGCGTGCGATTTCATCCAGCGTCCGGGCACAGCCGAGGCAGAAGCCGGTTTCCGTATCTATCGCGCAAACCAATATGCACGGGGATTCGATGGTTGTCGTGTCCATGAATGCAATGTGGTTGCATCAAAGGGCCATGACAAGCCCGGCGAGAACGGCAACTGCACCTATCTGCTGTGCCGCGCCCAATGTGTCGCCCGTCTGTCCGCCGATTTTTGCGATGCAAAGTCTGGCAAAGCCGACAAGCAGAACAGTCGCCAGCACAAGCGCATTGATGAGCGAGAGAAAACCGCCCGATGGTATGAGCGTGAAGACAAGAAAGACCAGCCCAATCCCGAAACCGCAAACAACGGTCTCCCATTGTGGCTGGCCAACGCTGTCGGACAGCCCGCCGGGACGCGCGGAAGGAAGGGCGTGCCAGAATGCCAGCATGCCTGATCGGCTTGCCGCCTCGCAGCCGATCAGCGCAAGCGCTGCGTATCCCGTGCCTGCGCGATCGATGATCGCCATCAATAGAGCCGCTTTCAAACCCACGAAGACAATCAGCGTCAGCGCGGCGAAAGTCCCGATGCGGGAATCTTTCATGATATCCAGCCGGCGATCCACGGAAGATGCGCCGAAGAAGCCGTCAGCAGTATCGCCCAGGCCATCTTCATGGAGTGCGCCGGTCATCGCCGCGAGGGCGCCAATTGCCAGCAGCGCGCAGGCAAGGGGCGGGAGGTTCATTTTATAGGCCACGAAAAGCACAGCGCCTGCCAGCAGGCCCAGTACCGCTCCTGCGAGCGGAAAGGCGCGGGCATTGCGGGGCAACGAATCATCACCGTTTTCGAACCAGCTTTGTGGAAGCGGCAGGCGGCTCAGAAAGCCCAGACTCCGGATCGTGTCGCCAATGAGACTATTTCGCTGCAAGTGACTGTTCCACTTTGTTTCCCGAAATGGATTTCCGCGATAATTCGCCTCAATGTTGCTTCAACTCAAAGAGGTGATTTGAAAATTCGCGTCAGTGCTTATAGGACGGGCCCAACGAATTTACACCTCCCATCATTGATTGGACTGAACTTATGAGCGCTAGCGGTCTACCTTTTGACGATTTCCGAGAACTGATCCGAAATCTGCCGGGGCCTGATCTCGGAGCGGAAAGGGCTGTTCGCGAGCGTGAGGCTACACTGACCAAGCCCGCAGGTTCGCTCGGACGCATGGAAGACATCGTGGCATGGCTTGCCGCATGGACTGGCAAGCGCACACCGCAGATCAATCGCCCGCTGGTGGCGGTGTTTGCTGGCAATCACGGGGTTACGGCCAAGAACATCACGCCATTTCCGCCAAGCGTCACGGCGCAGATGGTCGAGAATTTTGCTGCCGGTGGCGCAGCCATCAACCAGATCTGCATCGCCAACGATCTCGGGCTGAAGGTTTTCGATCTGGCGCTGGAACACCCGACCGGGGACATTACGGAGGAACCTGCCATGGATGAGCGCACTTGCGCCGCGACCATGGCTTTCGGCATGGAAGCGATTGCCGGTGGAACCGATCTCTTGTGCATTGGCGAAATGGGTATCGGTAACACCACGATTGCCGCAGCAATCGCGCTGGCGCTCTTCGGTGGTACGGCGGAAGACTGGGTCGGGCCGGGCACTGGTTCAACGGGTGAGTTGCTTGAGCGCAAGCTTGCCGCGGTTCGTCAGGCTGTCGCTCTTCATCAGGCGCATCTCCAGGACCCGCTGGAAGTGTTGAGCCGTCTCGGCGGTCGCGAAATCGCAGCCATGGCTGGCGCAATTCTGGCCGCGCGCATGGAGAAAATTCCGGTTATCGTCGACGGTTTTGTGGCAAGTGCTGCCGCAGCGGTTCTCTATGCCGCCAACCCGGAAGCAATAGATCATTGCCTGTTCGGCCATGTTTCCGCCGAGCCGGGCCATCGCAAGCTTCTTGAGAAGATGGGCAAGCAGCCGCTTCTTGATATGGGAATGCGCCTTGGCGAAGGCACAGGTGCGGCGCTCGCAGCCGGTATCGTCAAGGCGGCGGCACTGTGCCATAGTGGCATGGCGACGTTCGAACAGGCTGGAATATCCGGCTCGAAATAATGGTCGCGAGATCATCGAAAAGCCCGCCATTTGGCGGGCTTTTCTTTTAAATCAAAGCTTTAAAAGCGTTAGTTGTTATCTTTGTCGAGCACCATGTAGTCGAGCGGCAGTTCGGTGGTGTACTTGATCTGCTCCATGGCGAAGGACGAAGACACGTCGCGAATTTCGATCTTGCTGATGAGGCGCTTATAGAAGGCGTCATAAGCGCCGATGTCCGGCACGGCCACGCGAAGCAAATAATCCACGTCACCGCTCATGCGGTAGAATTCGATGACTTCAGGGAATTCCTGAACCACTTCGGAGAAGCGCTTGAGCCATTCATGGCTGTGGGAGCTTGTGCGCACCGACACGAACACCGTCACCCGCGCATTGACGCGGATCGGATCGAGAATGGCGACACGGCGCTTGATGACGCCATCTTCTTCGAGTTTCTGGATGCGGCGCCAGCATGGCGTCGTGGAAAGGCCAACTTTCTTGGCAACGTCTGCCACTGCAAGTGTCGCGTCTTCCTGCAATAAGCGCAGTATCTTCCTGTCGAGCCTGTCCATGCGTTTCCGTTCCCGGTTTTAGAAATCGTTTCCCGAACTGTGCGAATAGGTGAAACGTCATACCTTATGGTTCGCAATGATCCGAAGTTACAGGAAAAATATTCTGATGAAAACGAATGGAATAAAAATTATTTATCGTCTTGGATGAGGTCTCGCACTTTTGCCTGAAGAACAGGCACAACTTCAGCATCAAACCATGGATTTCGCTTGAGCCACCCACTGTTGCGCCAGGATGGGTGCGGCAAGGGCAGGGCGATTCGACCCGCCTGATTGGGTGTTTCGATGAAATGCCGCCAGTTCCTGACGGTTTCAGTGAGATTACGGCCCCGATAGCCGGGCAGGTGATAGGCCAGGGCGTATTGTCCGACCACCAGCACGAATTCCAGTTGCGGCATTGCCGCGAAAACACGGTCATGCCAGGTCTGCCGACATTCGCGGCGCGGCGGAAGATCACCACCATGCTTGTCATAGCCGGGAAAGCAGAAGCCCATCGGGACGATGGCAAAGCGTGATGGATCATAAAACTCCTCACGTGAGACGCCGAGCCATTGCCGCAGGCGATCCCCGGACGGATCGTTGAACGGCAGGGAAGTGTTGTGCACGCGAATGCCGGGAGCCTGACCGCAAATGGCAATTCTCGCTGTATCCGAGACGATGCAGACGGGATTGGGCTCATGCGGCAAGGGCGGCAGAAATTCTGGTGTGTCGCGACAGATACGACAGGCCCGGATCGAGCGGCTGAGTTCGTCCAGCTTTTCCATGAATTGTATCAGCGAATTCCATCAGTTTCGGGGCAGGATCATTTCAATAAAAGTCCGAATATGCTCCCTTATATAGGTAATGGCATCGCTGATTACAGCCAACAGCGATTTGCTGTCCGATTGCTGTACAGTTTCCTCATTGCGATGTTCCTTGCGCCATCGGGATGGCTGCTCGAACTGCCCGGCCCATATGCCGCGCCGGTTGCTGCGGGCGCCTCTTTCCTCGCGCTGATAATCGCCATAGGAAACGGCCCAGCCCTGCTCAACCATCCAGCGGTTGAGATCGGTTTCACCGAGATAACAGCGCGCCAGATCACGGCTATACTGATCTCGTCCTTCCGTCTCGCACCGAATCGAGGACCTGCCGATTCTGCCTCGCAATATGTTGCGAGCTTCTCTGCCGCAATCGTAAGTGCTTCCGGCTCGCACACATTGCTGTTGCATCTCCGGCGCATCGATACCCTTGAGACGTATATGTTTCTTGCCAAGGACCACGGTGTCGCCGTCGATCACATAGACCGAACCGTTCAATGCTTCTTTTGGAGCGGATGGCATCGGCAGGTAGGCGATTAGTGTAACGAGAATTGAAAAAAGCAATAGAGTCAATAAGATGCCGCGAAAACTTATGCTATTGCTTTTGCGGGCAGACCGGTAGGGACGTCTGTAAGGACGACGGTATTTGCTCATAGGTGGCTTCCCGATTCCCTGGCGTCCCTGATTTTGCGGCAGACTGCGAACTCTTATCCTTTGCGTCAACAAGAGCAGATTGTTGATCGGAACAACAGTCAGTTTGTTGTCAATTAGCAACAGTCTTTACCGTTGCTTTAGGTTAGAAAGAGCTCAGGCACATTTTGCCCATTTCCCGCCACAAACAGGCGTCACCGATCATGGAAAGGCAGAAGCCACCAAAGTATTGAGAGCTATCAAGCTCCAGCAGGATAGGCAGGAATGACGAAGGGCGCGTTGTTGCACAGCAAACGGATTGGGAACAGGATCAACCCTGTTCGTACGCCCTTTATTCTTTCCAATGATGGTAAGGCTTTTTTCGGCCAAGATCGGGTCTCAGTCTTGACGAAAACAGCGTGCATTCTGTCCCCTATGAATGTTTCCTCCACTGAGTGTGAAAGACCAGCGTTGTGATGCGTATCCGCAGTTTTTCATATAGCGCCCTTGCTATGGCTCTCGGTTTGGCCATTGCCTGTAATAGCGCCTTTGCTTTCGACCTTAATGACGATTCCGAAAAGTCGAGAAGCCCGTTTGAACTCTTCAAGTTCGGCTTCTCCGCATACAAGAACGGTCACAAGGACGAGGCGATCAAGGCGCTGCGCTATGCTGCGGATCGCGGCCATCAGGGCGCAAAGTGGAAACTGGCTCGCATGTATGCCGATGGCGATGGCGTGCCGGAAAACGATTACGAAGCCTACAAGATTTTCGAAAAGATCGTTCGCGAAGGCTCGGAACCGGGGTCGGAAAACGACTCTTATGTGGCTGACGCTCTCGTGGCGCTTGCAGGTTATGTGAAGCGCGGCATTCCGGGCTCGCCGGTCAATGCAAATCCGGGCATGGCGCGCAATCTCTATGTGCAGGCCGCATCCAATTTCGGTGATTCAGCGGCCCAGTTCGAGCTTGGCAAGATGCTGCTCGATGGCGACGGCGGAGAACGCAATTCCGTGCAGGCCGCACGCTGGTTCCAGCTTGCCGCCAAGAAAGGCAATGCCGGTGCACAGGCCATGCTTGGCAATATGCTGTTTCAGGCAGGCAAGACCGTTCGCGGCCTTGCCATGATGACGGCGGCATTCGAGCGCTGCCCGACCGAGGATTGCCCATGGATACGCGATATGCAGGAACAGGCATTCTCGATTGCCGGTGAAGCAGATCGTCGTAATGCGATCGCACTCTCCAGTGACTATGCCACCAAAGGCGATTTCTGATCTCCGTCTTGAATTAGCCTCAGACTGAAAGCGTTATCGTCACCGGTACATGGTCGGACGGCTTTTCCCAGGCACGGACGTGCTTTTCCACATCACTTGATATGAAACGATTGGCCGCCTCTGGCGACAGCATCATATGGTCGATGCGGATGCCGTTGTTTTTCTGCCAGGCACCGGCCTGATAATCCCAGAACGAGTAAATCCCGGTGTCGTCGGTTGACGCACGGATTGCATCGGTAAAGCCCAGATTTTCAAGCCTGCGGAATGCCTGGCGCGATTGTGGCTTGAAGAGCGCGTCGCCAACCCACTGCTCGGGATTTTTGGCGTCGTACGGCTCGGGGATGACGTTGTAGTCACCGGCAAGCACCAGAGGTTCTTCCAGGGCAAGGCGGTCTTTCGCCCACAGTTCAAGCCGCTGCATCCACGAAAGCTTGTAGGGAAACTTTTCGGTATCTACCGGATTGCCGTTCGGCAGGTAAAGCGAAACGACGCGGACAACGCCCTTGTCCGTCGAGTAGACGCCTTCGATGAAACGTGCCTGCTCATCACCATCGTCGCCGGGAAGGCCGCGATTGACCTCATCCGGTGATTTCCTGGATAGAAGCGCGACGCCGTTGAAGCCCTTCTGGCCATGTGTTTCCACATGATAGCCGAGCGCTTCAATCTCCAGACGCGGAAACTGGTCATCGACCGACTTGATTTCCTGCAGGCAGGCGATGTCGGGCGACGACTCCTTCAGCCAATGCTGGAGGTTTTCGATACGGGCTTTGACGCCGTTGATGTTCCAGGTCGCGATTTTCATAACCCTATGATTATGCGCTTGGGGAGGTGAGGGCAAGCAGGGCGCAATCGCGCGTCACAGCTTTTCATCGCCCACAATTTCGATATCCGAGAAAAATTCGGCCCAAGACTATTTGTATTGGCGGTTTTGCATTCCTATTTGCTCTGGACAGGAGCCAAACAGGAGATATTCGAATGTTCGACGCCAAGAAACTTCTCGAACAGTTTCTGGGATCACAAGTACCCGGTACATCGGGAAGTGTCCGCGACAAGGCCGGGCAGGTGACAGACCTGGCAAAGAAGAACCCGCTTGCAACGGGTGCCATCGCCGCAGCCATTCTTGGCACGAAGACCGGACGCAAGCTCGCGGGCAATGTGGCGACAGTGGGTGGCATTGCTGCCATCGCCGGATTGGGATATCTCGCCTACAAGAATTATAAGTCCGGTCAGGCACCGCAGGAAGCTGAACAGCCGGTTGCGAAAGAGCCTGAACTGCTTCCGCCGCCTCCGGCCGATTCTCCGTTCCACCCGCAATCTCCAGCCATGAGCAACAGTTTTGCGCTGACACTTGTGCAGGCGATGATTGCTGCCGCCAAAGCCGATGGCCATATTGATGATGCGGAGCGGGCTCGCATCATGGAGAAGGTGAAGATTTCTGGTCTCGACGATGAAGCGGAAGCCTTCCTTGAGAAGGAACTTGCCGATCCCGTCGATCTCAATGTTCTGGTTTCAGCCGCACAGACGGAAGAGCAGAAGGTCGAGCTTTATACGGCGTCGCGCCTTGCGATAGACCCCGATAACAGGGCTGAACGCGGATATCTGGATATGCTGGCTGGTCGTCTCGGCCTGCCGGATGCCCTGGTGGACCATATCGAAGCGACGGTCGCTTCGGTAAAGGTTTAAGGTTGGTTGTTTCCCGGCAGCCATGAAAAAAACCGGCCGCCACATGGCAGCCGGTTTTAATTTTTTCGTGCGTGCCAGTCAGATGGCGAAGCTGGTTCCGCAGCCGCAGGCCGAAGTGGCGTTCGGATTGCGGATCTGGAACGACTGTCCCATCAGGTCATCGACGAAATCGATTTCCGAGCCATCCATATAGGGAACTGAAATGGAATCGATCAGCACCTTGGCGCCGAGCTTCTCGATGACGATGTCGTCGTCGGTCTGCTCATCAACCAGATCGTATTTATAGGAGAAGCCGGAACACCCGCCGCCTTCGACCGAAACGCGAAGGGCAGTCTTTCCCGGTTCCGATCCGAGAATCTTGGCGATCCGCTTTGCTGCGGAATCTGAAACGGTAATGCCTGTCATCTGCCCTTGTTCCGTTTGCAATTGCGAATATCGAACCGGACGATTTTTCCAGATTTCCGATAGCCGCATACTTGCCTTCATGATTAGCTGATAGCTATGAACGCGAACTGCGGAAGTCAATGTCTGTACCCGGTCCGCACCAGTTTTGTGTAATCATATTACAGTGAAGGATGCATCGCAATGTCGCTGGAAGGAATAGGCTTTGGTTATCGCGAACGCGCGCCCTATGCCTGTGATCCTGCACGAAGCCGTGGACGTCTGGTACCAGAGCCGGAAAGCCCAACCCGTACACCGTTTCAGCGCGACCGCGACCGTATCATCCATTCCACGGCGTTCCGTCGTCTGAAACATAAGACGCAGGTTTTCATCGCTCATGAAGGCGATCATCACCGCACACGTCTTACGCACACGATAGAAGTTGCCCAGATTGCGCGTGCCTTGGCTCGCGCATTACGGCTCGATGAAGATCTGGCCGAGGCGGTGGCGCTTGTCCACGATTTTGGCCACACCCCCTTCGGTCATACCGGGGAGGAAGCGCTCAACGAGCGCATGAAGCCATTTGGTGGGTTCGATCACAATGCGCAGTCGCTCAGGATCGTGACCAAGCTCGAACATCGATATGCAGATTTCGACGGACTTAATCTCTCGTGGGAAACGCTGGAGGGGTTGGTCAAGCACAACGGGCCTCTGTTGGGCGCGTTTGCGACGCATCCGGATGTTGCTGTTCCATTGCCGATTCTCGATTTCAATGAACGCTATGATCTGGAGCTCACGCGGTTCGCTAGTCTCGAAGCGCAATGTGCGGCCATTGCCGACGATATTGCCTATAATGCCCATGATATTGATGACGGTCTGCGGGCAGGGCTTTTGAGCCTTGAAGCTCTTGATGAAGTACCGTTGACGAAGCGCCTGCTCGATCTCGTGCGGACACGTTATCCGGATCTTGATCCCGTGCGAACCGGACATGAACTGGTGCGCAGGCAGATCACCATCATGGTGGAAGATGTGATCGAAGAGGCCCAACGTCGTCTGGCAGCGGCAAAGCCGCAGAGCGTGGAAGATGTGCACGGCCAGTCGCATGCACTGGTGGCGTTTTCCGATGCCATGCGCATCGACGAAAAGGTGCTGAAGCGGTTTCTGTTCAAGAACCTCTATTTCCACGACAGCGTCGTGGTGCGCAGGCATGCTGCCGACAAGATATTGCAGGACCTCTTTGATACCTGTTTCGCCAACCCCTCGATCTTGCCGCCAGAGTGGGAATCGGGCTGCGAGACGCTGGATGAGGCGGCTCGGGCGCGGCGGGTTGCCGACTATCTGGCGGGGATGACTGACAATTATGCCGTGCGAGAACACCGACGATTGTTTGACCACACACCCGATTTAGCTTAATCGGGGCCAAACGAAGCGGCATCTATCGGAAAATTGACTGGATTCCGCACTTTTTTGAACGAGCCGACACCGGAAAAGCAGGACTAAAAGCCCGGCGTAAGCCTGACAGGACAGACCATGAATATCTTTGCAGATTTCGACGCACGTATCAAAAAGACGTTGCAAGATATTGATCTGAAACCGAAAGACGGTGGCGAACTTGATCTTTCGCGCATCGGTGTCGAGCCGCCGCGAGATGCTTCCCATGGTGATATTGCCACCAATGCTGCGATGGTGCTTTCCAAGGCTGTCGGCCAGAACCCACGTGAGCTCGCCGGTCGTATCGCCGAGGCCCTTGCCGCAGACGAAGATGTCGAAACTGTCGATGTCGCCGGTCCGGGCTTCATCAATCTGCGTCTGAAGGCTACCTACTGGCAGCGCGAACTTTCCGCGATGCTGAACGAAGGCACGGATTTCGGTCGCTCGAAGCTTGGCACAGGATCGAAGGTCAATGTCGAATATGTTTCGGCAAACCCCACCGGCCCGATGCATGTCGGTCATTGCCGTGGCGCAGTCGTCGGCGATGTGTTGGCCAATCTGCTGAAATTCGCTGGCTATGATGTGGTCAAGGAATATTACATCAACGACGCCGGTGCGCAGATCGATGTGCTGGCACGATCCGTCATGCTGCGCTACCGCGAAGCACTCGGCGAAAATATCGGCGAAATTCCGTCTGGTCTTTATCCCGGAGACTATCTCGTTCCGGTCGGGCAGGCACTTGCCAAGGAGTTTGGCACGAAGCTTCTGGAAATGCCGGAAGCCGAAGCACTTGCTCTCGTAAAGGATCGCACGATCGATGCCATGATGGCGATGATCCGCGCCGATCTGGATGCGCTCAATGTGCACCATGATGTGTTCTTCTCCGAGCGCAAGCTGCATGTCGATCACGCACGGGCGATTCGCAATGCAATCAACGATCTGACGCTCAAGGGCCATGTCTATAAGGGCAAGCTGCCGCCGCCAAAGGGCCAGTTGCCGGAAGACTGGGAAGATCGCGAGCAGACCTTGTTCCGTTCGACGGAAGTGGGTGACGATATCGATCGTCCTTTGATGAAGTCTGACGGGGCTTTCACTTATTTTGCGGGCGACGTGGCATACTTCAAGGACAAGTACGACCGCGGCTTCAACGAGATGATCTATGTGTTGGGCGCCGACCATGGCGGTTACGTCAAGCGTCTGGAAGCGGTCGCAAGAGCTGTTTCCGACGGCAAGGCCAAGCTGACGGTGCTGCTCTGCCAGTTGGTCAAGCTCTTCCGCGATGGCGAACCTGTGCGCATGTCGAAGCGGTCAGGTGAGTTTATCACGCTGCGCGATGTGGTGGACGAAGTCGGTCGTGACCCGGTTCGCTTCATGATGCTTTACCGGAAGAACGATGCGCCGCTGGACTTTGATTTTGCCAAGGTGACGGAGCAGTCCAAGGATAATCCCGTCTTCTACGTGCAATATGCTTCCGCACGTTGCCATTCGGTTTTCCGTCAGGCTGCGGACCAGCTTGGTCTCGCTGGTCTCGACCGAGTCGGCATGGCTGCGCATTTCGACAAGCTGACCGACGAAAGCGAAATTGCACTCGTTCGCAAGCTGGCCGAATATCCGCGTCTGATCGAGGCCGCAGCCGTTCATCAGGAGCCGCATCGGCTCGCTTTCTACCTTTATGACCTCGCCAGCGCGTTCCATTCGCAGTGGAATAGAGGCACAGAGAACCCGGACTTACGTTTTATTAAGGTTAACGATCCAGACTTGTCATTAGCCAGGCTAGGGCTGGTACAGGTTGTTTCCGATGTGCTGACTTCCGGATTGACGATAATCGGTGCGGATGCTCCAACGGAAATGCGCTAGAGTATAGTTCGAAGGTGAATGCCGTTTGAGACGGATTATACTCGAAGAATGGTCTCCGCAGTGTGCGGGCCGCGCTATGCGGTTCGAGATGACTTCGGAGATCAGGCGGCTGTCACAAAGCTTTTCAGGTCGAAAGACTGATTGAAGGCAAAAGTTGGCAAGTCGAACAGGTGGAAGGCCATAATGAACGCAAGTCATTGGTCTTCCTTCTGGCGCAGGAAACTTCCGTCAACTTTTGCCCACATTGCCTCGCTAAAAAGCAATGTATGGAGACGTCTTGCGACGTCCAGGGTTTGAGTTAGGAACACGCCATGACGGACAGCAGTGCAAATCCCCGTAATTACGGCGAGCGTCCGTTGCACGAAGACGATCCACTGATGGAACTGTCACGGATCATGGACTTCGGCACGCCTGCTGATGACAACGTCGCTTGGAATGAGCGCCGACCTAGTTACTTTGAAGACAACCGGACAGAGCCGGGCTTCGATCCATCACTGGATCTGGAGCGCGAATTGCTCGGTGACTTCAATGATTATTCTCAGCCTACGGACCAGTCACAGTTCGCAGCGACGCCCACGCACGATGATTCTCATCTGTTGGATGAACCTCTGATTCATGAGGAAGAACTTGCTTCGGCTCTGGAAGACGAGCTTGATCTTCAAATGGATGAAGATGAGCAGGCGCCGGAATTGGAAGCGCCCTCATTCGAAGCACTTGAGTTTGAAGAAGCTGATCGTAGCGAACCGGTGCCGCAATTCGACTACAGCGATTATTCGGCTGCGCGCGATTCGAACGATGAGAGCTTTGCCGCATCATCATCGGTCTATGTTCGCCGGGAGACTGTCGAACCGCTTCATATCGATCAGACCGATTACGATCCGACGATCTATCAGCCAGCCATTGAGCCGCATGAAGAGGCTTACCAGCCTGCGCGCGATCATGACTGGAACGTTCAGGCTGTCGAGCCAGCAGAGCAGTCCTATGCTGCCGTTACAGCGCCGGTCTCGCTTGAGGACGAACTGGAAAATCTCCTGTTCGGTGACGAGCCGCAGCCGGTGTCTCACGACGAAACCCACTTTTCCCAAGTCGCGTCCCATGTCGCCCCTGCAGAGGAACCCTACGTCCACCACGACGTGGTGCCCGTGCAGAATATCGGATATCAGGACGAGCAGGAGCTGGAAGACCTGCATTTCGACGATTTGCGACTTGATGAGCCAGCTTATGATGCCGCGCCACAGGCGGCTGCGGCTGTCGAAACCTACGCCGCTCAGCCTCAGACTGTGCCTGCGGGGTATCCGTACTATACGCGGAGCAATTTCTCCTCAGGCGTTGCAGGGCAGGACACGGTAGCAACCGCGCCGCAGGCTGATTTCGCACCTGTTGCGGTTTCAGCGCCTTCGCTTGATGACGAGGACGATTTCTCTTTCGAAGACGACTTTTCCTTCGATGTCGAGGAAACAGCCGCCGCAATCGCTGCCGAAGGCACGGAAGACGATCTTTCGGAGCTGGATGAAATCAGCCTTTCGGAAGATGATTTTGGTTTTGAAACGTCTGGCGATGTTTCCAGCATTCAGGACGAGAATGTTTTCAGCGAAGATGATTTCTTCACGGAAGACGATCTCGATCTGAGCTCGGAACCTGTAGAAGAAGCCACCGCCTATGCACATGCGGTACGCTCCGACGACGATTACCGCTCGTCTCCGGCTTCATTCTCGCAGTTCGGCAGTACTCATGCGGCTGCGGTCAGCGCGCCTGCGCCCGAAGTCGAAACCTTGAGCGTGGCCGAAGAAAAAGTCGAGCAGACGCATTCCCTCGATTTGCCGGAAATCAATTACGGCGAAGAAGAAACCAATGCCGGACTGACTGATCTCGAAGCGGAATTCGCCGAGGTCTTCAATACGGTCGGTGTGGATGAAACGGCTAAAACCGACGCGCAGAGCGAAGCTGACAGGGCTTTTGAGGACATATTCCGCGAAAGCGCTTCGAGCTATCTGCCAAGCTCCGGTGCCAGCCTCGGTGCTGCCGTGGGCGCTGCCGCAATGGGCGTTGGTGCTGCCGCTGCGGCCGGGGCATATGGCCGCTCGCAGGCAACGGCCCAGGCGCCAGCGCAGTCAAAAGCCTCCAATCCATTGGGCAATGAAGACGACTTCTACAATCATTGGGCAGCCCAGGGTGCACAGACCCTTGAAGGCGGCGACTATGGCGAACGCGCTGCGATGCAGGCGGAAGACGATCTTGGCAGCGCCGCCGAGGCCTATCGCAATCGTCCGGTTCGTGGCCGTCGCGGCCTCATTCTGGCCAGCGTGGCCGGTGTGGCGGTGCTTCTTGGCGGGATCGGCTATCATTTCCTCGGAGGAAGCGGCTCCGGTGAACCGGTTGTGATTCGCGCCGACAATCAGCCGATCAAGATGCAGCCGGAAAATCCGGGCGGTGCCACAGTGCCGAACCAGGACAAGGCGGTTTATGATCGCGTTGCGGGTACGCTGCCGAATAATCCGGAACAAAAGTCCCTGATTACTTCCGGTGAAGAGCCGGTGGATATTTCCGGTACTGATGACAGCGAGAACATGGCGGACAATACGCCAGACGAGCAGCCCGTAGCGAACAATGCCCCGGTCGAGAATCAGAACGCGAACCACAATGCGCCGTTGGTCCAGCCGCGCGAAGTGGAAACCATGATCGTTCGCCCGGATGGTTCTATCGTCCAGCCTTCTTCGGCACCGGAGGAAACCGCTTCGCAACTGCCTCCGGCAAACAATAATACTGCTCAGCCGGTGGCTCCTGCCGGTGGCGATGAAATCGCTGCGCTGGCCGCTGGCAATGCACCTGCAGAACCGGCTGCGCAAACACCTGCACCGGCTCCTCAGGCACAACAGCCTCAGCCGGCTGCGGAAGCGCCGCGTCTTCCTGTCCGTGCTCCGGTGGTGCCATCACGGCCTGCTGAACAGCCGGTCAACATCGTCGGCAATGTTCCGCAGCGCACGCAGGCCCCGGCTGCTGCCAATCCTGCTCCAGCTCTGGCAGCGCCGCAGGTTGCGTCGGCGGCAGGTGCAGGCGGTTATTTCATCCAGATTGCTTCACAGCCATCAGCCGAGCTGGCACAGAAGTCCTATGCCAACATGGCCCAGAAGTATGGCAGCGTGATCGGTGGCCGCAGCGTCGACATCAAGCGTGCCGACATTCCGGGCAAGGGCACCTACTATCGTGTCCGCGTTCAGGGCGGCTCCAAGGAAGATGCATCGGCACTTTGCGGACGCCTCAAGTCCGCTGGCGGCAGCTGCTTTGTGACGCAGTGATTTGTCGGACATTGATTATTGAAAGGGCGGCCTCGGTCGCCCTTTTTCATGGGTGCGCCGAGCATGGCGCGTGGTGCGCAATCACCGTTTGACCGGGATGGTATCCGGTCGATGACTTGGAGGTGAAAGTCCTCTACGGGCCCTGGTGATGGGAACCGTTAGCCGAACAGC
>Ga0182737_1001512_pt1 | contig 22395 bp, 9 predicted proteins | sample eDN5th30CBELigOP_FD_128878 | JGI IMG/M metagenome (GOLD analysis project Ga0182737, IMG submission 128878) | Enriched Organic Plus compost microbial communities from Emeryville, California, USA - eDNA 5th pass 30_C BE-Lig OP (version 2) (version 2) ...
ATACGGCAGGAACTGCATACGGCAGGAACTGCATACGGCAGGAACTGCATACGGCAGGAACTGCATACGGCAGGAACTGCATACGGCAGGAACTGCATACGGCAGGAACTGCATACGGCAGGATGGGGACTGAGGATCGCTGCGCAGGATCGGGGGAGGAGCGGGGTGATGCAGGGTGATGCGGGGGGAATGCAGGGGGATGCAGGTACTGCGGGGTGATGCAGGGTGATGCAGGGTGATGCAGGGGGCCGCAGGACTGCAGGGACTGCTGAGTGTGGCGGGAGACCCCATTGGTGGGGGGGAGAACGCGTTCGCGCGTGCGGCGCTGGGGAGCGCGGGCGCACGCGCGAAGAGCATTCGCGATCAGGGCTGGTCGGTACCGGCGCTGACGGTGACGGTCCGGACGGCGGCTGTCGTCTGAAGGAAGCCCTGGATACTGGCGGATAGAGTTGTCTCTCCGGGCGCGAGTGGGTCGACGCGACCGGCACCCGCGGCCAGGGAATTTGGCGTTGCAAAGGTGCCGGGGGTGATTCTGAGCAGGATCGTGCTGCCGTTCGCGGTTCCGTCGGAGAGTCGCGCGACCTCGGGCTGACTCGTGCTGACCGTGACGACCAGCGGCTCCGCGCCGGCTCTGCGCTGCTGGCGCTCGCTGAGCGCGGAGGAACTCGCCCCGACGATTCCGACTCGAGCCTCGAACACGTCCGGGGGCGCACCGGCGCTGAGATTCGCGGCCACGCCGGTGAGTTCGATCGCGGGCTTCACGATTGCGGCCGTGGTGCTTGCGTCGGTGAAGCCGGGGGCGGCTGCCCGGATCGCGACCGTTCCTTCCGCGCCCTCGATTCCCTGAACGACATACTGGAAACTCGTCTGGCCGTCGGGCAGGAAGATGTGAGCCGAGTCGCCTCCCATTTGTGCAGCGTTGTCCGAGACGAGCGCGATGCTGCTGTTCGAAGTCGAGACGGTCACGGTAACGCCTCCGTGATTGGCCGCGCTGAGGTGACCGGTAACCACCTTCTGCAGCCCGGCCCCTACTGTGACCGCAGTCAGCGAGATTGACGGTGCGGCCACCGCGACCGTGACATTCGAGTTGTTCAGCACCTTGAATCCGGGGATTCGCGCGGAAACCACCGTTGTGCCGGCGGTGAATGGCCGGAAGCCAAGCCCGCCGAGCGCGAGGGTACCGGGTGACGAGGCTGCGGCCGGTGCGATGGTTGTTGTGCCGGACCCTCCCGCGGTGGTGCTGGTCACGATCAGCCCGGCGGGCGTGCTGCTGGTCACGGTGGCGACGAGCGGCTCCGCGCCGACGCGTCGCGTCTGTGTCTCACTGAGCGAAAGTGTCCCGGACGCGATGCCGACCCGAACACTGAACGGGTCGACGTTGCCGAGCGTGATCATCGACGTGGGCAGGCCCGAGATGTCGAGGGCGGGCTCGACCACCGAGACCAGCGCGGTGGTCGTTTCGAATCCGGGCGCCGAGACTTCGACCGGCACGGATCCGGTGACGCCATCCATCGCCTGTGTCCAGAAGCTGAAGCTGCTCGAGCCATCCGCGACGCTGATATCGATGGATCCGCTGCCCAGGGTGCTGTTGTTCGGCGCCAGCAGCAGTCGGGTAGTGTCGGTACTGGTCAGACGAACGGTTACGCCTCCGTGATTCCCGCCGCTCAGCGAACCCGACTGGCCGCGCTGCAGGCCCGCGCCGACGCTGGACGCACTGAGCGAGATGCTCGCGTCGTGGACGGTCAGGCTGACGCTCGCGGCGGCCGTCGAGACGACTCCCCGCGCACTCGCCGAGATCGTGGTCTGGCCCGCGCTGCGCGGCTGCACCCTCGCGCCGCCGCTCTCGACGCTGCTGCCGGTGGCCGATGCTCCGGGACCGATCTGCAGGGTGACGGTACCGGCAGTGTCTGCACTGGTGATGAGGTCGGCGACTTCGGATACACTGCTCGCGACCGTTATCGCGTACCCCTGCCCGCCCGGGCGGACCGGCTGCCGCTCCAGCAGACTGTTGGTATTGCCCAGCCCGATCCGCACCGTGAAGGCATCCGCACTGCTGGCCACGCTGAGGGTGCTGACGAGCCCGCTCAGGTCGATCGCAGGCGCAACGATCGGCACAAGACTCGAGTCCGGCTCGAAGCGGTCCGCCACTGCGGTCACCAGGACCGTATCGGTTACGCCTTCCAGCGCGTTCGTGTAGAAGTTGAAGCTGGTCGAGCCGTTCGGAACGAACACATCGATTGCCGCACTTCCGACGGAATCCGCATGGCTCGCGACCAGCAGTTTGGTCGGATCGGTGGAGCTGACGTGCACGGTCACCCCGCCATGCGCACTGGCACCGAGCGACACGGTCTGCCGACGCTGGAGCCCGGAACCGATCGTAAAGTCCGTGACTCCGATAACCGCCGTGCTGACGGTTACGCTGCGGGTCGCGCCGGTGGTGCTGAACACCTCCGGAGCGGTGGCACGCAGCAGGGTTGTTCCCACTCCGGTCGGGCGCACGGCGATGCCGCCCGCTGCCAGTGTCGATGACGACTGGCTCGCGCCGGGTTGGATGCTCACCGTCCCGCTCGCGGCCACGGTCCCGGCACTCGTAACGAGTTGCGCAACCGAAGGGCTGTCAGACTGGACGGTGACGAGGAGCGGCGATTCACCGAAACGCACCTGCTGCTGCTCACGAAGGCCGGTTCCAGCCGCGTTGCGAAGGCCGACGATCACGCGGAACACGTCGTCGGGCGAAACCGTCGTCAGCCCGGACGTGATGCTCGTCAGCTCTATGGCCGGCTGTTCGATTCCGACACTCATCGTGCCACTACTGAACCCGGGCGCTTCGGCACGTACGGTAACAGCGCCGGTGTCCCCGACCGCGTGCATGTAGAAGTTGCCGCCGGTCGTATTGGGCGGGAAGAACAATCTCAGCGTGTCGGTGCCGGCGCTGCTGTTATTCGGCGCGAGCAGCAGTCTGCCCGGATCGCCGCTCGTCAGCGTAACGGTCACGCCACCGTGGTTCGACGCGCCGAGGAAGAACGATGCGACGCGCTGGAGGCCGCTGCCGACTTCGATGCCGGTGACCATCGTAATGTTCGGCGTCGGCTGAACTGTGACCTGAACGCTGTCCGCAACGATGTTGCTGGCGTCTGCATGCACGCGGGTGGTGCACGCCAGCGAGGCGCTACCGCCGTAGCTCACCGGGATCGTCACTTCGGTGAGGCCCGCGGGAATCACCGTGTTCGATGCGACAGCGACACACGCCGAATCCACCGCGCGCAGGGTGACCGCGACCCCGCCCGTCGGAGCCGCAATCGGACTGCCCGAACTCTGCAGCCGTAATGTGAGCTGACCCGCGAACGACGGGTTGATGGTGAGCGTGTTCTGCGTGAAATCGAGATTTGCCTGCGATACGACAGCGGCTGCGCCGCTGATGTAGCCGGGTGCAGTGGCGGTGATCGTTGCGGGTCCGGGCAGCCGTCCACGAATCGTTGCACTCGCGAGTTGCGCACCACCGGCAATCGTCACGGTCGGCGTCACCAGTTCGACCACGGAGGAATCCGAACTGCTGAGCGTCACCGTGATCCCGGCCGCGGGTGCGGGCTCGGCCAGTTGCACCGGAAGCGATGAGGTCTGACCGTACGGCACGTTCAGCGTCAACGGCAGGCTGATCAGCCGGAGCGAGACCAGGATGCGCAGTTCCGCCGACTCGTAGCCGGGAGCCGTAGCGGTCACGAGGACACTGCCCGGCTGCACGCCAGCCAGCTCGATCACGATTTCGGATTCGCCCTCTGCGATCAGGAAGTGGCCGGGCGCCGCGACTGTCAGCCTGCTCTGGTCACCGCTGCCCACGGCCACCGAGACTCCGCCCTCCGGCGCGGGTGCACTGAGCATCACCCGCAGTGGCGCCGTGAAGGTCACGCCGACATTCGTGTGGCCTTCTCCAAGGGCGAGGAGGATCGTTGGCGTGGTGGGTGTTGGAGGTGTTGCGGTCGCGGTGAAGGTCACTGAAAGCCCGCTCGTGATCTGCGCGACCAGCGTGTTGGTGCCGCCCGTCGGACCGAGCGTCCAGACGCCGGCGGTCGCGACGCCGTCGACATCGGTCGTATCCGAGGCGCTGGTGATCGACCCGTCGCCTGCGGCCACGGTGAACGTGACCACCACGCCCGCCAGCGGGTTGCCGAACCGGTCGGTCAGTCGAACCGCGGGTGCCTCCGGCACGGGCGCACCGACTTCCGCGGTCTGCCCATCACCGGCGACAATGGCGAGAGTATGGGGAGCGCCGGCAAGCGCGGTCGCCGTGAATGTGACCGCTTCGATGCCTTCGACGCGCGCTTCAAGTGTGTTCGTTCCAGGCGTCGTGCCCAGGATCCAGCCGTGCAACCTGGCGATGCCCGCGGTGTCGGTCGACGCGCCCTCCCCGATAACACCGCCGCCTCCACTCACGGCGACAAACGTCACGGTCGTGGAGACGGGGCGCCCCAGCGCATCGACGACGCGCACCCTGATGTTGGAGAGCGTGTCGCCCACCTCCGCGATCTGATCGTCCCCGCTAACAATGACAATTTCGGCAGGCGCGGTCTCGACCGCATTCGCTGTGGCGGTGAAGGTGATCGGCTCCAGCCCGACAACAACGGCAGTGAGTGTCTGCACGCCGGCGCGCGGTCCGAGCGTCCAGCGGCCGGCCGCGGCAACTCCGTCGGCGTTTGTGGTAACAACTGCGTGTTCGACGGATCCACTGTCGCTGGCGGCGAACCGCACCTGGACACCCGCGATCGATGCGCCACTCGCATCGACGATGCGCACGGTCGGTAGCTGTTCGAGCACCGTCCCCGCGTCCGCCCGCTGTGCATCGCCTTCGAGGATCGTTACCGTGTGCGGCATGCGGTCCACCCGCACGTCGGCCGTCGCACTGGCCGATCCCGATTCTGCAGTAATGACTGCGAGTCCGGATTCGACTGCGGTGACCAGCCCCTGCGCATCGACCGTGGCGACGCCCGGATCGGAGCTGGACCAGGTCACCGCGGCACCTGCAATCGGAGTCCCGCCGGCGTCCTGCACGACGGCCTTGAGCTGCTGCTGCTCACCGCGCGCCCTCAGAACCACCGCTCCCGGTGTGACCTGAACGCTGTTGACCGCCTGCGTGACGGTCACGGATGCGGATGCGGCGATCGATGCGTCGGCGATGCTCGCGTGGATCTCCGTTTCGCCGACGCCGACCGCCCGGAAACGCCCGTTTCCGAGGTGCGCCAGCACAGAGGAATCCGCGACGCTCCAACTCACCGCGATCCCCGGCATCGTCGCACCTCGCGCATCCAGGACCCGCGCGGTCAGCACCGCCTCCGCGCCCACGTGATCCAGCGAGACCTGGTCGGCGGAGAGCTCGAGCTGCGCGGGACGGGCGGTGACCGCGATATCGGCGGTCGCGACATGGCGCCCGGCGTACGCACTGATCCGTACGGCCCCGGGAGTGCGCGCCCGGATCGCGCCATCCGCGTCGATTTCGAGGACACTCTCGTCGCTGGAACTCCAGAACACGCGCGGCGTCAGGCCGGCAGGCATTGTCGCAGCCGCGTGCACCTGCGCAACGGCCCCTTCCAGCATCGTCCCTGGCGCATCCACAACCTCGAGGGCGGTGATCTCGAGATTCGTCAGCGGGCCCGGGTAAACGACAATCGGAATCGGCCCATTGGGACTCAAGGCGAATACCTCGGTGACTCCGCTCAACTCGACCTCGGGTGCCCCGCTGCCGAGATGGATCAACTCTGCCGTGGCAAAAACCCGCTGGTCCGGGTCCGTCACTGCGACTGTGAGTCGCGGGGTCCACGTGCCGTTGTTCGATTCGACCGCTTCGGTTGCCGAATCCACCACGACGCCACTGGCCTCGTCTCGGAGGATAAGCCGGATCTGATCGATGGAGCGAATGTCGAGATTCGCGCTTTCCGCAAAGCCATACTGCGGCCGCAGCATGAGCCCCGGCCCCGCAGGCGAAAGAGGGCCAACCGAGTGCTCGGTGCAGGCAGAACTCAGGGCCATGAGCCCCACGGCGAGAAACCGGCGGGTCCTTGTCATCGAGCTTCCTGGAGGGGTGAACCATTGGCCTGACGGAGAGTGCTACAACAGGCAAATCAACATGGAAGCCGAACGGGGATCCCGCAATGTCAGATTGCTTGTTTTCGGGTGCGGGCAACGGCCGGGTTCGGGAGCGGGCGCGGGCTTTCAGGCGCGGGCAACGGCCGGGCGGCGGGCACGTTTACGGAACGGGAACGGGGGCGGGCAACGGCCGGGCGGCGGGCACGTTTACGGGAACGGGAACGGGCGCGTACAATCGACCACGGTCACGGGAACGGGAACGGGCACGTTGGGTGGGGTTGAGGTCGTACGTGCTCCTTCGCGGGAATCGCGCGGGAAGTTGGGACGCGACTAGCGCGCCGCCGGCGGGAGCACGACACCAAGCGCCGCAGTCGAGATAAATCGCAAATCGTCCCAAACGGCGGTGCTTGATGCGCGGTGTGGTCGATTGATCGGCACCTGGCCGATCGATTGACCGAATGCGAGTCAAAATGCCGGAACGCGTGGTCGATTCTGCGGCAATAAGCCGTAAAGCCGACCAGGCGCGGTTTGGGCCTTCTCCTTTGGTCACTCGCGGGCGCGGCCGGGACGATAGCGGACAGCAAAACGTGGCGGTCCCTCGTGTCCGTTCCGGTACACGTGCCCGGATCCCGTGGTCGTGTTACGCGCCCGTTCCCATTCCCGTAAATGTACCCGCCGCCCGGCCGTTGCCCGCGCCTGCAGGCCCGTGTCCGCTCCTGCGCCCACGAGCAAATCAATGCAGGATGAACTCGCGGATGAGGTTGCCGGCGGCGGTGACACCGAGGCTCATGAGGGTGCCGCGGCCGACATCGCCGAGGTCGTAGTCGGGGACCCAGATGAGCTTGACGGAGCTTCCCGCGAGGGCGCCCGAGACCTGCGCGACCGAGAAGTGACGGTCGCCCTGCTCGTCGAAATCTGTGACCGTGCCCAGCACGGCCTGGCGGACGCGCCCCCAGGTGTCGGTGCATTCGCAACGCTGGTAGGAAGTGGTTCGGTTCTGAAGGGCGGCAATGCCGTGCCGCACGCTGACGTTCACCCAGCGTGAGCCTGCATTCGAGCCCAGCCGCTGGGCGAAGCCGCCCACGTCCTGGTCCCAGTCTTCCGGATCGTCCTGCCACTGGTCTATGACGGTGCCGGCCACGATTCGAATCAGCGGGGCGGGCCCGATCATCGCCTTGATGTAGTTACGTTCACGACGCTGGCTGTCACTTTCCTGCCCGGATACGGGTGTTGTGCTGATGGTCGTGAGCAGAGAAACACCGACGACTATCAGAAAGAGCCGTTTCAGCAACTGCTCGCTTCTCATCTTCTGCTCCTGGACTCGAGCGCGTGAACCGCGGAATCGGAACGGCTCAGGTTCCCCGGTTGTGCGATTTCCCCATGTTCCGCGGGTGGTTCAAGCGGTATGCCCCGGAGCGTGCACGGCAGCACGCGCCCGAATCGGCGTGGTGTGAATGCGCCGGAGCGGTCAGGCCTGTCGGGGAGCGGTCAGGCCTGTTGGGGAGCGGTCAGGCCTGTTGGGGAGCGGTCAGGACTGGCGGGGAGCGGTCAGGACTGGCGGCGAGCGGTCAGGACTGGCGGGAAGCGGTCAGGACCGGCGGGGAGCGATCGGGACTGGCGGAAGATTATGAATTGCGCGGAACCGTGAGCTCGAAGGTTGTGCCGGAGCCGATGGTGCTGCTGACCGTGAGGTCGCCACCGAGCAGGCGGGCGAGTCGGCGGGAAACGCTCAGGCCGAGACCCGTGCCTTCCTTCGGCCGGGTTGCGCCGCCGTGAACCTGCCAGAACGGTTCAAAAATCTGTTCGAGGTACTCGGGAAGGATGCCCGGTCCCGTATCCGCGACCCGGAACAACACGTTGCTGCCGCGTTCCTCCACGACGACCTCGATCGATCCGTTCTCGGTGAACTTCACTGCATTGCCGACGAGGTTGAGCAGGATCTGGACGATTTTGCGGCTATCCGTGCGCATCGTGAGTGCGTCGGGCACCTGTGTGACGAAGCTCAGCTTCTTGGCCGTCGCGAGCGGTTCGAGCAGGGCCTGCGTTTCCTGCACCATGGCTGCGGCATCGAGCTCGGTTGCGTGAACCGATTCTTCGCCCGACTCGAGTCGTGCAAAACTGAGAATCTCGTCGATCAACTGCTTCAGATGGCGTGCGCTCAGGCCGATGCGTTCAACCTTCTGGCGCACACCTTCGCTGATCGGCTCGGGAATGCCGGCGAGCAGCAGATCGGAGTAGCCGATCATCGCATTGAGGGGTGTGCGCAGTTCGTGGCTCATGACGGCGAGAAAGTCGCTCTTGGCGTTATTGGCGTGTTCGGCTTCGGCGCGTGCACGGTGTTCTGCCTCGAAGAGCTGCGCATTGTCCATCGCGACGGCGGCCCAGCCCGCGATTCCGACCGCGAGTCGCTCATGACGATCCTGGAACCGCCCGGGCTCGGGGTGCCCGAAAAACAGCCCGCCGATCACGTTGTCGTTGCGCGAGACGACGGGGACGGCGAGGTAGCTGCAGACGGGCAGGTGCCCCTGGGGCATGCCGTAGTGCGGCGCCGAGTGGCCGTAGCGCGGATCCTTCGTGATGTCGTCGCTGCGTACTACGCCTTCACCGCGGAACGTGGGCCCGAACACGGCCGTGTTGCGCGGCATCGGAAACTTCGAGAACTCCTCGCGCGGCACACCGGAAATCGTATACAGCGTGTAACTCTCGCCCGATTCGTTGACCACGTTATAGAAGAACGCGCCGAACGCCGCACCGGTCAGCGACGTTGCTGCGTCGGTGACTTCCTGCACGATGTTGTCGATGTCGAGGCCGGTCGCAACGGATTGCCCGAAGTGATGAAGTGTCTCGACGATGCGTGCTTCGTCCTGACTGGCCAGCTCGGCTGCGCGCTGTTCCGTTACGTCCTGCGCGCTGCCGCTCATGCGCAGCGGCCTGCCCTGCTCATCGACCCAGACCCTGCCGCGGCAGGAGAAATCGCGAACCACACCGTCCCGGCGCACAACCCGATGCGTGAAGTCGAACTGCGAACAACTCTGAAGCGCAGCTTCGATGGCGCCGCGCACCAGTTCACGATCGTCGGGATGAATTACCGCGAGATACTGTTCGAAGCTGACCTCGACTTCATCTGGAGAATACCCGAACAGCCGATACAACTCGTCGGTCCACAACACGGTGTCTGCCGCGATGTCCCATTCCCAACTTCCGATTCGCGCCATGTGCTGCGCCTCGGCGAGCAGTGCCTCGCTACGCAGCAGTCGGTCGGCGGCGTGGCGCTGCTGCTCGGTCAGCTCTTCGAGCGCAATCGCCTGGGCCTGCAACTCTTCGGATTGCATCTCGAGTTCAGTCGCCTGCTCTTCCGCCAGCTTCCGCGCATGGACCTGCGGGGTGACATCCACCGCATGGACCAGGATCGCGCCGATTTTGCCATCGACCCGCAACGGCTGGTACGTGAAATTCACGAACAGTTCCTGATCTTCGGCATCGCGCTGCAGCAGCACGCGCTGTTCCTGCGCCGACACCGGCTTTCCCGTGGCGTACACGCGATCGAGCAGCTCGACGAAGCCCTGGGCTGCGAGTTCCGGGAAAACTTCGTGCATCGTGTGCCCCACAACATTCCGGTTCCCCGTCGCCGCCTGGAACAGCGGATTCGCAAGTTCGAAGCGGTGCTCCGGACCACGAACCACCGCGACGAGCGCCGGCGCTTCAAGGAAAATCTGGCGGAGCCAGTTTATTTCCCTGTCGGCTTGATCGCCCGGGAGGGCCCGGCCCATCGCGGCACTGTTCTCGGTCATGAAGGTCCAAACCCGGGTTGGGGGTACGGGGAGCGCGACAGCAACATCCGTTCTCGGTCGGTTTCCGGCAAACTGGGACCGCTTCCTCCCGACCGCAACTTGTGGTAGAATCGATGCGGACAAGCCAGAAACCGCGTGCGAAGGAGCCGGGAGATGAAGCCCGGCTTTTCTTTTGTTCCGCAAACGAACCGGGGAAAATGCCGCAGATCATCACCAACACAGCGGACGAAATCCGCGAAGGTGCACGCAAGGCCGGACTGATCCCGGTCGACGGGAAGTTGTCCTGCGCGACCCTTCCAATCCTGCGCTGGACCGGCAACTGGACCGCGTTCCTCGACCTTGCCGCTTCCGCCGGCGCAAAGCTGATCTACCTCGATCTGGACGAATTCCACCCGATCGACGCGATGATCGCGCACGTCGCCGAGGCCCTCGATGAAACCGGGGACCTCTCGGATCACTCCGAAGACTTCGTCGATCGTGTCTACCACCGCCTTGAGGAAGTCATGGCGCCCTGGCTCGCGCATGACGGCGAACCCGCACGGCTCGTGTGTACCTGGATGAAGGACGGGGTCGCTCACGTCTGGAAGGCGGAACAGCGGTGGTACATAGAATGTCGGCAGGCCCTCGAAGAAGCGCTCGACGAGTTGTACGACCTCGAACTGGCGGAGGCCGGAGTCGACTAGAGGCGCATTTTCGGGCGGATCCGAGGCACCGCGGCACGGGTTCGGACAGGGCACGGGTTCAGGCAGAGGCACCGGTTCAGGCAGAGGCACCGGTTCAGGCAGAGGCACCGGTTCAGGCACGACACCGGTTCAGGCAGGGACGCGGGTTTCAGGCAGGGACTCAGGTTCAGGCAGGACACCGGTTCCAGGCAGGGGCACGGGGCAACAGCCGGGCACAATCAGGCACGGGCACGGGCACGGGCAGTTTGTCACGGGCGCGTCAGCCCGTCCACCGGCGGGGAACGTTTTACATGTACAGGCCCGTGATTCCGTATGCAGTTACGTGCCCGTACAGGTTCCCGTGAACGTACCCGTGGTCGGGTGACGCGCCCGGAGCCCGTTCCCGTACACGTGCCCGCCGCCCGGCTTTTCACCCGTACCTGCCGGCGCCGGCATTTTCACCCGTGCCTGCCTGCGCCGGCATTTTCACCCGTGCCCGCCGGCGCCCGCTTCCCCTGCGCCGTGCCCGGTGATCCCAACTTGCCCGGGCAGGGGTATCCAGCCCATGATGTCGCATTCTCCTCCAACCGGGCAATCCTTGATGAAGAAGCTCGTTTTCATTTTCCTTGCGCTATTCGCTGCTCAGGCGACGGCGCAGACGCCGGCCGAGCTTGCGAAGTGGGAACGGCAGGCGCAGGGCGTCACGATCATCCGCGATGACTGGGGCATTCCGCACATCTACGGAAAAACCGATTCGGACGTTGTGTTCGGCCTGATGTACGCGCAGGCGGAAGATGATTTCAATCGTGTCGAAACGAATTTCATCAACGCGATGGGGCGTCTGGCCGAAGCGGAAGGTGAAAGCGAAATCTACCGCGACCTGCGTATGAAGCTGTTCATCCATCCGGACTCGCTGAAGGCGCAGTACCGCACGAGTCCGGCGTGGCTGAAGTCGCTCATGGATGCGTGGGCCGACGGGCTCAACTTCTATCTTGCGAAGCACCCCGAAGTGAAGCCGCGTGTGATCACGCGGTTCGAGCCGTGGATGGCGCTGAGCTTCAGCGAGGGCAGCATCGGCGGGGACATCGAATCGATCAACCTGCGCCAACTCGAAGCTTTTTACGGCGACCGGCCCGCGCCGACCATCGGCGGCGAAGAGGAAGAAGCGTTGCCGAAGGAACCGTCCGGTTCGAACGGGTTCGCGATCGCGCCTTCGAATACAATGAACGGCAAGGCGCTCCTTCTCATCAATCCGCACACCTCGTTCTTCTTCCGCGCCGAAGCACAGATGGTCAGCGAAGAAGGACTCAATGCGTACGGTGCGCTGACCTGGGGGCAGTTCTTCATCTACCAGGGCTTCAATGAGAACGCGGGGTGGATGCACACCTCGAGCAGCGTCGACCAGATGGACGAGTACCTCGAGACCATCGTGCAGAAGGGCGATCGCCTGTTCTACCGCTACGGCAACGAGGAGCGTCCGGTCACCGTCGAAACGATTCGCATACCGTACCGCACTGCGAACGGCATGGCGCACCGGGATTTCACGGTCTACCACACACACCACGGCCCGGTTGTGCGTGAGGTTGATGGCAAGTGGGTGACGAAGCGGCTGATGAACACGCCGGTGAAGGCGCTCACGCAGTCGTACATGCGCACGAAGGCGAAGAACTACCGCGAATTCCGCGAGACGATGGAGCTGTACACGAACTCGTCGAACAACACGATCTTCGCGGATTCGGAAGGCAACATCGCGTACTTCCATGCGAACTTCATCCCGAAGCGCGACACGCGGTTTGACTGGCGCAACCCGGTCGACGGCAGCAACCCGGCGACCGAGTGGGGCCCGCTGCTCTCGATCGACGAGAGCCCGCATCTGCTGAATCCGGCGAACGGCTGGATCCAGAACACGAACAACGCGCCGTGGTCCGCCGCCGGCCCGAACAGCCAGAAGAAGTCCGACTTCCCGGCCTACGTCGACAATGGCAGCGAAAACCCGCGCGGTGTGCACGCCGTGATGGTGTTAGAAAACAAAAAGGACTTCACCGTCGAAACGCTGCGGGACGCCGCGTACGACACCTACCTGCCGTACTTCACGGACCTGATTCCGGCACTGGTGAAGACCTGGGATCAGACGCCCGCGAGCAATCCGCTCAAGGCGAAATTGCGCGAGCAGATCGATGTGCTGCGCAATTGGGACCTCCGCTGGTCGGCTTCCTCGGTACCAACCGCGCTGGCGATCTACTGGGCAGAGCAGCTCGAGCGGCATCCGCAATCGCGGGCGAACGGGTTCGTGAACCCCAACACCGAACAGTTCTCGAAGAGCGCACTCGAGGCGCTCTCGGCCGCGAGCGACAAACTCACCGCGGACTTCGGCAGGTGGAAGACCCCGTGGGGCGAGATCAACCGGTTCCAGCGGCTGACCGGCGACATCGTGCAGCCGTTCACGGACCAGGGCCCGAGCATTCCGGTCGGCTTCCCGTCCGCACGCTGGGGCTCGCTCGCGTCGTTCGGCGCCCGGTCCTATAACGGTTCGAAGCGGATCTACGGCACGAGCGGCAACAGCTTCGTTGCGGTCGTCGAGTTCGGGAAGGACGGCGTGCGCGCCATCGCCGTCAGCGCCGGTGGCCAGAGCGGCGACCCGAAGTCAAAGCACTTCAACGACCAGGCGCAACGCTACAGCACCGGCGACCTGCGCGAGGTCTACTTCTATCGTTCACAGCTCGAAGGGCACACCGAACGCGTGTACAAGCCCGGGCAGTAGCCCGGGCTTGTGCCCCCCGCTCTCGCTCTCGCGAACGCTTTCGCTATCCGGTTTTTCTGTATACGCTCTCGCTCTCGCTAACGCTTTCGCTATCGCGGTTTTCCCGCAGGTCGGCATGGAAACAGATTCGAAAGCGAAAGCGATAGCGAGAGCGAGAGCGTATCTGCCAAGACCCAACCGTTAGCGCCCGCGCCTGCGCCCACACCTTCCAAACCGTTTCCGGCGGGCTGTCCTGTGAGCCGCCGAGGACGACTTCGGCGCTCGATGCATGGCGCCTCACCGGTCGGAACCGCCGATGCGCCGTCAACGATTCATGCACGATCCGGCTGCTTGTCGACTTAGCAGGCATACCGACCGCTAGCACGCCTCGCATCCCGGGCGGCGCACATGCCTGGCGGCTGGCGGCTGGCGGGGTGGCGGCTGATGCCGTGCCCCCCCGCCCGCGCCCGCGCCCGCGCCCAAAAGCCGTTCCCACCCGGAAGCCGTTCCCGCGCCCGATCGCCGTTACTCCGACTCCACAGCGCGCAGATCGAAGTCCCGTCCCGAGGGACGCTGGTAGACGCTGAGTCCGAATTCGGGGACGATCGAGAGGATGTGGTCGAAGATGTCGGCCTGGATCCCTTCGTAGAACGCCCAGCGCGTGTCACTGCTGAAGACATAGATCTCGAGCGGGATACCTTCCGGCGTGGGGGCGAGCTGCCGAACCAGGAAGGTCATGTCCTGGCGAATGCCCGGATGACTGCGCAGGTACGCGATGATGTAGGCGCGCAGCGTGCCGATATTCGTGAGGCGTCGCGCATGGGGAATGACGCCCGGATCGCTTGCGAACTGTGCGTTCCACGTCTGCAGCTCCGCCACCTTCTTTTCCATGTAGTCGTGCAGCAGCGCAAAGCGCGAGAAGCGCTCGATTTCTTCATCGGTCAGGAAGCGGATGGTCGACGAATTGATGTTGATCGCACGTTTGATCCGGCGTCCGCCCTGCTCGAACATGTTGCGCCAGTTCTTGAAGCTGTGTTCGAGGAATTTGTGGGTCGGGATGACGGTGATTGTGCGATCCCAGTTCTGGACGCGCACGGTGTTGAGCGCGATGTCGATGACATCGCCATCGGCGTTGAACTGTGGCATCTCGATCCAGTCGCCGACGCGGACGAGATCATTGTTGGTGAGCTGAACACTGGCGACGAGGGAGAGCAGCGTATCGCGGAAGATGAGCAGGATGATCGCCATCATGGCACCGAGGCCGCTCACGAAGAACCAGGGCGACTGTGCGGCGAGTCTGGCGATGATGAAAATCCCGGCGATCGCGTAGACGAAGATCTTCGCGAGCTGCACGTAACTCTTGACCGGTCGGGTCGCGGCGAGGGGGAGTCGCAGGTAGAGCGTGTGCAGCGCGGACAGAAGTGCGTCGATGGTGAGGGCGCAGACCAGGATCATCGATGCACTGGCGAGTCGGCGCACGAAATCGAGCAACGCCAGGGGCAGCAGGGGTACCCAGCCGATGCCGATCTCGAGTACAAGCAGCGGCACGAGCAGGATCAGGCGGTGCGGCACACGATGCGCAAACAGCACCTGGTCCCATTCCGCGCGCGTGCGTTTCACCAGCACATGAACCAGCGCGAGCAGCCAGCGCCGCGCGATGAGATAAAGCAGCCAGCAGGCAACAGCGAGGACCAACAGGCCCATCGCGGTTGCAGCCCAGGTTTGAACCAGCCCGGTCCACCATTCGCCTCGCACTTGCGTTCCTCCACGTTGAACGGCATGACAGCATGCCCGCAGGCATGAACTCCAGCGGGCGAAGGTAGGGCGAAGTGCGGAAGATCGCTATTTGTGCGGAACGCTGCCGCGCGCATCGAGCGCGGCGGCCACGGCCTCGACGAGACCTGCGGGAGTGAACGGTTTGCCCAGGTACTGCTCGCCCTCCGGAAGTATTCCCCTGCGAATCACTTCGTCTTCGGTGTAGCCGGACATGTAGAGGATGCGAATCTGCGGGTATCTCGAATGGACCTGGCTGGCGAGTTCGCGGCCGTTCATCACCGGCATGACGATGTCGGTGAGCAGCAGGTCTACGTCGCCGTGCTGTTCCAGCAATTCGAGGGCTTCGGGTCCGCCCGCGGCGGTGGTCACGGTGTAGCCGTGGCGGACCAGCACTTTGCGGGTGAGCGTGCGCACGGCGTCCTCATCTTCGACAAGCAGAATGCGGGCGCCGTTCGCCGGAGGCACGGGCCGCGCCACGGTTTCCGCGGCGTGACCACTGTCCGGAAGTTCGCCGGATGCGACGGGCAGATAGACGCGCACCGTGGTTCCCTTCCCGGGCGAACTCTCGACGGTGATGTGGCCTCCGGTCTGCTTCACGACGCCGTACACGGTTGCGAGCCCCAGTCCGGTGCCGCGTCCCGGCCCCTTGGTCGTGAAGAACGGCTCAAAGATTCGCGAGCGTGTTGCGCTATCCATACCCGTGCCGGTGTCGCGAATCGCAAGTTCGACGTAGGCGCCGGGCTCGGTTTCCCACTCTTCGCTCTCACGACCGGGCCGGATCGTGTACGGGCGCGTGCTGATGAAGATCTTTCCGCCGTCCGGCATGGCGTCGCGCGAGTTGACGATCAGGTTGATAATGATCTGATCGATCTGGCCGCGATCGCCGCGCACACGGGGGAGGTTCTCGTCGAGTGCGGTCACGACCTCCACGTCCGCGCCGATCAGCCGTTCGACGAACGAGCGTGCCGTCATGATCTTCAGGTTGAGATCGAGCGCGCGGGTCTGCTGAACCTGCCGTCTGCTGAACGCGAGCAGTTGCTGGGTCAGCGAGGCAGCGGAATCGGCGGCCTTGATGATCTCGCGCACCTCAGGTTGTGCGTTCGTGATCAGTTCGCTGTTGCCGCGGATGACGGTGAGCAGGTTGTTGAAGTCGTGCGCGATCCCGCCGGCCAGCCGGCCGATCGCTTCCATCTTCTGCGCCTGTTCGAGCTGCGCCTGCATGCGACGCCACTCGTAGACATCACGCCCAAACACCTGGTAACCGACAATCGCACCGTTCTCGATGATCTCGCGCGTCGTGATCTCGATCGATGCAGGCCGGCCGCACTTGTTGGCGAAATCGATGTCGCGCCGCGTCAAATCGCGAATCGAGCCGATCTCCGGGAGCAATTGAGTAAGGGGTGTGCCGACTGCTTCGGCCTTGCTGTAGCCGGTGACGCGCTCAGCCTCGGCGTTCCAGGACCCGATCCGCCCGTCGGCATCGCAGATGATGACAACATCGCTGGCGTTCTCGAGCAGATCGCGATACCTCTCCTCGGCCTGCGTGCGCTCGTGTACCAGCATCGCGAGGTGCGCCGCGTTCCGCTGCAGCGCGGCCAGTCGCAGCCGGTGCAATGCAAAAGCGAGCACGGTAACAGAGAGCAGACACAGCGCGTAGAACCACCAGGTCTCGTAGAAGCGCGGCGGCACAACGACACGCAGCGAGGTTGGCGTTTCCAGCCACACCCCTTCCGCATTGGCAGCGGCCACGCGGAACGTATACTCGCCCGGCGGGAGGTTCGTGTAGTAGGCGGCCTTCTGCGAACCGGGGTCGATCCACTGCTTGTCGAAGCCGTCGAGCCGGAAGCGGTATCGCACGCTGCGTTCGCCCAGGTACGTCGGCGATGTAAACTGGATCGCGAGATTGCGATCACCGTCGATGAGCCGAACTTCGCGGAGGGTATCGAGGCGGACTGTATCGTGACCGAGCACCGCGTTCTGCAGCATCACCGGGCTTGCGGCCGGTGCCGCCTGTATCGTGCGCGGATCGAAGGTGATCACACCGGCCATGGTCGGAAACATGAGCCGGCCACTACGCAGTTTCGCTATCGCGGGCGTGAACCCGCCATTCACTTCGCGGCTGCGCATGCCGTCCGCGACGTCGTAGCGATTGCAGCGCACGCTGTTCTGCTGACCTTCGAAATACGCCTGGACGTCGGAGACCAGCGTACGTGAAATGCCGCGGTTCGAACTGAACCAGAGATACCCCGCACTATCATCGGCCATCGCGTGTACGATATCGTCGCAGAGCCCCGCACTCGCGCCGATGTAGCTGACTTTGCCATTCGCGATGCGTGCGATGCCCTGGCCCTGTGTCGCGGCCCAGACCGCACCGTCGGCTGCATCGTAGAACGCGACGTGCGCGATGCGGTGGACCTTCGACTGCTCCTCGATCGGCACGACCTGCCGGTTCACGATTCGGCTCACACCATCCCGCGTGCCCACCCAGATGGTGCCATCCGGCGCGCGATGCAGCGTCAGCACAAAGTCGCTGAGCAGTCCATCGGCTGCCCTCAGCGTGGTGCGCCTGCCGCCCGCGTAATGGCTCAGCCCGCCGCCATTGGTAGCGACCCAGTAGCTGCCGTCGGACTCGGGGAGGATCGCCGTGACCGAGCCGGTCAGCCCATGCGCAGCGCTCACATCCGTCATGCGTCCGTCGTGATAACGCGTCAGCGATCCGTTCTGCGCCCCGATCAGCACGTCGCCATTCGGAAGCTCCGCGAGTGCAATGATCAGGCGTGCCGCGAGTCCGTTCGTCGAATTGAAATGGGTGATCGTTCCATTCGGCGAGATGCGGTTCAGCCCTGCGCCCGCGGTGCCGATCCAGCGATCGCCGCTGCGCGTCTCGAGCACCGCCAGCGTGACATCGCCCGACAACCCCTCTCTCGCGCCGAGCGGCACCATAGCCGTTTCACGGAGGTGAATCAGCCCGCGGCCATTCGTCCCGACCCAGAGGCTCCCCTCCGCATTGTGCAGCAGCGCCCACACGAGGTCCGAACCGCCATTCGTCTCCGCGAGCGTTTCCAGTCTGCCGCCCGCCCACCGATGCAGCCCGTGGCCATTCGTGCCGATCCACAGCGTGCCGGTCTCCTCTTCCGCAATCGCATACACGGTCTGCTCCGACAACCGACGATCCAGAAGTCGAAAGCGCTCGCCATCGAAGGAGTAGACGCCGCCGCCATTCGTACCGATCCACAAGCCGCCGTCTCGCGCGGGCGTGATCACGCGCACCTGTTCGTTGTGCAGCGCGCCATTGCCGGCGACCACTTCGGGGCCCGCATCCCCGATTCGCACCAGCCCGCCCTTCGTGCCGGCCCACACCACACCCGCCCCATCGGTCGCAACCGTCGACACATCATCATGCGGCAAGCCGTGCTGCCGGTCGAACACGGCCATCCTGCCGCTTCGATCCAAATGCAGCAGGCCACGCGTCGTTCCGGCCCACACGCCACCCGCGGAGTCGACCGCAACCGACTGCACGTAATCCGATGCGCCCTCGCCCGGCGGATCGTAGTGCGTGAATCGACCGCTGGAGTAGGAGACCAGCCCGCCTCCCGCGGTTCCGATCCACAACGTGCCGTCGGGACCCACGGCGAGGGCAAGCAGTTGGCTTCGGCGAAACGCCGGCGTGTTGGTCGGATTGAAAACCTCGAAGCGGTCCCCGTCGAACCGGATCAGTCCCTGCTCCGTCGCTATCCACAGGAACTGGTCCGGCGTCTGCGCAACTGCCCAGATGCTGTTCTGCGGAAGCCCATTCGCATCGGTCCACTGCTCGAGCTTGTATTGCGTGATTGCGCGCGCGGTATCCTGCATGACGGGCGCACGCACCCCCGCCTGAAGCGCTCCCACCTGCAGTGCAACGAAGATTACAATCGGCAGCATTGCCGGCTTTTTTTTGCTGTGGTTCCGGGCGCGGTCGACCTGAGCGGTGCGGCAAGCCCTACCGGGACCGTGGATGCGAAGATCCTGAAGTATAATCATTTCTTAATGTTTCGCCTAAACGCGGGGATTGCAGGGCACTGGGTGCGGCACTGGCAGGGCGCGGGATTGAACTGCCGGGCGGCGGGCACGTTTACGGGGACGGGGACGGGCGCGTAACACGACCACGGGAATGGGCACGGGAAGGGGAACGGGCGCGGGTACAGCGCACTGCCGGGCGGCGGGCACGTTTACGGGGACGGGGACGGGCGCGTAACACGACCACGGGAATGGGCACGGGAAGGGGAACGGGCACGTGGTTCGTCGGAGCGAAAGTTGGCGCATTCTGACATGGCGGCGCCCCGCGGAGATCGAACATTTGTGCGCGAACCTCGATCAGGAGCGGCAATATGCTCGACTTCCAGCGGATGGACGTTTACCTCACCACCCGGCAGTTGAACCGCACACTCAGTTCGATCCTCAAACGACTGAAAGGCCGCGGAGACTGGGTCGACCAGGCAAGGCGCGCTGGCGCCTCGGTTGCACTCAATCTCGCAGAAGCGTCCGGACGCTACCTGCCCGGCGAGAAGGCGACCTATTACCGCTACTCGAAAGGTTCGACCTTCGAGTGCATGGCTGTTCTCGACCTGCTGGTCGACGATGGATTGCTGACGGAGGGTGAAATCCGCCCGGCCGGCGAACTGTGCGAACGAATTGCAGCGATGCTTGTGAAGCTGATTCTGAATCAGGAATCACGAGGCGTTGAAGAAGGCCGCACGCGTACTCGCCTGACCCGGAAAAACCCAAAGAAATAACATGCAGGCTGGGTTTTTTCACGTGCCCATGCCCGTTCCCGTGCCCCTGACCGTGGTCGTGTTCCGCGCCCGTTCCCGTTCCCGTAAACGTGCCCGCCGCCCGGCAGTTGAATCCCGCGCCCGCGCCTCAGCGGACAACGATGGTGGCCATCATCCCGTTATCCTCGTGCCCCATGATGTGACAGTGGTAGATGAACTTGCCCGCGATCACGGGATTACTGAACGGGATCAACACCTTCACCACGCCGCGAACGGGCGTGATCTGTGTGTCCTGGTATCCGACGAACGGCTGTGCGACGCCGTCGATCTCGGTGACCTGGAAATCGACCTGGTGGATGTGAAAGACGTGCAGTTCGTCCGAGGCGTTGCGGATGGTCCATTCCTCGAGTGCGCCAAGTCGGGTTTCGGTATCGATGCGCGAAGGATCGAACATCCGGCCGTTCACGAAGAAGGTGTCGCCGTCTGCGGTCTCGGAGAACACGATGGTGCGGTGAGCGGTGACCTGTTTCGTGCGGAGGTCCTCGACGGCGGGGAGTTGCGAGGGTAGCGCAACGGGTTCCGTTGCCGATCCCTGGGAGACCAGCGTGCCCAGGACAACTTCGGGATACTGGTCGCCGGCGGGGCCGGTGTCGAATCCCAGTGTACGGAACTGGTAGACGCCGGGCCGGTTGCCCTGCACGAGGACTTCGACCCGCGCGCTTGGTGGCAGGATGATCTCATCGCGCTGAACGATGCGGTTGTGGCGGTTGCCATCGCGCGCGACTTCGTAAAGCGTGTGCCCGTCGAGCCGCAGCCGATAGAAGATGTCCGCGCCGACATTGCCGATGCGCCAGAGCTGCGTTTCCCCCGGCCGGATCGTTATGGTCGGTGCCACCCTGCCGTTCAGCAGGCGCGTGGTCCCGGCATTGCTGTCGATATCGTCGGGGATCGCGCTGTCGCTGTCGACCTGCACATCCTTGAGCAGCATGACCCGTTCACGAACATCGCGCAAAGCAGGCACGGGCTCGAGCAGGCCTTCGACGATCAGCGCCCCGGACATTCCGCTCATAACCTGGTATTCGCTCAGCCCGTGTGCATGCGAGTGGTACCAGAACATGCCCGGCGGATGATCCGCGGGGATGACGACCTGATACTGAAACGTGTCGCCCGGGGCGATGTGCAGGAAGATGTTATCCGCGTTGCCGCGCGGAGAAACGTTCATGCCGTGATGATGCAGGTTGGTCGACTGATCGATGCGGTTGATGAGCCCGATGCGAAGCGTATCGCCGGGCTTCACGCGCAGAGTCGGTGGCGACTCGAGGCCATTGTACGTGCGCAGCAGCACCGGCCGGCCACCCACGTGTGTATGCGTTGCCTGCACCGTGAGCGTCGCATCGAGCACGCCATTGCTGCTGGTCAGTACCGGCGGCTCCGTCAGCGTCTCCTGCAGACGCGCATCCTCCTGGCCGGATAGCGGGTTACACGCGGCCAGCACGACCAGGACGATTCCACGCGCAGTCGCGGCAGTTCGTATCATGCTTTGCTCCCTCGGGGGAGCCGCGAGTCGGGCAACTCGCACGCCAATTGCCGACCTGATTCGGCCACTTGCCGGGAGGGCGGGCCGGGAGGATCTTGAGCCCGGACACGGCCGCATTCTGAAACAGAGACTTGAACAGTGACGGGATATATGTCTGCAGTCAATTCGACCGACGCCGCCGGTGCGGCATGAAGCCGCGCAGCGAGCGGTACCGCAAACGGGAGATCGACGGGCACCGGCTCCGTCCCGAGAGCCTGATGATGGGCTACGGCTACGACCCCACGCTGTCCGAGGGTTCGCTCAAGATCCCGATTTTCCACACCTCAACGTTTGTTTTCGAATCCGCGCAGGCGGGCAAGGAGTTCTTCGAACTTGCGTACGGCCTGCGCGAGAAGCGAGTCAACGAGGAACCGGGGCTGATCTACTCGAGGATCAACAATCCGGATCTGCAGATTCTGGAAGAGCGCCTCTGTGTCTGGGATGAGGCGGAGAGCTCGCTCGCGTTCTCGAGCGGCATGTCCGCGATCTCGACGACGCTGCTCGCGTTCCTGCGCCCCGGCGATGTCATCGTGCACAGCGAGCCGATCTACGGCGGAAGCGATTTCCTGATCAAGCAGATGCTGACGCAGTACGGCATCGAACGCATTCCCTTCCCTGCCGGCGATGATGCTGCGCTCGACGCGGCGATCGAACAGGCCGAGGAGCGCGGCCGGGTCGGAGTGATCTACATCGAGACGCCGGCCAATCCGACCAACGCCATGGTCGACATCTCGCGCTGCGCAAACCATGCAAAACGGCTGCGCGAACAGGGTAGCAGTGCGCTTGTGGTCGTCGACAACACGATGTTCGGACCGCTCTGGCAACAGCCGCTTCGTCACGGCGCCGACCTCGTGCTCTACTCGCTGACCAAGTATGTCGGCGGCCACAGCGATCTGATCGCGGGCGCGTGTCTCGGATCGGAAAAGCTCATCGCACAGGTCCGCCCGTTCCGCACCATCATGGGCACGATGATGGATCCGAACACCGGCTGGATGATCATGCGCAGCCTCGAGACACTGAA
>Ga0182737_1001514_pt1 | contig 22387 bp, 12 predicted proteins | sample eDN5th30CBELigOP_FD_128878 | JGI IMG/M metagenome (GOLD analysis project Ga0182737, IMG submission 128878) | Enriched Organic Plus compost microbial communities from Emeryville, California, USA - eDNA 5th pass 30_C BE-Lig OP (version 2) (version 2) ...
ACTGAATATGCAGTAAAAGTGCATCGTCGGGAGTATTACGCGATCATTTCGCATCTCGACGCGCAGATAGGACGTGTGCTGGACGCTTTGGAAAAGTCGGGCCAGGCGGACAATACCATGATTTTTTTTAGCGCAGACCATGGCTTGTCAGTGGGGCATCACGGATTAATTGGGAAACAGAATCCGTATGAGCCTGCCACTCGCGTTCCGCTGATCATGGCTGGGAAAAATGTACCCACAGGGAAAGTGGTGAATGCACCTGTCTATCTTCAGGACATCATGGCCACCAGCCTGGATCTGGCCGGGATACAGAAGCCTGCGCATGTTGCCTTCAACAGCCTGTTACCGCTGCTTCAGGAGGGCGTCAAGAAACCTGCAAGACAGCAATCGCCCATCTACTACGGCTATCTGGACAAGCAACGCGCCGTCACCTGGCTGGGTTACAAGCTGATATTGTATCCCCAGGCGAAGAAGGCGCTCCTGTACAACCTGAAGAATGATCCTGAAGAAAAGGTGGATCTGGCAGAGGCCGAAAGCGGCAATGTCACACCCGTCATGCAGCGGTTGTTTAACAAACTGCGCCAGTTGCAAAAGCAGTTGGGGGATGACTTAAATCTCACAGCGCTCTACCCGCAGCTTGTCAGTCAGCCGCAGAAAAAAAAGCCCAATCCAGCCAGGGCACCGATAGAGGATGATCCCAGTCTGCCACGAGTGCTGATCATTGGCGATTCCATCTCGATTGGTTACACCCTGGATGTTCGTCGCCTGCTTTCGGGCAAGGCCAACGTGCATCGCATTCCTGTAAACGGCGGACCCACCAAAAATGGCATCGCCAGCATTGACAACTGGCTTGGAGACAAACCCTTGGACGTGATTCATTTTAACTGGGGATTGCATGATCTTCGGCACATGGAGGATGGTAAACGGCAGGTGGAGATTGAGGATTATGAGAAAAACCTGCGCACGCTTGTGGCGCGCATGAAGCAAACTGGAGCCAGGCTCATCTGGGCCACCACCACGCCAGTGCCTGAGGGTAAATTGACTCCTCCAAGAACCTTTGGAGACGTGAAAATCTACAATGACATTGCTGCAAAGGTGATGAAGGAAAATGGAGTGATGGTCAATGACCTGAACATCTACATCACGCCAGAGCTGGCTCGCATGCAGAATCCCCAGGACGTTCACTTCAATTCACAGGGCTCAGCTTATCTCGCGGAGAAAGTCGCCAAAGAAATAGCGGCGGCACTGCCTGCAAAATAAGATGAAAGAAGGTCAGCGAACTTCATTGGGTGACAGGTGCTTTTTTGGCTGGCCTTAGGCTCAGATTTCGGTTTCCATAGACGTTCCGATAACAAGCGCAGTGTTGCTGCGTATTTCGTACTGTTCCATTCCGGCAAATCACCGCCCCTGCTCAGAAGATTCATGAAAGCTTTATCCGTCACCCTTTCCCTTTCCGTCCTGTTGGCTGCTGGCTTTACCCAGGCCGGTGACTGGCCTGGATTTCGCGGTGCTGACCGCACCGATGTTCAAACTGAGACAGGTCTGCTAAAAGAATGGCCTGAAGACGGCCCCAAGAAAGCCTGGATGTTTGAAGAGGGAGGCCTGGGCTATGCAGGATTCTCCATCGTGAAGGGCGTGCTCTACACCATGGGTGCCAACGATGATTTTGAAGAATTTTTGCTCGCTCTTGACGCCAAGACCGGCGAGGAAAAGTGGCGGCAGCCCATTGGCGCCCGCTACACCAATCGCTGGGGTGATGGCCCTCGCGGCACACCTGCTGTTGACGGTGACCGCGTTTATACCCTTGGGGCCAGGGGGGATTTGATTTGTGTTTCCGCCAACGATGGCAAGGAACTATGGAAAACTAACTTGGTAGAAGACCACGGCGGCAAGCTTCAGAACTGGGGCTACACAGAAAGCGTGCTGGTGGATGGTGACCGCGTGATTTGCACCCCCGGCGGTGAGCAGGGTACTGTGCTGGCGCTTAACAAGATGACCGGCAAAAAACTGTGGCAGACCACGGAATGGACGGATGTGGCGCAGTATTCATCCCCTCTGGTGGTGGATCATCAGGGTGTGAGGCAGTACATTCAGCGCAGCATGACCAACGTGGCAGGCATCGCGGCTGACACTGGCAAGATTCTTTGGAAGCAACCTTTTGCACAAGGTAAGGTGGCCGTGATCCCAACACCCATCTATAGCAATGGCAAGGTGTATGTGAGCGCCGGCTACGGTGTTGGTTGCATGATGTTTGAGATTGGCGCGAACAATCCCAAAGTCATCTACGAAAACACCAACATGGTGAACCACCACGGCGGGGTCATCCTTGTAGGCAAACATCTCTATGGATATTCTGACAAAGGCGGCTGGACCTGCCAGGATTTTGAAACAGGCGAGGTGGTCTGGCAGGAGAAAAAGCTCGGCAAGGGAGCCGTCCATTTTGCGGACGGCAAACTGTATCTGCTGGAGGAAACCAGTGGCAAAGTGGTGCTTATAGATGCATCACCAGATGGCTGGAAAGAGCATGGCCGCTTCACGTTGGAACCTCAAACCGAACAACGCGCCAAAGATGGTCGTATCTGGACACACCCTGTGGTGAGCAATGGCATGCTGTACCTGCGTGACCAGGAATTGATCTTCGGCTTTGATGTGAAAGGGTAAGAGATACAAGACTGCAAGATTTAAGATACAAGATCAGAACCATCTTCGATCTTGTATCTTACCATCTAGCATCTTTGTTTATTATCTCTTAAGAAGCCTGCCGCGTTTGGGATCACCCACAAATTCGCCGTCTTTTACCGCGACCTGTCCGCGCACGGTCACCACTTCGGAGCGGCCTTCAATCTCCCACCCTTCAAAAGCACTGTAGTCCACATTCATGTGGTGGGTGGTGGCGGAAATTTTGCCCCGATACTGTGGATCAAACACCACCAAATCAGCATCCGCCCCAGGCTGGATGCAACCTTTCCGTGGGAACAGACCAAACTGTTTGGCCACATTGGTACTGCCTGTAGCCACCATGGTATGCAGATCCATGCGGCCTCTCTTCACGCCGTAGGTGTAGAGAAGATGAACGCGCTCCTCCAATGAAGGGATGCCGTTCGGAATCTTGGTGAAATCATGAGCCCCCATGGGCTTCTGGGAGGCAAAATCAAAAGGGCAATGATCCGTCGCCACGGTTTGGATCAAGCCGTCACGCAGGCCGTTCCAAAGAACATCCTGATTTGCCTTATCCCGCAGGGGAGGTGACATCACATACTTCGCCCCTTCAAAGCCGGGAAGCTCCGCATAGGATTTATCCAGCACCAGGTATTGAATAAGTGTTTCCACACTCACACGTACACCGCGCTGGCGGGCTGCCATGGCTTTCTCAAGGGCTTCCCTACAGCTTAGATGCACAATGTAGGTGGCGGCGCCGGTCAGCTCTGCAAAGGTCATCAGGTGATGCACCCCTTCCGCCTCAACCAGAGGAGGTCTGCTGGCATGGTGCTGACCTGGATCAGTGAGCCCAGCGGCCAGCAGTTCACGGCTGCGCTCTGCCACCAGTGTTTCATTTTCGCAATGCGCTGTGACCACTACATCCAGTTCCGCCGCCAGTTTCAGGGTGCGGTAAAGTTCCTGATCATCCACACCAAAGGCGCCTTTGTAAGCAAGAAACACCTTGAAGGATCGAATGCCGCTGGCGACGATCTCACGTAGTTGTCCTTCAGTGCGCTCATCAAAGCGCGTCACTCCCATGTGGAAACTGAAGTCGCAGGCGGATTGTCCCTCCGCTTGTGCGAGCCATGTCTGGTAGCCTTGCAAGGCATCATCGCTGCGTGCAGGGCAGGCCATTTCTATCAATGAGGTGGTTCCACCGCACAACGCCGCCTGGCTTGCTGATTCATAAGTGTCCTTCGCATACGTACCCATGAACGGCATGTAAATATGCACATGAGGGTCAATGAATCCCGGGAAAACATATTTACCTGTGGCATCAATGACCTCAGTACCAAGCGGCGCTTCAATATCACGGTCAATGCGCGTGATCGTCTCATCCTCACAGTAGATGTCCGCGATGTAGCGTGAATCTGCAGTAATGATTTCGCCGTTTTTAATAAGAAGGGGCATAAGAAGTGACGAGTGAAGAGTGACGAGAAGCCTCTAGCTATTTGCTGGCCATCAACTTGCGTCGATGCGCATTTAGCATGAGACGGATTTCTGTTAAAATAAATATCGCGGGTGAAACCTGACTTCGGTTCAAAAATCCGAGCTCAATGCAGATTACAAACTGGGTGTCGAGCTCGGCAGCAGAACCATTCTGCAATGGCCTGGATGCGAATGAAAATCACTCATCACTTTCACTTCATCAAGACGCCAGCGCCTTTGACTGGTTCACAAACTCATCACCGCTCCATTGCGCATCGGTCGGCACGGCGGATTCCTGAGCCTTCTTGGCAGCCCGGCGGGCCACGAGGTCAGCATGAGTGGTGAACCATGGCAGGCTTTTGCCTTTAAAGTCGGCAATGGTTTCAAACTGGTGTTTGTTCATGAAGGCGAGCAGTTCTTCTTTCATGCCCTTCACGTGGTCGTAGCCAAATTTCATGACGCCAGTGCAGACCTGGACGGTATCAGCGCCAAGCAGGATAAACTGGGCGGCATCACCTCCTGTTTCAATGCCGCCAATGCCTGACAGGCTGCGCTCTGGGAATTCACTCTGAATCAGCCTGGCTATCTCCATGGTCATGCGCAGGGCAATGGGTTTAATGGCTTTGGAGGAATAACCGCCAGGTGTGGTGTAGCCTTCAACCGTTGGCTCAGGGCGCAGGGTATCCAGGTTCACACCGATTACGCTGCGAATGGTATTGATCGCGCTGATGCCGCTGGCGCCACCTTTGAGAGCTGCGCGGCTGGGATCTTCAATGCTGGTGACATTGGGGGTCATCTTTGCCCAGAAAGGTATTTTGGATGTTTCTTTCACCCACCCACAGACTTCTTCGAGAATGACCGGGTCCTCACCCATGGCGGAACCCATTTTTCGCTCAGGCAGGCCGTGCGGGCAGGAGAAGTTCAGCTCAAAGCCATCCACACCGGCGTCCTGGCAGCGCTCAATGATTTCTACCCAGGCGTCTTTACGGTATTCCTCCATCACAGAGGCGATTAGAACTCCTTCAGGATGTTCGTCTTTGCAGCGTTTAAATTCCTCGATCCAGGTTTCAATCGGGCGATCGCTGATCAGCTCGATGTTTTCCCAGCCGATCACTTCGCCGGAGCTCGCATGCAGTTTGCCGTATCGCGGAGAGACATTGATTACTTTGGAATGATCCAGGCTGATAGTTTTGGCGATCACCGCACCCCAGCCATCGCGAAAAGCGCGATTAATCACGTTCAGATTGGTTCCTGGAGGGCCTGATGCAATGACAAAAGGATTCGGAAGGGTGAGTCCGTTGACGGTGGTGGTCAGACTGGGCATTGGCGTGGAATGGGAAATGAAACAAGCGCCTGCGTAAGGAGGCGGACGACAACAGCGGGAATATCTTGCACAGAATCTTTGTAAAGAACACCGTGAGTTTTTCTTATTTATAAGATGTCTCGTATGATTTTAAGAGGTCTAAGAATCCCAGGTTGGTGGCTGTTGGTGAGCACGGTGTTGGTGGCTGGCGGTGTGCATAGTGCAGATATTGCGCTTTCCCCCGATGGGGAAATTAATACGCCAGAGAAAGCACGCGACGCCGCTCGCAAGGCTGAAAAGCCCGTGACCATTCTCGTCCAGCAGGGTACGTACGCCATCACCACACCGTTGATCCTGTCAGCAGAGGACTCTGGCGTGACATGGAAGGCGGCGGATGGAGCCGATCCTGTCATTTCTGGAGGAAAGAAAATCACAGGGTGGAAGAAAGTGGAGGGCAATCTGTGGAAAGCCGAAATCCCAGAAGTTCGCGAAGCTAAATGGTACTTTCAGCAACTGTGGGTAAATGGAGAGCGTGCGACGCGTGCCCGCACACCGAATCATGGCAAGGGTTTCCTGCGGATGCTGACCCAAGGTTCATCAGAGATTTTCCCAGGAAAAAATCCTGAAGACCCCAAGTGGCATCAGGCATTAAAGAGCCTGAGCTTTGTCACCGGGACGGATGCCATGAAGGTTCTAAACAGCATCAAGGGAGATGAACTCTCAGATGTCAGCATCACCATCCCGCATACCTGGGATGTTCATCACTACCGGGTAAGGGAGATTAACCAGGAGGCGAACGCTGTGCTTATGGAAGGCCCGCGCATTCGTGAACTGCTTACCTATGAGCCGGATGGCCGTTTCTTCATTGAGAACTTTCGTGCTGCCCTGGATGAAGCGGGCGAGTGGTTTCTAAATCGTAATGGCGAAGTGTTTTATCTCGCCAAAGAAGGTGAAGACCTGTCCAAAGCCGAGGTGATTGCACCGGTGGCTGAAATGTTGGTGAAGGCTGATGGCGTGAAGGATGTAACCTTCCACGGCATTGCGTTTAAACATCAGCAATGGGTCATGGGACCGAATGGCTTTGGCATCAGCCAGGCCGCACAAACCATGGGCGCTGCGCTGGAGTTTGATAACAGTGAAAACATTACTTTTGATCAATGTGAAATCGCCCACGTGGCAGGTTATGGCCTTTGGTTTCACCAGGGATGTACGAAGGCGCTGGTGCAGCACAGCCATATCCATGATCTTGGCGCAGGCGGAGTACGGATGGGGGCGACCAGCAAAGGCAATCAACATCCTACCAGTTTTGTAACCCTGGATAACAATATCATCCAGCATGGCGGACGCATGTTCCCAGATGCCGTTGGCGTTTTCATCGGCCACAGTTCAGATAACATTGTGCGGCACAATGATATTGGTGACTTCTACTACACAGGAATCAGTGCAGGCTGGCACTGGGGTTATGGGGAGACGGTTTCACATCGGAATTTGATTGAGAATAATCACATCCACCATCTCGGTTGGGGGTTTACCAGTGACATGGGCGGCTTCTACGGTCTGGGTACAGCATTCGGCACCGTCGTGCGAGGCAATCATGTGCATCATGTCTCCAGTTATCGTTACGGCGGCTGGGGACTTTATACTGATGAAGGAAGCACAGGCGTCTTGTTTGAAAATAACCTGGTGCATGACACCAGCGAGAGCGCCTTTCACCAGCACTACGGCTACTACAACACGGTACGTAACAACATCTTCGCCTTTGGCGGCAAGGCACAACTCCAGCGCAGCCGGCCTGAAGCCAGACTGAGCTTTATCATTGAGCGGAATATCTTCGTCTGGGATCCGCAGAAGAGTGAACTTCTTCACGGCACCAAATACAACTGGGACTTTATACCAAGTGAGAAGAGGCAGAAAGGCGAGCCTGCGCACAGCTATATCCTGCGTAACAACCTGTATGCTCCCATTGGCGGGAAAATGCCGGAAAAACTCGCAGGTTTCTGGACCTGGGATGAATGGCGACAATCAGGACGTGACGCAGGCTCCATCGTTGGGGATGCAAAATTCGAGAACATTGAGAAGCGGGACTTTCGCTTCAAACCGGGCAGTGCGGCGGAAAAAATCGGCTTCAAGCCATGGGACCTCGCTGTAGCAGGCGTTCGCAATGATGGGCCTCGCGGCAAGGAGTGGCGCAGCAAGGCGTTAAAAGGCGCCGATTTCCCCGATTGGGATGAAGAAGCGAAACCCTGGCCGTCACCACCGTACAGCATTCCTCTCGAAACCTTTGAATATCGCAGCAAGCAACCGCCCACTTTGTTGCGTCAGCGCGTGCATGTCGAAGACAAAGGAGATGCCATCGCGGTTACTGACGAAGCGGCATCGCCGATCAAGTTACCAGAAGAAAACGCCAATGCCCGCGCCAGGCGCAGCCTGAAACTGCAGGACGCCGAGGGTTTGACGCAGAGTTATAATCCCCACTATACCTTACAGCCAGAGTTTAAGGACGGCACGGTGACATGGAGTTTTGATATCATGGCCACAGAGAAAGCGCCATGGTATGCAGAAATGCGCTCTTCAACGGAAGAGGAAAAGTACAAAGTAGGCCCTCGTATCGCCTGGCAAAATGGCAAACTGCGGGCGGGCGTGGGTGATAAGCTGGAAGTGATGGCTCTGCCGCCCGGCGAATGGGTGCGCGTTGAAACCAAAGCCAAACTTGGCGCCGGCAAATGGGATCTGGTGATCACCAAACAGGACGGCTCCAGGATAGAACATAAAGACCTCCCTGCCCAGGAAGGATGGTCAGAGGCTTTTGCTGTGTTGTGGAGTTCACTCGGCGTCACTAAAGAGGCGGCTGTGTATCTGGATAACTTGCGACTTGGCCAGTAGTCAGCTACCAACTTCGATCATAAACAACATCGCCATCCAGCTTGGCTGGATGGCGATGCTTTTTCCAACAAAACACACTTGGACACGGGGGTAATCAGGCAGCAGAAAGTTCAACCAACGGCGGTCGAACCTGCTCCAAGGGCAGGGCAGAAAAAGAGGGGTTGCAGATACTTTTTCGCCCAGTCGTGCAAGGTGGTTTTGCCAGAACTTTTCGGATCGCGTCTCAGAGCCTGCCAGTCGCTTGCTTCAATGACGTCAAACATATCCTGCAAGGCTGCCGCAGCGTTTTCATGATAGCCCAGAGACAGCAGCATCTCGCGGTATTCGTGATGGGAAACAGGCGCATATTCCACCCTTCGTTGCAGTACTTCGCCTAAAACATCTGCCACATCGTCATAGGACAAATCGGCTGGCCCCAGCAGGTTGATGGCTCCTGTGCCCGACCAGGTTGCATCTAACAGCCACTGTACCGCAACTCTGGCCACATCATCACAGGCGACCATGGGATGTTTGGCACGACCAGCAATACTGTAAAAGAAGCTCCCATCATCCCTCAGTGAGTTTAGCTGCCACAACAGGTTTTCGTAAAAGGAACCGCAGCGAAGAAAGCGCAGTGCAGTGCCTGAAGCTCGAAGAATATTCTCTGCTTCTCGCAGGGCGGAAATGGGCCCTGCATGTTCAGCAAATTCGCCGCCCGCTGCGGAAATCGCCACCACGCGCGGAGTTTTGCAAAGCTTAAAGGCATCCCTGCCAACTGCGGCAAATTTGCCATAGAACTCATGCACGTGATCTGCCGTAATACTGTCTGGCTGGCACCAGAAGACAGCGTCCACACCGTTCAGGGCGTTCAGCAGGGTTTCGGAGTCATCGTGGCAACCTTTTACAATTTCCACCGCCAGCGAAGCGCGCACTTTTTCAGATAGCTTCTGCGGTTTTCGCGCGATGACACGAATGGACAGGGAGGAGGAAGGCTGTTCAGTCAGCCTACGCAGCACACGGCTGCCTATCGTTCCTGTGGGAGTTGTCACCAGCACTTTCATCCCCGTACGTTACGGGGTCTGCGTGGATGGGTATTGGACAAATTTGACCCCTTTCCTCAATGGGCACCTCGCGCATCATGGTCTGCACGACGCGGAAATAGGCTGTAGGTGACAGGCCGGAAAAGCGGCTGAAGTCGCGGATGAAATGGGACTGGTCGCTATAGCCTGATTCGAGGGCAAACAAACACCAGTCAGGAATGCGGACACTGGTATTCAGACGTTGCACAACGTCCTGAAACCGGCGGATGCGGCAATAAAGTTTCGGTGTGGTGCCAACATGCCGGCGGAAGAGTTCAATGAACCGCCTTGAGCTTAAACCGGTTCTGTCGGTGACTTCTTGAATGGAGCTTTCCCCGGGGTTTTTGTGAAACACCTGAACTGCATAGTGGATGGCTGGGTGCAAAGCCCGCCGACTTTGCAGACGCTCAATCATGCGTTTTTCCAGCCAGCGCATCCGCTCATCCGCACTGTGCATTTCTGCAAGATAATAGCCCCACTGTCGCCCCTCATATCCCATCAAATCCTCCAGATTCAGATTCATGTCGGCAAATTCATCTGTGGGAACACCAAATACTGAGTAGGCTCCGCCAGGTTTGAAATGGACGCCCATCAAACATTCCTGCCTCCGCGTGCTTAGCACGTTATAGCGCGTCTTTACGCCAGCTATGCCAGCCTGCTTGCTGGTGCGCCACTGCTTGTGCTCTGGATCGAAAACCTCTAGTGAGTAATCCTTCAGATTGATAACAATGGTCACCCAGCCGGAAGGTAGAATGCGCTCCAGTTCATGCAGGGGGTGATAGGCGTCATAATGCCAGATCACCGCCACCGCATCTGCCAGTGGCCCAGTGGGAACCCGAACATTGTAATCCATGCAGAACCATAGTCAGGAATGTTCAGAAGAGCAGCGAAAATAATAACTACTCGTCTGTAGGATTTCACCTGAGGGATCGGGATGCAGACAAGAAAAAGCCACGCAAGCAGGACTTGCGTGGCGGATTGCGCATAAGCTGGATGCTATTAAAACTTAATCGTGGCGCTAATGCTGACGTTATGGCTTGGCTCTTCACGTCCCACATCCACGTTATAGTAAAGGTTGGCGTAGAACCGGGCGCCAACTTGAAGACCAATGCCCGCGCCGATGAAGAGGGAATCTTTTTCATCACGTTCCGGGTCGTAGTTGAATTCAGGGCCTGCACCGCCGTTCAGGCTGCTGCGGAAGGCATCGCCATCCAAAAACTCATGCTGCCAGAATGCCCGCACTTCAGGGATGATCGCGACCTTGTCACTGGCCTGGATGGTGTAGGCCACACGAGCCCCCAGGTAGCTGCGCAGGCTGTCCGTGTCAGGATCATGCAGGCGCAGGTTCAGACTGTCAGCGCCGCGCTCGCTAAAGCTGTCCAGAGCCACCTTGCTGTATTGCAGACTGGCCTGTGGTCCAAAGGTCCAGTTTCCATGCTGAACGTCATAACCACCGCCAAGCAGGGCAAAGAACTCTGTGCCATCGGGATCGCTCTTCGCTGTGCGGTTCAGTGTGGCGAACTGGATGGGGCGCTTGATGTCATAATCTACCGAGCCGCCGCCTACTGCCGCGTTCAGGTAGAAGCTGCCGACATCCACGGTGGCATATCCTCCGAAAGTGATGCGCTCCAGATCAATCTGGCCGCCGTTGTCATAGTCGCCCCAGCCCTCGCCATAACCGGCGAACAAACCCAGGGAAAAGTTTTCAGTGATGGCGTAATCGGCGCCAGCAAGGAAGGTTCCGCTTTCAAAGTCTTCACCACCATTCAACGACAGGCCGCCGTTGCTGAACAGGCCGCTGCCCAGAAACCAGGTGCTGATGCGGTAGTCTTCTGCAAGCGGTTGAACTTCAGGGGTCATATTCTTGGCTGACTTGCCGCTCTTTGCAGAAACAACACCTTTGCCACCTTCCATGCCTGGGTCAGGCTGGGCTGGGACTTGATTTGCACGTGCGCCAAGACGGCGGGCGCTCAGGTATTGATGCAGCATCTGGCCTTGAGCATTGCTTAGTTCAATGCCTGTGCTTAGAGCGCCTTCGTAAAATTTTGGCATGATGGCTTCGAAGGCCTGCGGGTATTGTTCTTTGCGCAACAGGTCGAGAGCCAGTGTTACCGCGCCAATGTCGCCATCTTCAATGCCAATCCACTTGTCTAGCGCACCGGCGACGCTTTTTTGGTTGGGTGTCTCTGCTACGAGCGTGTAACTGCCCGGCGCCACAAGCAGCACGCCGACATTGCCAAGATTAACAAAGCGACCGCGCTGTGTCTGACCGCGAGGCGCAATGATTTCATCAAAGGTTCCTACGATGTTGCCTGCACGCAGGAAAGGGATTCGATCCCCAAATTCCAGATCGTTGCCAAGGGCGATGATTTCCAGGGTTCCAGCAAGTCGGGCTGTGCCTGTCACCACCAGCACATCATGGTTGCTGGCGCTTGCTGCTTCGATTTGCAGGGCACCACTGCGGGTTTGCGTATAGTTTCCTGCAATGGTCAGCAGGCCGATGGAATTGCCGGGGGCGACAGTGCCAGCGTTCAGCACATTGCCGATCACAATGCCATTGCCCATCAACACGCCACTTCCAAGGACTTGCAATAAAGGAGTCTGAACCGAACCGTTGACGGCTAATGAACCGCCTGAAACGGTGACGCCGCTGCTAAATGCGCTCGAACCTGAAAGAATGGACCGGCCGCTCTGGAACAAGGCAGTTTCAAACTCGGTGAAGGAGCCTGTGTAATTAAAAACTCCGCTGATGTTCACTATCAGCGCATCGAAACCCGCACCGCCGACTGCGTTGCCAGCGATTACTGGAGAACCACCAAGAAGCGTCAGAGTGTCGTCACCAGCGCCCAGATCAATGGCCTTGTTTAGATCACCAATGATCAGGCCTTGATTGACCACCATGTCATTGCCGCCGCCGGTTTGCAACGCGGCCACATCGCCTCCCCCACGGATGATGCCTCCGGTGTTATTGGTGATATTATCGGCAAAATCTCCGATGATCTTGATGCCAAATCCGGACTTGCCATGAATCAATCCGCTGTTGATCACGGAGGTGGCGGCGAAGGCTGCACCCCCTTCGGAGTCGTCCACCAGGATGCCGTTGCCGACGGATGCTGTTGCCGCATTGTTTTCACCGGTGATTTCAGCCCCCGCATAGTTGATAATCATGCCGCCGCCGATAGAGACACCCTCTGCGTTATTCAATGAACCATCATTCAAACCGCCCGCATTGATGCCGCGGATTGCACCAAAGTTTTCAATATGGACGATGCCGTCAACATCAACACCATCGCCATCGCCAACATCATAAATTGCGCTGTCATAATTTCCGATGATGGAACCGTAGTTGTAAACGGTGGCTGTAGCGGCGCTTTCGTCAATGTTAATGCCGGAACCGTTGACGCCCTGAATCGTCCCGCCCTGGTAGTTGGTGACTGTGATGGTGAACCCATCACCGCCATCTTCACCAGTAATGCCGTGCCTGCCAGAAACCGTGCCCCAGTTAAAAATTTGTGATCCAGTACGATCCTGCGCATCGATGCCATCACTACCTGAAACCACATTGAGGCCGTCATCAATTTCCACCACCGGAACGGCGGAAATGGCGCCCCAGTTGTAGATCTGTCCATCTTCACCCGGCCTAACGGAATCGGCTGCGGTCGCTTCAATCAAACCCCAGTTGTTTACGATGTTAATGCCGGAAGTGATGGCGTTAAAGTCGAGCGCCTGTGCGCCACCGGCGCTTGCGTTCAGGGAGCGAATCGTGCCGTAGTTGTTCAGCGTGACATTGCTGTCAGAGCGATTGATGCGGATGGTGTCAGCATCGGCGGATTCAATAAGCGCATTGAGATTGTTGGTAATGTTTCGTGTGCCGGAGTTTCCGCCGCCAGTGTTGTCGATGGCGCGTCCTGTGCCGGTTTGTTTAATCTCGCCGCTGTTAGTGATGGTTGCAGTGCCTGATCCTGTAATACCAACAGCAGTGCCGCCGCCGCCAATGGACAAGGTTCCACCTTGCTGAACCGTACCGGTTTCGCCTGTGGTCAGGGTTTTGGCGGTGTTATCTGTGACACCATTTGGGACATCAAAATCAGCCCCCTGCAGGGACGGCATCGCAATGGCGATTACTCCTGCCGCAGCAAGACCTAAGGTTAAGGCATAAGGCTTCATGAAGGGAACTCTGATGGGATGAAAGCCCTTTTGTTAGCTCCGCATGCCAGCAGTTGAAGCGCCGCTGGGTGACGATTCTGTTGCCTCCCTTTTGCTCTAGCAGAGGAGCAAACCCCTTAACTGATTCCTATGGGGTAAAGGTCAGTTGCTTTGTGGAACCATCCACGCTGTATTTCACAGGCACGGCTGTTTTACCATCCTTCAGCAGTTCACCGTCTTTGTTAAACTGAAACACCTGGCCGCCACTGATTCGTGCCCAGCCCAGCGGTTCACCTTCTTTGCTGACACTGTACACATCGCGCCAGGGCTTGCTGGAGGTCAGCAGTTCATTGGTTGCCGCAAATGGTTTGGAACGATCCAGAAAATCATTAAACAACACATGGGTAAACAGGGCCAGATTCAGTTGTCTCAGCTGGTACAGTTCTCCTCTGGAGAGCTTTTCAGCAGCATAATGCAGATGGTACTCTCTGGAGTTGTTGCGTCCCAGGCAAAGCATCTCCATGGCCTGCTGGCGGGCTGCGCTGAATTCGATCCTGCTGTTTTCAGGCAGCAGTGCCAACATCGCCTCAACTGCTTTCTGGTTTTTTACATACAGTTCAGGATCATCTGCCAGTTTAGCGAACGCGGATTTAACATTCTCAATCAGAGACCCCTCAAGACCTTCAATGCCTTGATTGAGTTGCTCATTTAATTTGCCCTGCAAGGTCTGTTGGGCCTTATCCGCCTCGGCCTTTAGTGCGGGGTCGGATTGCAGCGTACGCCAGGAGCTTTGCAGCTTTTCCAGATCCGCCGCAATGGCGGCAAGACGGGACACGACCTTGGGATCCAGGCTCGATTTCAGCAAGCTGGCGCCAAGCTCCTCCCCGGAAGAGGCCAGTCGGCGTCCTAATGCAAGCCAGCGAAAGTCATTGTTCTCTGGCAGCCCCAGATCTGGGTTGCCCGCCATGTAGCAGATCTCCTGCAACCGTCCCGCAGCATCATAAAAACGCTGCTCATTCGGGAGCATGTAAAAGGTAATCATCGCCGGAGTTGACCAGGCAAAGCCATTGTTGCTGAAGACGCCAATATCCACACGATGAGTGGCGAAGTTGGGCTTCAATTCCCAGCCGGGGTGCCACTTTACGGTAATGGTAGCGTGGCTGCCGTCTGTGCTGGGTTCGATTTTCACCTTCTCAGGATCACCCTGCAGCAGAGCCCAGCGGTAGGTCAGTTTACGTTGCATGACATCCTGAGATTTTCCGGCGTCCACCACCAGTTTGCGTTCATTCTGGCTGCCGCGAAAGACACGGGCGATATTGAATGGCGTGGTGCCCAGTTCCTCCGACTGGAATTTTGGCCCGTCAAAAAAATCACGTCCCGGCTGTGGGTTGTCCTCTTCAACCAGTTGCAGCACCGTCAGCGGCGGAATGCGTGAGGGGGACATGTCATGAGCCATCTGGATCATGCGATCTTCATTAATCACTGAGGCGTCAAAAACGGGGGGGTGTGCCTTGCCGGTGAAATAATCCTCTTCATTCTGCACAGTATTTTGACTGCGACGAAAAATGTTTTGCATGACCGGAATCAACAAACGGTTGTTAATCAAGCCCTGTTGAGTTTCTTTTGGAAGGGCGGCAGCGGCGCTGTAGAAAACCTGCATGAAAGGCAGGTCGGAAAAGGAGGACCCTTGTGAGATAAAGAGGAAGGGAACATTGGCAGGATAGAGGTCTCCCCAACCGGGTCGGCCATTGTAGCCGGGGTCATAGTCTTGATGCTCAGGATAAAAGTACAGGTTGTTGGCTAGGTACTGTCCTGCCAGAAACTTCATGCCGTTGGGGTTTAACATGTAGATGCGCGGCAGAGAGCCTCCCTTGTCTGCCGGAGCGGCCATGGAACAGTTGCCAAAGACAGGCTCCCTGCGGATGTTGCCAGCGGGCCCCACGTTTTTCTTTTTTGCCCATTCCTCCTCGGTTGGTTGGATGATGGTGAGCTGGGGGTAATTCTTCGCCTCAAAGACGGAGTGTCCGCCATCTCTGTTTTCATAACTCAGCGCCTGCAGTCCGGCAGCTTCCCCTGCGGCATACCAGGCATTCAGCTTTTGTCCAACTGCATCTGTTCTTGTGGTGATCTGACCATAAGCGGTGATGTGGGCAACCAGCAGAAGAAAACAAAATGAAAGAACACGCATAAGGGGCAGGCAGTGTGCAGGTTGAGAGGGGGGCAATGCATTTGCAGCATACGTGGCGCAGACTGTGGGGTCAATGCTGTGCGCCATGTGAGACTACGGAATTAACAAGCGTTTGCTTGCGGGATGATAAAATGACGCTAGACGCATGAACACCAACAAGAGCGGCTGCATCCGGCGGGCGCTGAGTGACGTTGCGAGTAATTGATTCATGTCCATTCCTGTCATCATCAATCCGGCTGCCAATAGCACCAAGGCCTCCCATCAGATCGAACGAATCCGCAAGCTGTCCCCGGCTCCGGACATTCACATGACACAATCCATCGGCTCAGCCAACACCATGGCTTATGAGCTGGCGGCACAGGGGCATCGAACCATTGTGGCTGCGGGAGGAGACGGCACCGTGAATGAGGTCATCAATGGCATCTGTTCCTACAACGCGCGGCAAACAAGCCCTGAGCAGCATGTCAAGCTGGGCATACTTCCTGTGGGAACCATGAATGTGATGGCCTTTGAGCTGGGACTGCCGGGTCGTGATTTGGAAGCCTGCTGGAAACTCATTCAACAGGGCGAGTACAGGGAGATAGACCTCTGGAAGGCAAATGACCAGTACTTTGCTCAACTGGCCGGGGTAGGGCTGGATGCTGAAATCGTGCAGCAGACGCCCTGGGAGTTAAAGAAAAAATTTGGCCCGCTCAGTTATGTGATGACCGCCGCCCGCGTTTTGGGGCAGCAAGCGCCAAAACTGGCGGTGGAAATCGAAGGCCGCCCTCCCTTGTTTGGCTCCATTGTGTTGATCGGAAATGGCAAACATTATGGCGGGCCGGTTCCTGTTTTTAGAAAGGCAAATAATACTGATGGATTGCTGGACATTGTGATCTTCCGCAAGAGACGTTTGATGGAGGTTTTTCAGTTCTTAACCGCACTGGCGTTTGACGGGTACGCGGATTGTGAAGATATCGATTACATCCAAGCCAAAGAATTTTGTGTTACCTGTGACTCTGCTATCCCTTATGAACTTGATGGTGAGCTGGGGGGAAGCACGCCTGTGATTTTTAAAGCCGCAGAATTCCGTCTAAAACTGGTCATTTAAGGTGACTTGGCAGGTACAAACACGACAGCGTCCAGATAGACGTATCCCCCGGCATCCTCATTACTAAGGGTCACAGTGCCTGTTTCTGCAAAATCATAAGTCCCAAGGGGAATAAACCGGGCGTTGTCAGGGGCTTTTTTTTGCTGATTGACCTGAAGCTGGGCAACGCCAGCCGCATGTTGCACTGTCACGGCTACAGCGCTGGCACGATTCTGATGAGGCGATCCGGCCAGACGAACATCATAGCGGCCCGGCGTGAGCTTTGCGGTGAATGTTGCCCGGCATCCTGTGTTTACGCCAGAATCGTGGCGATACCCTTTACCGATGAACGGCTGCACCTTGTCATTAAAATTCCACCGTCCGACAAGAACGGCTTGTTCATCATCTATCACGATCCTGCCGTCGTCCGCTGTAGGTCTGCTGCTGCTGCTTTCTTCCAAGGCTTTTAACAATCGTTGTCTAGCTGCTTTTGCTTCAGAGGTGGAGTCATCGGCTGGGACCTCTTTTGGAAGCAATCGCGCGTCAATTAAAGTGCCATCGCTGTTCAGCCGCCAGGCCCCGTCAAAAACCGAGCTTTTGTTGCCTATTGATCCATGAACCCAGCGGCGAGTGGAGGGCTGTTGCTGCAGGATTTGCGGTAACAGGCTATTCCCATCTGTTCTGACAGATTCGGGAATATTCACGTTTGAAATTGCACAGACGGTGGAAAAAACATCGGTGATGTCCACCAGTCCCTCAAGCACCGTTCCAGCGGGTACGGCAGGAGGGCCCCAGATTAGAAAGGGTACATGAGTCCCTGAATCCGAGAGATCTCGTTTACCGCCGGAGACTGGCCCTCTTTCAGTAAGGCGGGCTTCTCCCATGGGTGATGCAGCCGTACGCTGGAATGCCCTGGGTTCGGTTCCATTGTCGCCAATAAAAAACACCCAGGTGTTGTCACGCAGTCCCAGGTTTTCTATTTCGTCCAAAATATGTCCGACTTTTTTGTCAAGGTACTCCACCATGCTGGTCAACAGGGCCGGGCGTTTCATCACACGGTCATCTGGAGTCTCAGTGACGGGGTCATGAGGCAGCATCTCATTATGTAAAATCAAAAAAGGCTGATCTTTTTGCTTCGCTGAACGCATCTGCTCAATGACAAAGTCGCTTAGGACATCCGGCCCAAATACTTCTTCAGATGCAGTCCTGGCATGCCCATTAACATTGGTGTAAGGGGCCCAATAGCGGGACCTTTTCGCGCCGTCTCTCCATATCTGCCAGAGCGCCCAGGAGTCATACCCCGCGGATTTAGGATGGTCGGGATGTTTTTCCAGTGTAGCGAGCTGCCATTTACCTGTGACGCTGGTAGCGTATCCTGCACTGCGAAGCAGTTGCGCAAAGGTGGGCAGCCTGGTGAAGTTCACCATTTTACTGGTGCCCTTATGCACCGGCAACACTGTGGTAAATCCATGACGAGATGCATAGACACCGGTATGCAGGCTCACACGCGATGGCGTGCATACCGGGCTGGTGTAGGCACGAGCGAAGCGCAAACCTTCAGCCGCCATTCTGTTCAGTTGCGGGGTGTGAAAGTCTTTTCCCCCGTAGCATTCCAGCGCTTCGTAACCGATATCATCCGCGAAGATGATGAGTATGTTTGGCTTCACCGCAGCAGATGAAATCTGAAGCCCGAAAGACCACAGCAGAAATAGGTAAACCCGCGGGCCTGCGAAGAAAATTGAGCGCATGGTAAGAATGTTGGCTTTGACCAGTTCACCCATGGCAACGAAGGCAAGGCGGACATCTTTCAGGGATAAGAGCGCGGAGACCCTAGCTTAACGACAGGGTTTTCCCCGAGGTATGGAAATGCGTTTTAAAACGATTAAAGGGTATGAAAACAAAACCCTCCGCTTTCTTATTATTCGCTGCCATAGGCATCGCTTTAGGCAATGGCTCATTAATAAATGCCCAGACTGTCCCAGGGGAATCTGCTGTCATTGACGGTTTTGTCATTCGTGATGGCCGGACATATCAAGTGCGCAACGGTCAGGCCACGCCAGTAGGCCAGGATCAGGTTTTACGCATTACCCCCCAGGGTGAGATTATCGGGTTTGATGGACAGCGTCGTGAACTTTCTGAAAGAACGATGCTGACATTGGATGGACGGGTGATCCCGGCTCCTCCGGGAACCGTCTATGCGACCCCACAAGCCCTGCCATCTGGCCCCAATAATCAACTTTCAGATAACCGGGCAGACCAGCCTGATGTGACAGGCGAAAACGTGTCCGGCCTTGCTCCTGGCAGCCCGGATGCAGCCCGTAGTTCGGCAGTAGATTGTACGGAGGGGACCGGCAGTGCAAATTCCAATCAACCGATGAACCGTGTGGAGGGAACCAGCGCCCCCCTGACAACGGGTGATAATCGAGGCGGGCCCAATTACAACAACAATGACGGCTTCGTAAATCCAGCCCTTGTTCCTCAGCAGGTGATACCCACTGATCAGAATGGTAATAACGCCGCCACAAATAACGCGACGAATACTAATGCCACCCAGGCGGGGGGCGCCACGGGCGCAAACGCAACGACACCCAACCAGCAAAGCAATGGTGCTCAGGGGCGCACCATGACCAATCAGAGTTCCAGCAGTGGGCAGACCCAGCCACAGCAAAGGGCAACCAACAACCCGAACGCCCAGCCAACTACTGGACCGGGTTCCAATAATGATACAGGCGCTGGCACTACAGACAATAATCCCAATAATAGCGCCACGCCCAACGCCCCAGACCCAACTGAGCGTCCTAACAGCAGTAATGCACGTTCAGGAAACTCTGGCTCATCCAACAACGGCGGTAGCAACACCAGTAGCGGTGCTGGTACAGGAAGCGGCAGCTCATCAGGTTCAAGCAGCGGCGGCTCATCCTCTGGTGCAAGCGGTGGTTCCAGCGGCGGAGCAACTGGCGGCGTGAGGTAGGCTGCTTTTCAGCATATCCTTCACAAATTTTCTACAGGCGGAGTAAAACAAAAGCGCTGTGACTGGCATGACCGGTCACAGCGCTTCATGTTTTATAATTCGTGATCAAACAAGCGGCAGAATACCGCCTTCATTCAGTTCCATTTTACCAAATGACTTCAGCTCGGTGTGGCCCATGGCGTGGGCCAGGCTCAGCCAAAGTCGGTTATGAGGAACAGAACCCAGGTCAACGGCCCGGCCCATTTTAAAGCCAGCGCCGCCGCCGATCATGACCACAGGAATATTTTCAAGAGTGTGGCTGTTGCCTTTACCCAACTCGTTGGTCCAAACAATCAGAGTATTGTCGAGCATGTTGCCATCACCGGCTGGTTCCGGTGTTTCTTTGAGACGTTTGGCCAGATAGGCCAGTTCCCCGGCAAACCACACGTTGATTTTCAGCAGCTTGTTGTAGGAGTCCTTGTTGTCATCAGGGTCGTGTGACAGACCGTGATGGCCTTCCTCTACACCCAGCCAGCGCATCTGGGCCTGGCCTACGCTGCGCATATATTGCAAAGTGGCGATGCGGGTCATGTCGTTGGACAACGCATTGACCATCAGATCAATCTGCATACGGCTCAGTTCCGGCGTGTTATCGTTCACCAGTTCAATGCCGGGGTCCAGTTCAGGCATCGGGTGGCTGAGATCCTTGTCCACCGGCGTTTGCAGCTCTTTCTCCAGATTACGTACCAGAGTTAGATGCTCATCCAGCATCAGCTTGTCACGCTCGCTCAGCTTGGCTGAGACGCGCTTGATGTCTTCGCTTACATCATCCAGGATACTGACGAGGCTGTCCTTGTCCTTCATCTGACCGTACAGCTTGGAGAACATCAGGTAGGGATCATCAATAGGGGCAATAGGCTGATTAGGGCCAGCGTAGCTCATACGGGTCCAGGGGTCTGCGCGGTTAGGGACTGCCACCCCGAATTCAACAGAGCCGAAGCGTGTATTAGTATCCTTGTTGCCTTGCAGGTAGTTCCTGATCTCCTGGTCAATGGAGATGCTGCTGGCCCATCCGGCTGGATTATCTGATCCACCCTGAATGTTTCCTGGAAGCAGCTCAGAAGCGGTAAGCAGACAGCTCATGCCACGCATGTGCTGGTCACCATCTCCACGGATTTTATTGTGCACACCCTTCAACACCAGCATGTCCTTCTTAAAAGGCTCAAGAGGCTTGAGGATGGGTTTGATGTCATAATTCTCACCGAACTGGCTTGGCCAGAATTCATTCGGCAAGGTGCCGTTTGGCGAGAACATGATGATCAGTCGCTTGCGGCGTTGAGGCAATGGGGCGCCAGTCAAGCTGGGTAGTCCCGCCAGGAATGGAAAGGCTGCAGCGGAAACTCCAAGGTCGCGGAGAAATTGACGACGATTTAAGGACTTCATAGGATCAGGATCGAAAAGCTAGGTTTTAAGGATTCGACGCAGACGGGGGCGCAGGAGATGCAGAAACTTGTGGAGATGGAGCAGTATCGGCAGGTTTAGGTGAGTTCTGTTCAGGCTTTGGCGCGGGATTTTCGGACACCTTTTTTTCCTCTGCAGGAGCAGAAGAAGCGCCTTTCTTGGAATCTTTAGAATCTTTATTTTGCACCGCCGTTTCTTTGGCTGGTTCAGGCTTTTTCTCTGATTCAGCAGATTTTTTTGAGACAGGGGGCTGAGGTTTTGCCTGTGCTTGTTGCTGGGCAGGGGCAGGAGCCGCTGGCGGGTTGGGCTTGTCTTCCTTCGGCGCTGGTGGCGGCGTAGGTTTGGTCATTTGAGCCAGGATGTTGCGGGATTCTGGCAGCCCCTGGCTGGCGTGTATGTAAACGATATTGCCGATCAGCTTACGGACATTGAAGTTCTGGTTCGCAAAGGACTCGCGCAGTATGTCCAATGTCTCATTGCCGTAGTAGGAGCCCGCGGGTTGTTTAATGAAATGGTGAAAAAGCTGGCGGATGAATGCACGGTGAGCACCCGGGCTGTCCATGGCGTAGGAGGCGATGTCACGGGCGCCTTTCAGCTTCACCGTACGGCCATCATCAGTATCAAATTCGCCGCTGGCATCCACCGGCTTGTTATTATCTTTCGTGCGCCAGCGACCCACGGCATCATAATGTTCCAGGCTGAACCCCAGCGGATTGATGACCGAATGACAAGCCATGCAGGACACATCCTTGGTCAGTTCAGTGACCTTTTCACGCATGGTTAATGATGGGTCAAATTTGGAGTCTTCAAACGCCACTGCTACTGGAGGTGATTTTAGGCTCATACCGACCACGTTGCGGGTCAGGAAAACGCCACGGTGAATAGGGGAGGTGGTCTTGTTGTAAGCAAACGACGCCAGCAGGTAAGGGTGGGTGATGATGCCAGCACGTTCATTGGGATTAAAGGCTACTTTCTGGTACTCACCTCCCTTGACATCCTTGCCGTAGTATTTGGCCAGCCGTTCGTCAAGCCACAGGTATTCCGCCCCGATCAACTGACGATAGTCAGAACTGTCACTCCATACCACATGATCAATAAAGGTGAAGAGTGATTCCCTCAATGCCGCCAGCATGGCCGCATCAAAATCGGGATACAGTTTGGCATCTTTGGCGGCCAGTTCAGCCCGCTCCAGTTCCAGCCA
>Ga0182737_1001515_pt1 | contig 22373 bp, 20 predicted proteins | sample eDN5th30CBELigOP_FD_128878 | JGI IMG/M metagenome (GOLD analysis project Ga0182737, IMG submission 128878) | Enriched Organic Plus compost microbial communities from Emeryville, California, USA - eDNA 5th pass 30_C BE-Lig OP (version 2) (version 2) ...
ATTGAACCGGGTGACATCATCGGAACGAAAGCCGGAGCCACCAATTTGGCCATACTTTCAGAAAAGTGTAGTGAATTATAGTCGCTGCCCTCAACGCGAGCTATCTGGTAATTTCTTTGTCTGATTTACCAGATAGCTTCATCGTTAACAAAAAAGAATCACAACATCAATTTTTCATACAGAAAGCACTTTAAGCTTAAAAAATCGACATATTTTACAACAACTTTCTTTTTCGATACCCGAGTTTGGAATATTTGGCATTTTTTTTGGATATCACCCAATAATTCTACCGATTCTTTAAAAGAATCATTAAAACAAATACAAAACGTTAATATTTTTTTAACATCCATCTACCATTTTATTAACGTTTAGAGCACAGTCAATTCGGTTCTTTGCTTTTTATCATGAATTTACGATGCAAACGCGTTATATTTTTCTTTTGAAGTTTGTTTTGATCCTCACGGATTTACTTTTTCTCAATCTCACATTTGCGATAGCCAGCGAGATCACGCGGCTGTATTATTATGGGGACACCAGTACGCTTTATCGATATTATTTGCCGGTAGTCAATTTATTGTGGCTGCTGTCTGGAGCTTCTTTCCGGTTGTATCTCCAATCTACCCTGGATCACCTCGAAAATATTTATCGAGCTACCTTACGCGCAGTTTTCCTCCATGCCATACTATTTTCTGCGTACCTACTCCTTGCCCACGGCCAAGGTGTCGACGCCAGTGCATTCCTACTAAGTTTTTATGGGATATTTGGTGTTTTCCTATTGGGTAGTCGACTCGTAGGAACCTATATTCAGGGCCTGCTGGAGAAACACTTCCGCATCCGCAAGACGGTTGCCATCATGGGCAAAAACGAGGGTGGGCGTAGTCTCGCGAATTACTTTCGGGCCCATGAGCGCAACTACCTGTTCGAAGGGTACTTGACCGAGCGCGACGACCTGCTGCTTTCCGAGTCGGGCGGTATAACGAAGGCTGCCGAAAAGCAATTCCTTCGGGCCGTGGCAAAAGGGATTCAAGAAGTGTATGTATCGTTGCCTCCGCACCGCATTCCTCAGGCGGCAGCACTCGTCGAAGCGGGCGAGCGGCATTGTTTACGGGTCAAGCTTGTTCCCGACCTGACGAGACAGGACAAGGTACCTTACAATATCAGCGTTCTCGGTGATGTACCGGTCATCAGCATCCGGCAAGAGCCGGTGTACGACATCGAGGGACGATTTAAAAAGCGCTTATTCGATATGTTGTTCAGTGTGCTGGTAGTGGCATTCATCTTAAGCTGGCTATACCCCCTTATTGGCATGCTCATCAAGTTGGAAAGCCGCGGCCCCATTTTGTTTAAACAACAACGTACGGGCCGAGACAACAAGCCTTTTTGGTGCTATAAGTTCCGTAGTATGCGCGTTAATAATGAAAGTGACGACCGGCAGGCCACACGAGGAGACCGCCGCATTACCCGCATCGGGGCTTTCCTACGTCGCACCAGTCTTGACGAGTTACCTCAGTTCTTGAATGTATTGCAAGGACACATGAGCGTTGTAGGCCCACGGCCGCACATGCTCAAACATACCGAGCAGTACAGCGCCATCATCGATCATTATATGACCCGGCAATTTCTTAAACCTGGCATTACCGGCTGGGCACAGATTAACGGTTACCGGGGAGAAACCACCGACCCACGACTCATGGAACGTCGCGTCGCTCACGACATTTGGTATCTCGAAAATTGGACTGCCATGCTCGACGTACGTATCGTATTTATGACGGTAATCAATGTGATTACAGGTGAAGAGAATGCACATTAAGCTTTCGTAAAACAGCTACTAAGGATATGGGTTTATTTAGCGTCTTAACCAAAGCAAAGACTGCCACCAACTTGTCTTGGCTGCAAACAGACATGCACTCTCACATTCTACCGGGCATCGACGATGGTTCGCCGGATATCGAATCTTCCATCGGGTTTTTAAAACGCTTACATGCCCTGGGACTTCGAGGGAGTTATGCTACCCCACATGTGTTCAAGGAAATGTACCCCAACAATGCAGAAACCATCGGAGCGGCTTTACAACAACTTCAAACGGTCGCGGAAGTCGAAATTCCCGAATTCCAATTGGCGACTGCTGCAGAATACATGATAGATTCAGATTTTGTTACGTCGTACCAGCACATGCAGTTGCTTACGTTACCCGGCAATTACGTATTGATCGAAATGTCTTACGCTGCTGAAAATCCTGAGATCGACCGGCATGTGTTTGAGTTGCAAGTAAAAGGCTACACCCCCATCCTTGCCCATCCAGAGCGGTACGTGTTCTACCACGATCGCCCTGAACGATATCAGCGACTCAAAAGCCAGGGATGCTTGTTTCAACTCAACTTATTATCACCTTCCGGATATTATGGTGCGCCCGTCCGAAAAGCCGCCAAATGGCTACTTAAACATGGGATGGCAGACCTGGTCGGCACCGATCTCCACCACGCCAAGCACATGGCCGCTATTGAACGATTTGTACTCAGCGGCGATGCATACGCTGCTTTTAAAAAAAACCCGATTAAAAACGAGGAACTATTTAGCGCATGACAAAAAACACGCTATGCTTATTGACATTAGGGCTACTCGTAGGATTCAGTTCCTGCGTTTCCAACAAAAAAACCATCTATTTCAGAGACATCCCAACCGATAGCCCATGGGTGAATCTCCCTGCTTATCACGAACCATTGATTCAAGTAGATGATATCCTGCACATCACCATCCAAACCATCGATGGCGGTACCACGGCAGCCATCAATCAGTTGTCGGGCGCTCCGGCCAACGCGGGCAATCCGGCTGCTCCCACGATAGGAAATAATGTACCCACCGGCTACTTGGTGGACGAAGAGGGGCAGGTGACCATCCCCATGTTAGGCACGCTCAAAGTGGCAGGCTTGACCACTCCCGAAGCTCGCAAACTTATCAGTGGGGCGGCGTCGAAATATTTCAACGATCCTACCGTACAGGTTCGGTTCGCTAACTTTAAGATTACGGTGATCGGAGAAGTTGCGAAACCAGCCACCTATACGGTGCCTAATGAAAAAATAACGTTATTGGATGCCATCGGCATGGCGGGTGATCTCACCATTCACGGTCTTCGGGAAAATGTCTTGCTGGTACGGGACAATAACGGACAGAAAGAATTTGTTCGCTTTAATCTCAATTCATACGAAACATTCGAATCGCCCTACTTCTACCTGAAGCAAAACGATGTCATTTATGTGGAGCCGGGCAAGAGCAAAGTGGCTTCCACCAATGTAGCACGTACGCAAGCGATTTCGATCTTCGCGAGCGCAGTAACGATCATCACAGTCATCATATCTCGACTTTTTTAACACAACAACAAGATATAAAAGCTTATGAAGGAATGGCAGGACGATGATTTTGAACGAGAAGGACAAGAAGACAATCAAAAGCTGATTGAGTTCCTTGGCAAATTGTGGGCCAACTGGTATTGGTTTGCCTTATTTGGCATTCTCGGATTAACCGTTGCTTACCTAAATTTGCGCTACAGTACGCCGGTATATAAAATCAATGCTAAATTGCTGGTTACCGAGGAACAAAAAGGTGCTTCCACGACCGGGACGGGCGTATTTCTGGGCGATCTAAATAGCTTTTTTGGCGGTGTCAATTCGGTAGATAACGAAGCAGAAATCCTGAAGACCCGCTATCTGATGGAGCAGGTAGTGCATAAGCATAATGCACAGGTCAATTACTTCGTCCCCGGGGACGTCCGTGATGTGGAAGTATATCCTTCACCGTTTGACGTTACGTTGCTGCGTTCTGATTCGTTGACCGGCGGAACATTTCGTTTGCAATTAAAAGACAATGAGCATATCAACATTAGTCAAGATCATTTTGAGCAGGAAACTACCTTTGGCACCACCATTGACCTTCCCGGTGTTGGCTCAGTATTCATTAGCCGAAACCCTAAAGTGCCCATTAGCAAAACGACCTACCGATTTGAAGTGGTACCTTTTGATACAAGGGTAAACGAATATATGGGTCGGCTGTCAGTTGGCGTAACAAATAAGCAGGTGTCCATTATCGACTTATCATTTGACTATCCCATCAAAGTTAAGGGCGAAAGCATTCTGAGGACTATTCTCGAAACGTATACAGAAAACAACTTACAGGACAAAAACACGATTGCCGATAGCACCATTGCTTTTATCGATAATCGCTTGCTGTTTGTAGGACAGGAATTGGGCGATGTTGAAGGTGATATCCAAGTATTTAGGCAGTCCAAACAACTTGCGGATATCTCCACTCAATCTCAATTGTTACTGGAAAATTCAGCAGAATATATAAAGCAGTTGTCCGAAGTGGAAACGCAGCTTACCATTTTGGACAATTTACGCGAGTACGTGATAGATCCGAAAAACCAGCGGGTCGTACCCAGTGCATTGTTACCCGACGACATGGTATTTAATAGCTTAGTAGAACGTTATAATACGTTGCTCTTGGAACGCGATCGGCGTCTGCTAAGTGCGACACCAAACAATCCGACGGTTCAAAACTTAGACCAGCAACTGGCCAACTTGCGTGCCGATATGTTAGCAAACCTGGAGAACACTCGAAACCGGTTTGAAACGACCCGAAACGAGCTTCGCCGTAAAACTGGCCAGCTGGAATCGGAAGTCAGGCGTGTTCCTGCTACGGAAAGGCAATACCTCGATCTCGCCCGACAGCAGCAGATCAAACAGGAACTATACGTTTATCTGTTGCAAAAGCGGGAAGAAACTGCTATCAGCAAGACAGCCAATATCTCCAATAGCCGGATAATTGACCCTCCTAAAGCGAAGACATTGCCATTCTCTCCAAGACGCACACGCACATTAGCCATGGGCCTGTTAATAGGCCTTATCATCCCGGCGACAAGTATTTATCTTCGCGATCTACTGAATACCCGTGTCCGCAGTCGGGAAGACATACAAAAGCAAACTGCTCTTCCTATCGTTGGAGAAATCAGCCACAGCGCCTCGAAGCAGACGCTGGTAGTAACGAGGGATTCCCGCACGCCAATTGCCGAGCAATTCCGGGCGCTTCGCACAAATTTGGCTTTCTATTTAAGTCATATTAACAAGTCGACCATTCTCCTGACTTCGAGTACGAGCGGAGAAGGCAAATCCTTTGTTGCACTGAATATGGCTATGATTTTTGCCATTTCCGGCAAAAAAGTTGTGGTGTTGGAAATGGATCTGCGCAAGCCAAATCTATCCATCAAACTGAATATACCAAACAACTTCGGATTTACCAATTACATTATCTCCTCCTCTCAAATACCCGAAAGCATCATTAGGCCGTCGGGTGTACACGAGGGACTGTATCTGATCAGTTCAGGCCCCATTCCGCCAAATCCTGCCGAAATGATTCTGAGCAAGCGTATGGATGAGTTGATGGCCTATCTAAAACAAGCATTTGATACAATCATCATTGATGCCCCTCCCGTGGGGTTGGTCACCGATGCACAACTGCTCAGCCAACATGCGGACCTTACTTTGTATTTGGTACGGCCGAAAGTTACGCACAAACGTCAGTTGCAAATACCCAACGAACTCCATCAAAGTGGAAAAATGAAACAAATTGCGCTTATCGTTAACGATATCCAAACTAAAAACTCAGGATATGGATATGGATATGGTTACGGCTACGGCTACGGGTACGGCAATTACGGCGACAACACACCCGAGAAACGAAAATCTTGGCTTCCATTTTTTAAAAAATGACAACATAAACAACTTAGAATGGATAAACATGCAACCGTTTACGTAGCCGGTCATCGCGGCATGGTAGGTAGTGCGATCAGGCGGTACTTAGAACAGGCGGGATACAACAACTTGCTCCTACGAACGTCGGCAGAACTCGATCTACGCAATCAGCGGGCCGTAGCCGATTTTTTCGCGTCTGAGCGCCCCGAATATGTGTTTCTTGCGGCGGCGAAAGTTGGTGGTATCCTGGCCAATAACACCTATCGGGCAGATTTCATCTATGAAAATCTGATCATGGAGACTAACGTTATCCATGCCGCACATCAATACGATGTTAAAAAATTACTCTTTTTGGGAAGCAGTTGCATTTATCCCAAAATGGCACCGCAGCCGCTGAAAGAAGAATATCTTTTAACCGGCCCGTTAGAATCGACAAACGAACCGTATGCCATTGCCAAAATCGCAGGCATTAAGTTGTGTGAAGCCTATCGGGATCAATACAGCAAAGATTTTATCAGCGTCATGCCAACCAACCTCTACGGTATAGGGGATAATTACCACCCTGAAAATTCGCACGTATTACCAGCGCTGATCCGCCGTTTTCACGAAGCCAAGGAAGCCCATCAATCCAGCGTAACAATCTGGGGAAGCGGCACGCCCAAACGCGAATTTCTGTATGCCGATGATTTGGCAGAGGCCTGTGTCTATCTCATGAATTATTACAGTGAGCGTGAACTGATCAACGTAGGCACCGGAGAAGACCTCACGATCAAAGATTTAGCCGAGTTGGTAAAGGATGTTGTCAATTACAGCGGCAAATTGGTGTTCGACACCAGCAAACCAGATGGCACACCACGCAAGCTTATGGATGTCAGTAAGCTGCACAATTTAGGCTGGAAACACAGTACATCATTAGAAAAAGGGATATCGAAAGCATATCAAGATTTCCTTCAACACACTTATGTGGAACGATAAATAAGGTAAAAAGCTTTATGAAAACAGCACTCATCACCGGCGTAAATGGACAAGACGGCGCTTATCTCGCTGAATTATTACTTAAAAAAGGTTATATGGTACACGGCGTCAAACGTCGTTCCTCACTAATCAATACCGACCGTATTGATCACCTGTATCAAGACCCCCACGATGAAAATGTACGATTCAAGCTGCATTACGGTGATATGACCGATAGCACCAATCTGATCCGTATCATCCAGGAGACACAGCCCGATGAGGTTTATAATCTGGCGGCTATGAGCCATGTGAAAGTGAGTTTTGATACACCGGAATATACAGCCAACGCCGATGGCATCGGCACACTGCGCCTATTAGAGGCCATCCGTATATTGGGATTGGAAAAAAAGACACGTATTTATCAAGCTTCTACTTCTGAATTGTATGGTTTGGTACAGGCAGTACCCCAAAGTGAAACTACTCCTTTTTATCCGCGGAGTCCTTACGCGGTTGCCAAGCTGTATGCCTACTGGATCACGGTCAATTATCGGGAGGCGTACAACCTGTATGCCTGCAATGGAATTCTTTTTAACCATGAAAGCCCACTACGGGGCGAAACGTTCGTCACGCGCAAAATTACCCGAGCAGTGGCGGCCATCGCCCTCGGCCTGCAGCAGAAAATGTTTCTGGGTAATCTGGATGCCCGCCGCGATTGGGGTCATGCGAAAGATTATGTACACGCCATGTGGCTTATCCTTCAGCAGGAAAAGGCTGAAGACTATGTCATTGCCACAGGCATCACTACGCCGGTCCGCGATTTCGTGAAAATGGCATTTGCAGAAGTTGGTGCTGAAGTAGAATTCACGGGTGAGGGAATTCGTGAAAAAGGCGTAATCAAATCGGTGGACAGTTCAGACTTCTCGTTTAAAGCTGGTCAGGAAGTCGTCAGTGTGGATCCTGCATATTTTCGCCCTACTGAAGTGGATCTACTAATCGGCGATCCCACGAAATCAAAGACTAAATTAGGTTGGGAGCCCCAATACAATTTACCAGCGCTCTGCAAAGAAATGGTCGCATCCGATCTGGAGATTTTCCGAAAAGATAATACGACCCAATGGGAACATCTGGTGGGGTAACCTGTCGTATTCAAACGTTATTGCCTCATAAAAACGATACATATAGATGAAAATTTTAGTTGAAAATTCAACGTGGAACAACATTGGAGACGGCTTTTACCAAAGCACACTCTTCGCGCTATTCAAGCAATTGTATCCAGACCAGGAAGTGTATATGGGAGAAGGCCCGTTCAAACGCGCGTTTAGGCCTCGATCCAAAAAGCACTTGGCAAAGGCCTATCTCCTGATGGACGATCAGCATGCCGACCTACACATTTTCTCAGGCCCCATTGTCAAAAAGCTTATCGAGAACTACGGTGAAAAGATTAAGCAGATCGTTGCAAGGGGCGATCGTTATGCACTTATCAGCGTCTCCTCGGCACATATATCCGATCAGGCAACGTTAGCGACCGGCGCCTTTCTCGAACAATATCCGCCCCTGCTCATGGCCACACGGGACGAAGAGACGTTTAACCGATTCAAACCGTTCAATATCAATTTGTACAACGGCATATGTACCGCCTTCCTCGTCAATCGGATGTTGCCCGTACTGGAATATACTCCCCAACAGCCCTTTTTTATCAGTAGCTTTTACAACGAACTGGAGCCGCTTTACCAAGTAGAAGGCAATGTGACTCTTGAAAACATCAAATTACAACGAAAAGCCTCACTTTTTGGATTAAAACATCGTTATTCACGGCACCTGAACGCCTGGCGGCCGCAGCAGAGATATCTCGGTAACCATCGGATCATTAGGGTTCATCAAGACTTATCGACACATTTTTATCATGTCAAATTTTCTCACCCCAATTCATTCATGAGTTTCAATCCTCTATCCTACCTTTCGATCTACAAATCTGCTGACTTCACAATATCAGATCGTGTACATTCCTGCGCTGTAAGTGTAGCATTCAACAAGCCCGCTAAGCTACTCACCAATAGCCCTCGCGCCGGGATATTCGATCGTCTAGGGTATCAGCGGGATCGTGAAGGCATAATCCGGCCCATTGATCCGGCCGTCATCGATAAAGAAATAGAAAGGCTATCCGACGCTATCAAGCACGCCATCTAGTGAAGCCATGTCTTTGAAAAAAAATTTGCTGAAAAACGGACTGGCAACAGTATTTCAAAAACTCATCCGGGTCTTTGAGCAACTTGCTTTGGTGCCTTTCTTCATCTCTGCTTGGGGGGCGGCATATTACGGTGAATGGCTTACGCTGACGATATTTCCGACCATTATCGGACTCTCCGACCTAGGTATCGGTTCTGCAGCAGCCAATACGTTTGTACTTCGGTACGGCGCCAAGGACTACCAGGGTGCCGCAAATGTGTACCGAAGCGGTCGCCGGTTGATTTCGACCAGCATTTTGGTCAGTATCCTATTAGGGGGTATTGTGATAGGACTGCTGGACTATTACGGTGTTTTTGCAAAGACATTAATCGTACGCAGCGATGCAATATTGGCCGTATCTTTCCTGATGCTGGCCAAATTACTCGATTTTTTCCAGCAGTTGTATGAGGCCCATTTCCGCGCCGCGCGGCACGCCGCACGGAGTATCAACCTGCTTAGTATTTACGCATTACTGAAAATCGTAGGCAGCATTCTAGCGCTCACCCTCGGTGGCGGTATCGTTTCCGTAGCGGTCGTTACGTTTGGAATTGCCATCGTATTCAATGCATACTTCGGTTGGCAAGCTACAGTGCAGTTGAAAACCGATGAAAATTACATTTCCAAAGGTTACCTAGTCAAATCGGATATGACGATGGTGGCAAAGAAGGGATTCGGATACCTACTTTCCCCCATCTGGCAGTCCGTTTACTTTCAAGGAACCACATTTGTAGTACGTATCACACTAGGCCCTGAAGCCGTGGCCCTTTTCAACACGATAAGGACAGTGTGCCGGTCTGTCAACCAGCTGTTCAACATGGTCAATGGTACTGTTTTTCCTGAATTGCAGTATGAATTATCGATCGGCAGACTACATATTGCGCGATTGCTCTTCAGGCGGTCGCTTTCACTCGTACTGGGCACCGCCGTTCTTGGCATGTTGCTATTGGGGCTATTCGGCGCTCAATGGTACGCATGGTGGACGAAGCATACGCTCGACCCACCACCCTTGATGTGGCAGATTTTCATCATCGGCATCGGTTTTAATGCGCTATGGTGGACGGCCAGTATGGTATTCCGAGCAGTAAACAAGCCTTATGTGTTGGTATTGGCAGGACTAGCTGGATCCGTGATCTCGGTAGGGCTTTCTTATTTCCTCTGCCTTTCACACGGCCTCGTAGGAGCAGCCTTGGGCAGCTTGGCGCTCGAAATCATTATGGTAGCCGTCGTGCTACCCGTTAGCTGCCGCTACCTTGGACAGTATGTTTGGCAGTTACCCAAGGGAATATGGAGCGATTCGGCGGTCTTTTTCAAAAAAATTGGCAAAATAAGCAAATGAACGTCACCCAAATATGTATTGGCAGATTCCATCATTTTCACCTGGCACGCCAGTTGGAAAAGCATGGACTGTTGAACCGCATTTACACGGGATATCCGCATTTCAAGCTGCGCGACGAGGCGGGTATTCCCAAGGATAAAATCCGGTCTTTCCCCTGGCTGCATACGCCTTACATGTTTCGGTCACGTATCGGACTCAGTAACTTCGCTATGCTGAACAAGTGGTGGTATTGGGCGGCACATGATTCATTAGATCGATTCGTGGCATCCCGGCTCCATGCGCCAGGCGTACTGGTTTCGCTGTCATCCACTGGGTTGCATGCAGGTACCAAAATCCAAGGGTTAGGAGGTGTATATATCTGCGATAGGGGTTCGTCACATATCAACTATCAGGACGAGTTGCTCCGTGAAGAATATGCCCGGTGGAGCATTCCTTTTGCCGGCATCGATAAAAAGATTATCCACAAAGAGCAATTAGAGTACCACCAAGCTGATGCGATTACCGTCCCCTCTGAATTTGTTCGACAGTCTTTTGTAAGCCAAGGTGTTTCGCCTGATAAATTGCATAAGGTACCTTACGGAGCCCGGTTGGAGCGATTCAGTCGCACGCAACATCCGCCCGAGAACCGGTTCAGGATATTGTGGGTCGGCGCGATCACCATTCGGAAAGGCTTCATGTATCTATTGAAAGCGTTCCAATGCTTTTCTCACCCCAATAAAGAACTCCTTGTCATCGGCAACGTATCAGCTGAGGTAAAATCACTGCTCAATGGGGAGTCACTTGAACATATTCGGTTCATGGGACAGGTAGCAAATGCATCCCTACCAGACATCTATAGTTCATCCCATGTCTTCGTACTCTCAAGTATTGAAGAGGGATTGGCCATGGTACAAGGAGAAGCCATGGCCTGTGGATGTCCGGTGATCGCTACACAGCATACAGGTGCTGAGGACCTGATTACGGATGGGATAGAAGGATTTGTTGTTCCTATCCGGTCGGCTGAAGATATTCTCGCGCGCTTGCAGCAGCTCGCCGACGAGCCTTATCTGAGAGATCAGCTGGGGGAAAATGCATTAGAAAAAGTTAAGTCATTGGGTGGATGGGACCACTATGGAAGCCAGTACACCCAGGTAATCAAATCGTTGACCATTGATTAGCAATTCTGCATGGCAACATCGAAACAACAAGTCATTCCTTTCACGGGCTTCTCGCAAGGGATGCCTGTAGGCATGCGTCGGAGATCCGCTACTTTCTTGACAGCGTCTCGGAAATGGCTCTCTATTGTTTTGGTTGTTGCCATGGCCATCCAGCTCCTCATTTTTCCAAGTTACGCCCAACTGCCCGGTTGCGTAAGTTGCCTTATAGGATGGTTACTCTGCTCCAGATACGTGTTACTGCCAATTTCGTTAAAAAAAAATACCCTGAGCAGTATGGTGCTGATTGGTTTCGCATTCACCCAATTCTGGATTCCTCCGGTCTTAACACTTATGGAAGGTAAACCACTGGTATTCAATCTAAATTATCCTAACAGTGTGTTCCTCCACAATTTTTTGGCCTTCTTGGCGATGCTGGGAAGTTTTTTGGTCTATAAAGCCCATTTCTCGCACATCCGATCTTATTTAGCGCGCTTTTTCAAGACAAAGACCTATTTATACAATACGCCATCCCCTTACCAATTATGGCTTATGGGGATCGTGGGTATCTTGGGCATGTCTGCAACCCGCATCCTTGGCTTGGGTAATGAGGAGGCTGCGAACACTGGCATACTTATTAAATTACTACAAGGGTTCCAAATCTATGCCTATGCCCCCTTGTTTATGATGCTGTCCCCACTGTATACCCGAAAACAATATGATACTCCAAAGTTACTTATCGCTGGCTATATATGCTTTCTATTAGCGATCGGCGTCTTGCTCAATTCCCGTGGAGCATTCATGATGGGACTGACCGGCTTGGGCCTTGCTTACTTACTGGGATTACTGTTGGGTACCTTTTCACCCCATGTATTTACCTTACGAAATACAATTGGCCTTGCGGCCGCCTTCTGGGTGATTACGGGACCGCTTAGTGACCTTGGCACAGCCATGGTGATTACCAGAAGCCAACGCGGAGAGGTGAATCCTACTGAATTGCTGGCAATGACATTCGACACATACAACGACAAAGAATTGCTCAACCGTTATAAATCCGCAGCAATGGATACGAAAAACAATCCATTGACGGATTGGGATGAATATTATTTCAATAATATATTTGTTGCCCGGTTTTCCAACCTCAAATTTGTGGATGCGAGCCTAGAGCACTATTACCGGTTGGATAGTCCCGAAAAAAATAAATTGATGTTCAACTATAGCATCGAGCGTACATTGGCTATTCTACCCGCTCCGCTGTTGAATTTCTTAGGAATTACCATCGATAAATATGGCGCTATCGGAACTTCTTATGGCGATTACTTATTAGCGCTGTCAACTGGCAACAAGGCTTATCTGGGCGGTTACCGTGTTGGTCACTTTGCCGGAGTAGGTATGGCGGCGTTTGGGTGGTTTTACCTACTTATTATGTTTGTCACGCTCATACCCTGTTTTCTATTGATCGACTTACTTTATTACAATGGCAAATTTAGCATCGTTTCACTGGTCTTCCTACCAGAGATCTTTTGCCACGTAGGATTGCTTTCCGGCAATATCGAAAACCCTATCAACTTCATTCCATTCCTATTCAGGACATGGCCCCAATTGGTTGTTCTTTATTTGGCATTATTTTATTTGACACGACAGCTGCGAAGGATTTTTATATGATTAACGCTAGGAATACATGGGTTTATGGGTTGGATTCGATCCGCTTTATGTTAGCAACCGTCGTGTTGATTGGCCATAGCGGATTTATTCCCGATTACGAACTCGGTTCCGACCCAAGCATCATCGCTATGGCGGTTAAGTTGACCCTCGCCAACACCTTCGTGGGTATTGCCGCTGTAATAGGTTTCTTTGTTATATCGGGCTTCGTGATCCACTTTCCTTATCGGAATGGCAAGCCATTACACGTGTCTGAATTCTACAGCAAGCGATTACTTCGGATCGTATTGCCGCTTTTGGTGATGTTTTTATTGTGCTGGATGTTTAGACTAAAGGTACCTTTCGTCGTCTGGAGTCTGTATTGCGAAATTATTTACTATCTCTTTTACCCACTATTATACAGACATCTCATCAGTAAGCCGAAAAATGTTGATATCCTTATCGTTGGCAGCATTATGCTGGCACTACTAGCAATTGGCTGGTTCACCAACGATTTTAACGTCCTCCTCCAGCATAAGGTTAAAGAAACCGCTAATTTCCATACACCCAACCACCTGCTTAACTGGATTTTCGGCTTTCCGGCATGGTTAATGGGCGTACGCATAGCTGTACACTTCGATAAGATCGCCAATAGTGATACAGCATTCAAAAAAGTAATCCTACTCAGGGTATTGGTTTGGCTAGTGGCGATGACATGCTCTGTTCTCCGGTTCCACTTCGCGGTGTCCTATAAAATCACATTTATTCCCGCTTTCAGTTACCTCTGTTACGTATGGATGGCTACTGAAATCAGTTACTATACAGCCCATCGACCCATCAAGTGGCTGGAAAATGGTGGTAAATGGAGCTATTCCATTTACCTCTTCCATATGATTTTTGTCGACTTGTACCTCCATTGGATCCAACCAGAGAGCGTTTTCGCCCATATACTCAAACTCATCGTGGTACTGGTGTTTTGCTATGTAATGTACCTTTTGGTGGAGCGGCCCTCCCATCAATTAATAAAACGGATAAAATTACGATAATGAACATTCTCTATATAGGCAACAATTCCTCTCACAGCACTTCGTACCATCGCGCGATGGCGCTGAAACGTTTAGGTCATCGGGTAGACCTCATCGACCCGGAAACCTTATTGAGGTCGAGTTTGATGCACAAATTACATTTCAGGACCGGATATAAGTTGCTGCAGCGCCAAGTGGCTAATTTTCTCAAACAACAGATCAACGCCGTGAATCCAGATCTGATTTGGGTGAATGGCGGTGAACTCCTGGGTAAGAAAAGTCTGCATGTACTGAAAACACTGCGAGCACCAATTGTCCTCTATAACAATGACGACCCCACTGGGACACGGGACGGCCGCCGATTTGATTCCCTACGTAAAGCACTCCCTTACTACGACTTGTGTATAGTGCGGTTAGAAAAAGACGAAGGCGAGTTATTACATTATGGCGCACGTCAGGTGTTACGGGTATATATGTCGTATGATGAAGAAGCCCATAAACCATTTGATCGCCCTTCGGAAATTCCTGTCCAGTTTACATCAGATGTTGCATTCATCGGCACCTGGATGCGACACGAGAAACGCGACGAATTTCTGCTGAAGCTCATCCGTGCCGGTATCCCTGTCAGCATCTGGGGTGCACGTTGGCCGAAGTCTCCTCATTGGAATGCTTTGAAAGCCCACTACAGAGGTGCGGCTCTTAGTGGACGAGACTACGTGGCGGCCATCCAAGGAGCAAAAATCTGCATCGGCATGCTTTCGCAAGGAAACCGCGACTTGCATACCCGTAGATCCGTCGAAACCACCTATACCGGCGGACTGCTCTGCGCAAAACGGACAACCATCCACCTCGATATGTACACAGAAAACCAAGAAGCGGTCTTCTGGGACAACGCGGATGAATGCATCGACGTGTGTAAGCGTCTACTCGCAGATAATGAACAGCGAGAAAACATCCGAAAGGCAGGATACAAGAAGGTGAGGGCATTGAAAGTGGGAAATGAGGATATCTGCACCGCTATTCTCAAGCAATTGAACTTCTAGTCGGATATGAACGTAAGTCAAATCATACTCATCAGCAACTATCTACCCGATAAACAGGAAAGTATGCGCAAGTATGCGTCGAATCTCCGACAAGGACTGTCATCGCAGCGAATTCCGGTAAAACTGTGGAATCCTCCCGTATTCTTCGCTAAAGGATGGAAATCGACGACTACCGGAATCGGCAAGTGGCTCGGATACTTGGATAAATGGGTACTATTTCCGGCTATCCTGCGGCTGAGGCTGCTCCGCGCCGAATACCGGAAAAAAACCGTATTTTTCCATATTTGCGATCACTCCAACGCGCCTTACCTTGCTTCCTTGCCGCCGTCAAGGACCGGGATTACCTGCCACGATGTCTTAGCAATACGAGGAGCTCTGGGCTACCAGGATGCCTATTGCACTGCCAGCAAAACCGGCGTCATCCTCCAAAAGTGGATCTTAAAAAATCTGCTCACCGCCAACCGACTTGCCAGCGTTTCGCAGTTCACCATGAACCAGCTGTATGCGCTCTCGACAAGTGCAAACCACCAACTGGACAAAAAATGGAAAGTTGTGCACAATTCATTCAATGCACCTTTCGCACCGATGCAACGATTGAAATGCATACCACACCTCGATCGGTGCGGCATTCCATCCGACAAACCCTATGTCTTGCATGTAGGTTCCGCATTGCCCAGAAAAAACAGACAGATGGTAGTCAACATGATCAATGCGGTGGGCAACCAGTGGAAGGGTCTCATTTGTTTCGCTGGCCAACCGATCGACGCAGCATTAGCTGGACACATTAAAAATCTGGGATTGTCCGACCGGGTGATCTCGGTAGTCAAACCGGATCATCAAACATTGGTCGCGCTATACAGCGCCTGCGAAGCATTCATTTTCCCATCGCTTAGCGAAGGATTCGGTTGGCCCTTGATCGAGGCACAGGCCTGTGGTGCGCCTGTAGTAGCGAGCGACATTGAACCTATGCCGGAAATCAGCAATGGCACCGCGTTACATGCCGATCCACTCGACAAGAAAGCATTTGCAGAGGCATTTCTTCAGGTATTACAGCCTTCGGTCAGGGCACGATTGATACAACAGGGTTTCGAAAACTGCAAACGATTCGATAACGATTTGCTGATTAAGGAATTCATTGATTTATACAAGGAATAGTACACAAGCTATGCTAAAAAAACTCATTACGTTCTTTTTACCATGGGGATTACGCCGTCGATTGCTACACTATTGGTTTGGCTATGACATCCACCCTACAGCACATATCGGATGGGCTTGGGTGTTTCCCGGCAAACTTGTTATGAAAGAGCGAGCCAAGATTGGGCATTTTACCATAGGAATCCACTTAGATTACATAGAACTCGGTGAACGTGTGTCGGTTGGGCGGAGCAATTGGATCACTGGGTTTCCGAGTTCTGAGCCATCGAAACATTTTGCACACCAATCCGATCAACGCCGGTCCGAGCTTATTGTCGGCGATCATTCGGCCATCACGAAGCACCATCACCTGGACTGCACAAACAGCATTCACATCGGTCGTTTTTCAACCATCGCCGGATACCGGTCTCAGTTCCTTACACATTCCATCGATATTCGCCATAACCGGCAGGACAGCATCCCTATCACCATTGGCGATTATTGTTTTGTGGGTACAAATGTAGTGGTACTGGGAGGAGCGAAACTTCCCAGCTATTCCGTGTTGGGAGCCAAATCGTTACTCAACAAGGCCCAAGGCGAAGAATGGGGGCTCTATGCAGGTGTTCCGGCCACTTTGGTAAAATACATGGATAAGGATTACCAATATTTCACCCGACAAGAAGGGTTTGTTTTTTGATCACTAAAAACGCAGGTTGCTAAATGAAAACATTACGTATCATAACGAGCATGGACCCGCGGCAAGGTGGGCCAAGCCAAGGTATCCGGAACTCGATTCCCGCCCTCCAACGGATGGGAATCGAAAACGAGGTCGTTTGTCTCGACGATCCGACAGCAGACTTTATCGGGCAAGATTCCTTCACCATCCATGCGTTGGGCCGGGGCAAAACCCCGTGGGCGTACCAACCCCGCCTCGAACATTGGTTGCTTGCAAACATACACCGTTACGATGCACTGATCGTCCATGGCTTGTGGCAATACCACAGCTACGCCACCCATAAAATAGTGCAGCGGTATCGGAAATCGACCGAAAGCAAGGGGATACCAGCACTCTATGTTATGCCACACGGCATGCTTGACCCCTATTTCCAAAGAGCCTCTAGCCGTCGGCTTAAAGCGATTCGCAATTGGCTGTTGTGGTGGCTTATAGAGCGACCTATCGTCAACCATGCCGACGGCATATTGTTCACCTGTGAAGAGGAATTGTTGCTGGCCCGCCAAACATTTGACCGCTATCAACCCCGGAAGGAACTGAATGTGGGTTACGGCATACCGGCGGCACCTCGCAATTCGGCCAAGCTTGCCCATGAGTTTCAAGTGGCTTACAGCATCGATCCGAATCAGCCTTATTGGCTCTTTTTAAGTCGGATCCACGAAAAAAAAGGGATCGACTTATTGATTAAAGCGTATCAAAAATTGCTTACCGAAACGGGCATGCTTCCACCGTTGGTCATTGCCGGTCCCGGATTGGATACCACTTATGGCAAAGAAATGATCGAACTGGCTAACCCCACTTCCGAAATATCGTTCGTTGGAATGCTGACCGGAGACCTCAAATGGGGAGCACTGTATGGATGTGAACTATTTGTACTACCCAGCCATCAAGAGAATTTCGGTATTGCCATCGTAGAAGCAATGGCTTGCGGAAAGCCCGTGTTAATCAGTGATAAGGTAAACATTTGGCGCGAAATAGTAGCCGGAGGCGGAGGGCTTGTTGCAGAAGATTCGGCTTCGGGAACTTATAATTTACTCAAACAATGGCATGCGTTGAGTCATGACCAAAAAAACGAACTAGCGCAGGCGTCAAAAAGAATCTTCGAAATGAGCTTTACGGTAGACCAAGCTGCAATGTCATTGTTTAATACATTAAACGTTAAATACGATGACGCAGTCACATAACCACAAAGATACGTATACCGACGCATCGTTTTCTCTTTCAAACCGGTTACTGAGAGTGCTTTGGGGGATTGTCTATACGTTACTATTCCGGTATTCTCCTCGTCCATTTCATCAATGGCGCGCGTTTTTACTTCGTTTGTTCGGTGCAAAAATAGCGAGGGGCACCCATGTCTATCCCCGCGTAAAAATATGGGCACCCTGGAATCTTGAACTCGGTGCAGAATGTGGGATTGCTAGCGGCGTGGAGCTCTATTCCCAGGGAAAAATAACAATCGGTTACCGCGCCATCGTTTCACAAGGCACCAATATCTGTACGGGGACACACGACTACACACGCAAAGGGCACCCGCTCTATACCGAACCGATTGTTATCGGCGACAGGGCTTGGGTAGCTGCAGAGTGTTTCATTCATCCCGGGGTGACTATTGGAGAAGGCGCCGTGATTGGCGCACGTGCGGTGGTTATCAAGGATATGCCGCCATGGATGATCTGTGCCGGTCATCCATGCAAACCTATAAAGGAACGGATAATGGTTGACGACTAGTTGTCAAGTAACTCAAAGAACATGATTTCTGTACTCATATTAACAAAAAACGAAGAGCAGGATTTACCAGGCTGCTTGGCTTCGGTCGCTTGGTGTGACGACATCCACCTGTTCGACTCGTTTAGCGACGACAAAACCATAGATATTGCGAAGAGCTATGGTGCAACCATTACACAGCGCCGCTTTGACAATTGGGCGGCCCATCAAAACTGGGGGCTTTCCAACATTCCTTTTAAACACCCTTGGGTTTTGTATATCGATGCCGATGAGCGGGTGTCAGACGGGCTACGAGAGAACCTTTTGCATTTCGAAGAGACGCGCACCGACCATGCCGCTTTTGAAATCCAACGCCGGGATTTCGCTTGGAATGGAAGATGGCTGAAACATGCTCAGATATCCCCGTATTACCTACGGTTATTCCGACCCGAGAAAATGCGTTATGAGCGATTGGTCAACCCCGTTTCAATACCAGACGGCGCTGTCGGAAGATTATCCGGCTACCTAGATCATTATCCGTTCAGCAAAGGCGTCCGCTATTGGCTGCAGCGGCACCTCGGATATGCAGACATGGAGGCAGCTATGCGATTGGAAGACTTGAATAAAGGAACGTCGTTTTCATTGAGAAAGGCGTTGTTTAGCAAAGACTTCACCGAAAAACGTTTTCATCAAAAGGGGTTGTTTTATAAAATGCCCGGCAGGCCGTTTATCAAATGGCTCTATATGGTCATTGGGCGACGGGCTTTTTTAGATGGGCATGCGGGCACAACCTATGCAACACTTCAATCGATTTATGAATATTTCATTGTATTGAAAACACGGGAATTAATCCAACAGCAAACGAACCCCAAATAATCTCCTCATGCGTATCCTTATTTTCGGCATCAACTATTCTCCTGAACTGACCGGCATCGGCAAATATACCGGTGAGATGGGAGCTTGGTTTGCTGCCCAAGGGCATGACGTGGCCGTCGTCACCGCAAAGCCGTACTACCCCGAGTGGAAAATACATCAAGCCTATAAGGGAACTGGATGGACGACCGAGAAGATCGCAGGGGTAACCGTATACCGTGTGCCACTCTATGTGCCGAAGCGTGTAACAGCGAAGAAGCGTATCCTGCACGAATTTTCATTCCTCGCCGGGGTGTTTCCCAAATGGTTCGGCCTGTTACTGAAGAAACGGTATGATATCGTCATAAACATTACCCCCCCGTTTCACCTCGGCTTTTTTGCCGCTTCCTATGCTAAATTACGGGGTGCCAAGCTGATCACCCATATCCAGGATCTACAGGTGGATGCTGCAAAGGAACTTGGCATGATCAATAACAAAAAGGCATTGGACTTACTGTTCAAAGCAGAAAAATACCTGTTGGACAAGAGCCATGCCGTATCGTCCATCAGTTTGGGCATGAAGAAGAAAATCCTCGCGAAAGGAGTACCTGAATCGAAATATGTGATGTTTCCCAATTGGGTGGATGAGGATGTAATCAAACCGCTCACCAGGGAAGATTCGCTAAGAAACGAATGGGGCATTCCCATGGAAGATCGGGTCGTCCTCTACTCGGGCAATCTGGGCGAAAAGCAGGGACTGGAAATCATCATCAATGCTGCAGAACGGTTCAGGGATAAGCCTAACGTGCATTTCATCATCTGCGGCTCGGGTGGTGCGCGCGACCGTCTTAACGACATGGCCGATCGGGCAGGCTTACGACAAGTACGGTTCTATCCACTCCAACCCTATGAAAAACTACCTGCCCTGCTGGCAACCGCCGACGTACATCTCGTGCTACAAAAAAAATCCGCATCCGATTTGGTGATGCCCAGCAAGCTTACCGGGATCTTAGCTGCCGGTGGTTGCGCCATCGTATCTGCCGTGCCCGGCACTTCCCTGCACGACATCATGTATATGCATCAGCTAGGCATCCTCATCGAGCCCGAATCGGCAGAGGCACTAGCTACGGGTTTGCAGCAGGCTTTGAATGAGGACCTCACGCCATTTCGAGAACGGGCACGCCAATATGCGGAACGTTTTTTGAGCAAAGACCAGTTGTTGAAGGAATTTGAACGACACTTGGTAAAGTTGACAACTTATGAAAAACAAACTTAGTCTTTCCTTCCTACTCCTATCGACAACGGCTTTCGCACAGCCACTCGATACCCTCAAATTGCAAGTTGGTACGATGGCAACCCTTGCATCGAAAGGGTATCAACCACTGTGGATTACCTCCAACAGATTCGGCTTGCTCAGTGACGAGGGAGCGGACTTAGCCACTTATGCGGGAATAGGAAACACCCATACGTTGCCGACCGGAAACCACGATTTCCGCATCGAGTACGGAGCGAATGTCGTCAATAACAACCATTTCAACCGGGTAATCATCCAACAGGGGTACCTGAAAGTGAGGTATGGCGCGCTGGAATTCCGAGGCGGCCGCTTTGAGGAAGTCCTTGGCGATGTGGATCCATTATTGTCCACAGGCTCACTGGGCATCAGCGGCAATGCATTGCCAATTCCCAAAATCGGATTGGCCCTACCCGAATACACACCTGTACCTTTCACAAACGGCTGGCTACAAATAAAAGGGCAAATCAGCCATGGCTGGATGGGCAACGAGCAGTCTATGAAACGAGCTTGGCTGCATGAAAAAACGTTCTATGCCAAGTTCGGCAAAGGCCCCTTCAAGGTCTACGGTGGCTTGCAACATTTCGGTGTATGGGGAGGTGAACGTGGGAATTTTAGTTTAGACCGGTCGTGGAAGGGCTTTTTCGATGTACTTTTTGCAAAAGAAGCTAACGATGGAAGTGTATCCGGTGAGATACGTCCCAACCGCGCAGGTGATCAACGGGGATTGATCGAATTTGGTGGAGATTTAGAAATCGATGACGCATTATTTCATATGTATTTCCAGGTACCCTTTGAAAGTGGAATGGGAATCGATATTCGCAATATTGACCGGGTGGGTGGTCTGAATGTAACATTCAAAGAACATCATTGGCTGGATCGGCTACTCTTTGAATTCATTTATACAAAGCAGATGGAAAGCTTTCAGAACGCCCAACTTCAAAGTTATTACAACAATGGAGTCTACGCAACCGGCTGGGAATACCATTACCAAAATATCGGTACACCACTATTTCTCAGCCGTTATCGAGGTTCAAATTTTCTTCCAATTACTGCGGTCGACTGGCGTCATGACGAAGATCCCTCATTGGGTAATACGAACTTCATCAACAATCGAATTATCGGCGGGCATTTCGGAATGTTACATCGATATAGTTCAACTATCACCGCACGTACCCTGATTACGTTTACTCGTAATTTTGGTACACATAATAATTTTATTACTTCCTCTCCGCAAAATCAGCTGTATACGATTCATGAAATAAAAGCTGATATACAACAAGTGCAAGGTTTACAAATTTCCGCTGGCATAGCCTATGATACAGGTGGATTTTATAACAACGTTGGGGGGTTATTAGGAATCAGCTATCAACTGAAAGGCCTATAACAATAACTCATTAAAAAAATAGACTCATTGAAGAATAAATAAATCCAATGGAAGTAAAGAATATCTGTTGCATCGGAGCGGGCTACGTGGGAGGTCCGACGATGTCGGTCATCGCCCAGCAATGTCCCCACATTACGGTTACCATCGTGGATATCAACGCCGAGCGCATC
>Ga0182737_1001516_pt1:0-10000 | contig 22358 bp, 12 predicted proteins | sample eDN5th30CBELigOP_FD_128878 | JGI IMG/M metagenome (GOLD analysis project Ga0182737, IMG submission 128878) | Enriched Organic Plus compost microbial communities from Emeryville, California, USA - eDNA 5th pass 30_C BE-Lig OP (version 2) (version 2) ...
CAACCCGATTACCCCGTCGGATGGTGAAGGAGAAGGCGAAGGCGCCCTGGAATCGGTCGTCGTCGCCAGCCTGGGCGATTCGTCGGCTGCCGCTTCGGACCCGATGTACGCCTCAAGCAGCATCGTGATCGAAGAGCGGATCGTCGAAATCGACGCCAGCGAGGTCGCCGCCGATCTGCTCGCCAGCGACGAGTTCCAGCCGGTCGGTTCCGACCAAGGCTGGAACGCCGACGAGCTGTTTGGCGCCTTGGGCGGCAGCGACGAGGACGAAGAAGAGGATCTGATTTCGATCCTCGCCTTCAACGTCAACGACGGGGACGACAGCTTGAGCTAATCGGCTCCGATGGGATGCACAGCCTGGACCGAGTGAGTTTGCTCGGTCCAGGCAGAACGCTCCCGAGGTTTTGTCGTCTCTCCGCAGAATACCCCGCGCACGCCAATTTCCCAGTTCGCCCCCTCGCGGTCGTCTGATGCGAGGGGAAGCGCCGCGCGGACTTGATACCGTTCGGCCGGCAGACGTTGTCTGCGACTACGAGCGGCGACGCGCGTGACCAGGCTCCCCACGCGAACCACTGAAAACCCCAAACGCTGCCCGGCCGCAGAACGCGGACGACGACTCCCGATGGCGATGATTGGCCTTTCCGCTTCTGCCCCCAGTACCGCCTGCAATGGTTTTGAGCGTTGTGCGGGCATTATCGGGAACCCGCACGGCGCCTGCTGCGTCAAAAATTCCGAACGTTCCGCGGACGGACTTCAAAAAAACAATTCCGCTCGCGCAAATTCGTTGCATTGATTTTTTTCGCTGACTAGGCTGGACCCTTAACCAAGCCGGCGATGCCCCCCATCCTGCCGGCGGACGGGCTTGGGTCCGGAACACCCAAACCCTTAATTGTCTTCAGGTTACATCTCAAGAGGCAAGGCACGCCAAGGCGCACGGCGAATCACGACTTCATGAGGCTGCTTGCGTTCGCCCCATTCATCCAGCGTGCCGGTAGGGATTAGTAAAACTGCTGCTAAGGCAGGAAAACTCTTATGAAACAGCATCGCCGCCGTCTCCGCCGCACCTCTGACAAGCGTCGTTCGGCCTTTTTCGCGTCGACGGACGTTGCCGCCAAACGGGTCCTGCGAACCGAGCAGCTAGAAAGCCGCCAGATGCTGGCGGGCGACCTGATCAGCCCCTACCACAACCTGATGACGCCGACCGACGTGAACAACGACGGTTACGTGGCGCCCATCGACGCGTTGATGATCATCAACGAGCTGAACGCCCGCGGCTCGTACAACCTGCTCGAGAGACCGGCGAACGCCAGCGGCGCTGAAGGCGAAAGCTCCGGCCCGATCAAGTACTACGACACCAACAACGACGGCTATCTGACGCCGCTCGACGCTCTGATCGTCATCAACGCGCTCCATGCGGAAGGCGAAGGCGAGAACGACATCGTTCGCTTCTTCATCATTCCGTACGCCCTGGGAACCGACACGCCGATCACCACGATCGCCGAGAACCAGGACTTTGAACTGCGGATTCTGGTCGACGATGTGCGTCCGTTGTCCGATCCGGGCGTGTACGCCGCCTGGCTCGACATCATCACCGACACGGAAAATCTGCAGGTCTACGTCAACGAAATCCAGCACATCAACATTCTGGGCAACCCGACCGGCGGCACGTTCACGCTGACCTTCGACGGTCAGACCACCGCCCCGATCACCTACACCACGTCGCCCAACCCGGCCAACTCGATCAAGTCGGCGCTCGAAGCCTTGCCGAACATCGGCGCGGGCAATGTGGAAGTGGTTCGCGAACCGGGCAACCGTTTCCGCGTGAAGTTTGTCAACGCTCTGGGCAACACCGACGTCCCCGCCCTGACGGTCAACGCCAACCTGACCGGCGGCACCAGCCCGACGGCAACCATCACCGAGACCGCTCAAGGCACCCAGAACGATCCGGTCGCCTTCCGCAACGCCTTCCTCCCCGCCGACGATCCGGATATCGAGTACAGCTTCGGCGACCAGGCCACCGCCGACCTGCAGCCGGGACTCTGGAACGACATCGGCTCGGTCAGCGATAGCTTGAACCTGCCCGACACGAACGGCCCGATTGAGCTGGCCCGCGTGCGTTTGCGGGCGCTCGACGGTGGCACCTACACGTTCATCGGCGACGTCTACAACGTGCTGATGCCCGCCCATCAGACGCTCGTCTTTGCGAACGCGGTGAACCCGAACGATCGTTCGGACGTTCCGCCGGAGAACATCGGCATTTACCGCTCGCTGCCGACGGCCACTCTCGACCCCAGCCCGGCCTTCATCATCGTCACTGAACCGGTTTCGGCTGAGGCCGACTCGTTCACGGCGGTGGAAGACACCCCGATCAACCTCCCGGTGCTCGCCAACGACTCGGCCACCCCGGGCGGCATCATTCGCATCACCGGCCTCGACGCCACCGGAACGGCTGGCACCATCCAGGTTGTCGATCCGAACAATACGCCAAACGATCCGACCGACAATCAGATTCGCTTCACGCCGGCCCCGAACTTCGTCGGCACGACGACGTTCCGCTACGAAATCGGCGATGGCCGCGGCAATCGCGAATGGGCAACCGTCACGGTAACGGTGACTGGCGTCAACGATCCGCCGGTCATCACGCTGCCTGGCGCGGCGCCGGTCGCGACCGAAGACGTGGAAGTGATCATCACCGGCCTGTCGGTCGCCGACATCGACGCTGGCACGGGCCAACTGCAAGTTGTCCTGACGGCCAACACGCCGCTGCCGGACAACGGCGTGATCACGCTGGCCACGACGGCTGGCCTCGCCAACGTGATCGGCAACGGTACCGACGGGGTTGTCTCGTTCCGCGGCACTTTGGCCGATATCAACGCCGCCCTGAACGGCCTGAAATGGCTGCCGCCGGCCAACTACAACGGCGAGGCCTCGATCACCGTCGAAGTGAACGATCTGGGCAACTCGCCCAGCAACCCGCTGACCGACACGAAGGTGATCAACCTCAACGTCGCTCCGGTCAACGATCCGCCGGTCAACGTTTCGCCCGTCATCACGCTGACGGTCGTCGAAGGTGACTCGCTGACGTTCGCCGCCGGCGAGCTGTCGATCTCCGATCCCGACGCCGCCGAGACGCCGAACGCCATCCTCACCACCACGCTGACGGCCCAGTGGGGCACGTTCGCCGTCACCGCCGCCGGCCACGGCGCTACGGTCACCGGCGACGGCACGAGCACGCTCGTCCTCTCCGGCACCGTCGACCAGATCAACGCGGCCCTGGTGGACCTCGAGTACACTCCGGTCGCCGACTCGGCCCTGGAAGTCGATTCGGTGACGATGGTCACCAACGACAACGGCAACACCGGCCCGATTCCGCAGGAAGCCAGCAGCACGATCACGATCGAAATCAGCACCGGCGTTCTGCCGCGTGCCCGCCGCGACTCCGCCACTGTCGCCGAAGACTCGGCTCCCGTCGTGATTCCCGTGCTCGACAACGACCTGACCAACAGCTACGAGGATCCGGTCAATCCGGGTCAGTTCCTGAAGGAACAGCCGTACCTGGTCAGCGTCACCCAGCCGGTGGTCCTCGGAACCTCGGATCCTGCCGGCACGGTTTCGATTAACGACAACGGCACCCCGGCCGATCCGTACGACGACTTCATCGAGTTCCAGCCGGCTCCGAACTTCTTCGGCACTGCGACGTTCACCTACACGATGAACGAAAGCGATCACGGCGGCGACGGACTGGGCGCCGACGCCATCGGCGTAGTCACCGTCACCGTTACGCCCGTCAACGACGCTCCGACGGCCGCCGACGACGCAGCGACCACCGACGAAGACACGCCGATCGATATCGCCGTCCTGGCCAACGACGAGGACGTCGACGGCGACGTGCTCACGCCCATTATTGTGACTCAGCCGATCAATGGTACGGCCACCCCGAACCCGGACGGCACGATCAAGTACACGCCGCACGAGAACTTCAACGGCACCGACACATTCGAATACCAGGTGAGCGATGGCACGACTACGAGCAACGTGGTGACGGTGACCGTCACGGTGAACCCTGTCGACGACGCTCCCGTCGCGGTCGCCGATTCCTACAACGCGATCGAAGACACCCCGCTGGTCGTCCCGGCGGCGGAAGGCGTGCTCGAGAACGACTACGACATCGAAGGCTCGTCGCTCACCGCCATCCTGGTCACCGATGCGACCAAGGGCAGCGTGACGCTGAATTCCGACGGTTCGTTCACCTACACGCCCAACCAGGACGCCAACGGGATCGACACCTTCACCTACAAGGTGAACGACGGCGCGCTCGACTCGGCGCCCGTTACGGTGACGATCAACATCGCTCCGGTGAATGATGCCCCGGTCGCGAATGACGATCCGTCGTACACGACCAACGAAGACGTTCCTCTGGTCATCACGACGCGGGCCAACGGCGTTCTCGGCAACGACGAAGACGTCGAAACGCAATCGACGCTGACCGCCGTCCTGGTCAGCGGCCCGTCGAACGGCCAGTTGACGCTCAACCCCGATGGCACGTTCACCTACACGCCGAACCCCAACTTCAACGGCGTCGACTCGTTCACCTACAAGGCGGACGACGGTGAGGACGAATCGAACGTCGCCACGGTGACAATCACCGTCAACGCGGTGAACGACGCTCCGGTCGGCGTGCCCGACAGCTACGCCGGCGCCGATGAAGACACGGTCTTCACCGCGCCCTTCAGCGTCCTCGACAACGACACCGATCCCGACTCGGGCGAAGGGGACACCAAGTCGGCTGTCGCCGAAACGCTCACCAGCGCCAAGGGCGCGACGGTCGTCATGCAGCCGGACGGCACGTTCACCTACGACCCGCGCAGCGTCGCCTCGATCCAGGCCTTGCCCGAAGGGGGAAGCACGACCGATACATTCACCTACACGGTGCGCGACGCGGCCGGCGCCACCAGCACGGCCACGGTCACGATCACGATCGGCGGCAAGAACGACGCTCCGACCGCCAATCCCGACGCGTTCGGCGCGATTGCCAACGTGCCGACGACCTTCAACGTGCTGGCCAACGACACCGACATCGACTCGGGCGACACCCGCACCATTCAGTCGGTCGATAGCCCGTCGGCCCTTGGCGCGACGATCACGTTCGACGCGAGCGGCAACATCACCTACACCGCCCCGGCTGGCACGAGCGGCACCGACACGTTCACCTACACGATCGTCGACAGCCACGGCGCCACGTCGACGGCCACGGTGACGGTCTCGGTCCAGAACTTCGTGCCGACCGACATCTCGGGTTACGTCTACATCGACAAGACCACGGCGGCTCAGCCTGGCGGCAACGGCGTGTTCGAAGCCGGCGAACGGGGCGTGGCCAACGTCACGGTCGTCCTCTCGTCGCCGACCGGCAAGGACATGTTCGGCAACGACTTCACGCCGCGGGTCGCTGTCACCGACGCCAACGGCTACTACGTGTTCGAAGGCATCGTGCCCGGCAACTATGTCATCACCCAAATCCAACCGCAGCATCTGCGCGACGGCTTGGAGGGGGTGACCGACGGACAGTACGCCTCGGTCGCTTCGAACGACGTGATTGCCGTCAATCTGCCGCAGCTCGGCGCCGCCAACGGCAAGGTCGAGAACAACAACTTCGCCGAACTGGGCATCGACGCCAGCTCGCTCGACAACAGCGCTGGCCTGATGCAGGAACTGCTCGCCTCGTCGTCGCAGAACGGCCTGGTGATCAGCACCAACCTGGCTGGCGACGACTTCTGGTTCTACGCCCTGAACAACTGGCCGGGCCTCACCCACGTCGACGTCAGCCTCAGCGCAAACCTGAGCACGCTGACGATCAAGGCCACGGTCAACGGCGTGCAGAAGACTGCCACGCTGACCCAGACGCCGAACTCGCAAGGCGGCCGGTTCCGCGTCCTCGGCTACACCAACGAAGGCGGATACATCATCCGCATCGATGGCCAGTACACCGACTTCCAGTGGGCTGTCGTGCCGCAGGCGGAAGGTGAAGCCGCCGGCGATGCCGACGCCACGTACGTCAACAGCGTCGACCAGGTGCTGACCGAGCAGAGCTGGGCCTAATCCGACAGCGGCCAGCCCGCGATCGGATTGCCAGTTCCGACAGTAACAAGTTTGGGCCGGGCCTCACCGTCTGGCCCCTTAACCGACCCCCAATAGGCCTGCCGCCGGATTTCGAGTTCTTCGGGTCCTGCGGCGGGTCTTTTTTGTGCGCTCGCCGAGGTAAAACGCCAAGTCGCTGCGGGCGAAAATCCCGGGCAAGAAACCGCGGCGCGCCTACTGGCGAACTTCGCGCCAGACGCGTTCCACCTTGGCAATCTCCGCCCCGCGATCCTCCAGCCAACCGCAGCGGCTGAGCACGGATTCGGGCGGGTAGATCGTCGGATTCTTCCGCACGGCTTCAGGCAAGAGCGCCAAAGCTTCACGGTTGGGCGTGGCGTAGTGCACGAACTCCGCGTTCTGCGCGGCCACCGTCGGTTCCAGCAGAAAGTTGATAAACCGATGAGCCAGCTCGACGCTTTTTGCACCCCTACAAACAGCCAGACTATCAAGCCAAATCGTCGTGCCTTTTTGCGGAATTAGCACGCGGACGTGCGGCTCCTCGCTTGCGGCTTGCAGCAAGTCGCCGCTCCAGCCGAGCGACGCCCACGCGCTACCCGCAATGAGCTTCTCCTTGTACGAGTCGGACGTGTAGGCCTGCACGAGCGGGCGCTGACCTTCGAGCAATTTCTTCGCCGCAGCCAGATCCTCGTCCTTCACCGAATTCATCGGCAAGCCGAGATGCAGCAGCGCCACGGCTACGCAATGCTCGGCGTCGTCGAGCATCGTGATCCGGTCGCGATTGGCGGCGTCAAACAGGCTCTCAAAGCTCTCGGGCGCGTTCGGCACGCGATCGCTCCGCACGCCGACGGCTACCGTGCCCCAAAAGTACGGCACGCTAAAGCGATTTTCCGGATCGAACGGCGCGCCAAGGAACTTGGCTTCCAAATTCTTCCAATTCGGCAGGAGCGACCTGTCGATCGGCTGCAGCACGTCCTTGGCCAGGAGAGCCGGCATGCTGCGATCGGACGGCACGACCAGGTCGTAGTTTCCGCCGCCAGTCAGCAGGCGAGTCTCCAGCTCCGAATCGCTCGAGTAGTTGTCGTAGACGATCCGCGCCCCCGTCTGCTCCTCGAACTGGTCGATCAGCGCCGGGTCGATGTAGTCGCTCCAGTTGAAAATCAGCAGCCGCTGCCCGGCAAACGGCTTGCCCGCATCCGACTCGCCTCCGCGGCACCCGACGAGCCCCGCCGTCGCAGCGGCAGCGGCGGACAACAGAAACGAACGACGATCTGGCAGAGATTCAGGCGATTTGTTCATGCCCCAATCATACGCCGCCCATTCGAAATCATAAATCCAACCTTCGCCCCAGCCGCGCCGCCGCCACGGCGACCACCAGCGTGGCGACAAAGAGCAACGCGAACAGGGCATTGGTATCGGGTCGCACGCCAAAACGCATCTGGCCATAAATTTCGATCGGCAGCGTGTCGGCGCCCGGCCCTTTCGTCAGAAACGTGATGACGAAGTCGTCGAAACTGAGCGCAAACACCAAGAGCCACGCCACCCCCATCGCCGGCAAAAGCAGCGGCAACGTCACGCGCAGCAAAGCCTGCCGCGGCGTCGCGCCGCAGTCGAGCGCCGCCCAATACAGGTTCTCGTCCAAGTCGCGCACCGCGCTCGCGAGCACCACATAGGCGTAGGCGATGCCGAACACGCCGTGCGCCAGCACCACCGTTCCCCACCCTTTTTCCACGCGCAAAGCCAGAAAAAACACAGCCAGCGAAATGCCGATCACGATATCGGGCGTCACCAGCGGCAGCGACAAAATCGCCTGCCCGATGCCGCGCCGCAGCGGCCGCCACTGGGCCAGCCCAATCGCCGCCAAAGTTCCCAGCAGCACCGCCACGCAGCTCGTCAGAAACCCGATGAGCAAACTCGCCCCGAGCGCATCGAGCAGTTCCCGCTGCTCGAACACGCGGCGGTAAGGATCGAGCGAAAACCCGCGCCATACCGTCCCCAGCCGCTTCGAAGCATTGAACGAATAGGCAAGCGTCATCGCGATCGGCGCATACAAGCCGACGAGCGACGCCGCGAGCACCGCGCGAGTGAACCACTTGGAGGCTAGCGCGATCATTGGGCCGCCCCCTCCCCTTCGCGCGAAGCGCTGGTCGCATCGCGACTCGCCACGGCTGAGCGAATCGCCGCCACAGCGAGCATTAGCGCCACAATGCCGACCAACCACGTCGCGCAAGCGGCTGCGTAGGGCCAATTTCGGTGATCAAATTCCTTCCAGATCACGGTGCCGATCACCGTTACCTGCCCGCTGCCGATAAAGTGCGGCGCCAGATACTCCCCCGTCACCGGAATGAACACCAGCGCCGCGCCCGCCCACATGCCGCTGCGAGTGATCGGGAACGTGACGCGCCAAAACGCCTGCCAGGGCGTCGCTCCCAAGTCCATCGCCGCCAGTTCCAACACCGGATCGGCCCGCTCAAACGCCCGCAACAGCGGCAGCACCATGAACGGCAGATAGTTGAACGTCAGCACCAACGCCACGGCTCCAAACGTCCCCAACCAGGCGTTCGGCAACAGGTTCATCCAGCCGTAAGTTCGCAGCAGCAGCGAAGTGACCAGCGGAAAGCAAAACGCAAACACGGCTGCCTGCCGCCAGCTCCGCGGCAACCGCGCGAGCGCCGCAGCACACGGATAGCCCAACGCCAGATCGGCCAGCGTGACGAGCGCGCTCAGAAGCAATGTCCGCCCGAGCGCTCGCAGCGTGATGCGATCGAGGGCCTGATCCCACGACGCCCAGGAAATCTTGGGCAAAACGCCGCCGTGTACGTCGCGTTCCAGCAGCGAAAAGCCGAGCACGAGCGTCGTCGGAATCACAAAGAGCACGATCAGGTACAAAATCGCCGGCCAGGCGAGCCACTGTCGCTGCATCGACTTCATCGGGCCACCTCCGCCGGAAAGACGAGCGCCGCGTCGCGCTCCCAGTGAACGACCACCGCCGCGCCGGGTCGCAGTTCGGCTGCATCGCCTCGCACTTCGGCCAGCAGACTCACTTCCTCCTGCAGCCGAATCCGCACGGCCGTCTCGCTCCCCGAAAACTGCCGATTGCTAATCACGCCCCGCAGCCCCGAAGCGTTCTCGCGCGTCGCCAGTTCCACGTGAACGCTCTCCGGCCGCACGCCAATTCGCGCACGGTCGCCAGGCCGAAATTCGCTGGCCGAACCGGCGCCCGCTTCCATCGTCTCGCCACTCGGCAAACGAAACCGCCCCGCGCCTTCGGCGATCGCGTCGAGCCAATTGATTTTGCCGAGAAACGACGCCACAAACGGCGTCGCCGGGCGGTGATAAATCTCCTCGGGCGTGCTCACCTGTTCCAACCGGCCGTGATTCAGCACGCCAATTCGATCGGCCAAGCGCAACGCCTCGTCGCGATCGTGTGTGATGTACAGATACGAAAGCCCCAACCTCCGCTGCACGTCGCGCAGCAGCTCGAGCGTCGCGGCGCGCAGGTGGGGATCGAGCGCCGAGAGCGGCTCGTCGAGCAACACGCATTTCGGCTGATTGACGAGCGCCCGCGCCAGCGCCACGCGTTGTTTCTCGCCCCCTGAGAGCGCGTCGATGCGGCGCGTGGCAAAATGCTCGAGCTTGACCCACGACAGCGCCTCGCGCACGCGCTCGTCCCGCTCCGCGCGCGGCACTTTGGCGACCGACAGCGGAAACGCGACGTTCGCGGCCACGTTCAGGTGCGGAAAGAGGGCGTAGTTCTGAAAGACGGTGTGAACGGGGCGATCAAACGCCGGCGTCACCGTGCAGTCGCGCCCGCAAAGCCGTACGCTGCCGGAGTCGGGCTGCTCGATTCCGGCGACGATGCGCAGGATCGTGCTTTTTCCGCTGCCGCTCGGTCCGACCAGCACCA
>Ga0182737_1001516_pt1:12500-22358 | contig 22358 bp, 12 predicted proteins | sample eDN5th30CBELigOP_FD_128878 | JGI IMG/M metagenome (GOLD analysis project Ga0182737, IMG submission 128878) | Enriched Organic Plus compost microbial communities from Emeryville, California, USA - eDNA 5th pass 30_C BE-Lig OP (version 2) (version 2) ...
TCAGCTCGCCAAGGAATCACTTCGATTCCTAGTGGGCAAACCAACCGATTGAAGAGATAGAAGCCCGTCCGGGTTAGCCATACCGGACGGGCTTTTTTATTTCTTGGCGTCGATTCCTTTAGTCCTTCGCTTGCGGGGCCGATCGCGGCGTCGGCTCCCTTCTTCTTCGGGCAGCCTGGTGGCCCGGCATACGGCGACATCTGATTGCTTCGGGAGTCGAATTCACCGATACTAATGGGTCCGCGTTTTTGCTGGCCCGCCTCAGCCCTTTCACTCCGACGCTGACATGATGCGACCCGTCGTTCGAGTGCTCCTTGCCTGGCTGCTCTGCTGTTCGGTCCCTGTCCGAGCGGACGAGGCGCCGTCCGTCACTTTCGATCAGGATGTGATGGCCGTTCTTTCAAAGGCCGGCTGCAACTGGGGCGCTTGTCATGCAAACGCCAATGGCAAGGGGGGCCTGAAACTGTCGCTTCGCGGCGAGGATCCGCAGTTCGACTTCGACGCCCTCGTGCGGCAGCATCAATCGCGGCGGGTCAATCTTATCGATCCCGATGCCAGCCTCATTTTACAAAAGCCGTCGGGCAAGTTGCCCCACCAAGGCGGCGTGCGATTCTCAGCCGACTCGCCGGAGTATCAAACGTTGCGCGCCTGGCTGGCAGCCGGCGCTCCCGGGCCGGGCGACGCGAAAGTAGAAGTCACTCGTCTGGAGGTTTCGCCGCTGCAGGCGGTGATTGCCGCGCCGGAAGAATCGGTCACCATCCGCGCGGTTGCCCACTACAGCGATGGCAGCTCGCGCGACGTCAGCCGGCTTGCGGTTTACGAGACGACAACCAACTCCGTCGAGGTAACGCCCGACGGAACAGTCCGCCGAATCGACTTTGGCGAAACAACCGTTATCGTCCGCTACCTTCAGCATCAAATTCCCGTTCGGCTGGCCTTCATCGAGGCTGCGAGCAACTTTGAGTGGTCGCCACTGCCGGCGGAAAATTTCGTCGACGAGCATATCGACGCGAAGTTGCGGCAACTCCGCGTGGCCCCCTCCCCCGTCTGCGACGACGCGACGTTTGTCCGCCGGGCCTACCACGATGTTTTGGGCCTGCTGCCAACTGCCGACGAAGCCCGCTCGTTCGTCGAAAGCACAAACGCCGACAAGCGGAAGGCGCTCGTGGACCAATTGCTCCAGCGTCCCGAGTTCGCCGAGCATTTTGCCCTGAAGTGGTCCGACCTGCTACGAAACGAAGAAAAAGTCCTCGATCCGCGCGGCGTCGACACGTTTCACGCCTGGATTCGGGACAGCATCGCAGCCGGCAAGCCGATGGACCAGTTTGTGCGGGAAATTCTTTCGGCCCGCGGCAGCACGTACGAGCATCCGCCAGCCAACTTCTATCGGGCGGTCCGCGATCCCACGAGCCGGGGCGAAACGGTCGCCCGGTTGTTCCTCGGCGTCCGTTTGCAATGCGCCCGCTGCCACAACCACCCGTTCGACCGGTGGACTCAGGACGACTACTACTCCTGGTCGGCTGTGTTTGCCCGCATCGACTACAAGATCATCGACAACAAAAAGGCGGACAAGCTCGACCTGAACGCCTTTGACGGCGAGCAAATTGTTCTCGTCACCGACAAAGGGGAGCTGAAAAACGCGCGGACCGGCAAAGACGCCCAGCCGATTTTGCTCGGCGCCAGTCCGCTCAGCGACGAACAAGATCGCCTCGAGCAGCTCGCCGCGTGGACGACCTCCCCCGAGAACGAGCTGTTCGTCAAATCGCAGGTCAATTTCGTCTGGTACCACCTGATGGGACGGGGGCTCGTCGAACCGCTCGACGATTTCCGCCTGACCAACCCGCCCACCAATCCCGAATTGCTCGACGCGCTGGCCCGCGATTTCGTGGCGAGCGGGTTCGATCTGCGTCACCTGATCCGCACGATCATGTCGAGCCGCGCGCATCAGGCTTCCGCCCTGCCGAACGAAACCAACGAAGCGGACGAAAATTATTCGCGGGCCATCCTCCGTCGCCTGCCGGCCGAAACGCTACTCGACGCCCAGTGCCAGGTGCTCGACGCGCCAACGCGGTTCCAAGGCTATCCGGTGGGCACCCGGGCGGGGCAAGTTCGCGGCATCAACCGCGGCAAACTGACCTCCGGCGACCGGTTCCTCCGCACCTTCGGCAAGCCGGAACGGCTGCTGGCCTGCGAATGCGAACGATCGAACGAAACCACGCTCAAGCAAGCGTTCGTGCTCATCGGCGACGAAGATTTCAGCGACCGGCTGAAAAAGTCGGGGAACCGCCTCGACCGTTTGGCCAAGAGCGACCTGTCGCCGAGCGAGATCGTCGATGAACTGTACTGGACCGCGCTCAGCCGGGCCCCCTCCGAAGACGAACGCAGGTTCGCCGAAGCCGCGCTCGCCAGCTCGGACGACCGGTTCGCCGCGCTGCAAGATCTCACCTGGGCCCTGCTCAACTCGAAAGAATTCTTGTTCCGGCACTAGGATCACCACGCATATGCGATTGTCGCCTCTCGCCCGTCGGCTGTTGTGCCTGTCGCTCGGTTTGCTCCTCGTCGGCTCGGCCCCGCGCCTGGCCAGGTGCGGCGAAAGCGACGGCCGACTCGATATCTATTGGCCCGATGTCGAAGGGGGCGCCGCGACGCTGATCGTCACGCCGACGGGTGAATCGGTGCTCATCGACGCGGGGAATCCGGGCCGACGCGATCCCGACCGCATCGTCAAACTGGCCACCGAGATTGCTGGGCTGCGGCAGATCGATCACCTGATCGTCACGCATTACCACAGCGACCATTACGGCGGCGCCCCGACGCTCGCCGAATTGCTGCCGATCAAGAATCTGTACGACAACGGCAGGTTCGAGGGGATGCCCGACAATCCCGGCAAAGCCTACTTCGAACTGAAGTGCGACAAGCGACACGTGATCCAGCCGGGCGACGTGCTCCCGCTCGCGCAGCCGAAGCAGCCATCGGCCGGCAAGCTGAGGCTCACGTGCCTCGGCGCCCGCAAGGAATTCATCGATCCCCCCGCGTCGGCTGCGGACAACGCCGATCTCTGCTCAGCCGGCCGCGAAAAAAACCGCGACGGTTCGGACAACGCCAACAGCATTGTCCTTCTGCTCCAGTTTGGCGACTGGCGATTTTTCGACGGCGGCGACCTCACCTGGAACCAAGAAGCTCGCCTGGTCTGTCCGAAAAATCGGGTGGGAACCGTCGACGTCTATCAGGTGACTCACCACGGCCTCGACGCCAGCAACAATCCGCTCGTGATCCGCAGCCTGCAGCCGCGAGTGGCGATCATGAACAACGGCAAGCGGAAAGGCTGCGCGCCCGAGGTCTTTCAAAACCTGAAAGAGACGCCCTCGATCCAAGCCATCTATCAACTGCACAAGAACACGCGTCCCGACGGCGAGATCAACAACACGGCCGATGAACTGATTGCCAACCGCGAGCCAAACGCGACCGGCAACTTCATCAAGCTCTCCGTCGCTCCGGACGCCAAATCGTACACGGTCAGCATTCCCGCGCATCAGCACTCGCGCACGTTCGAAACCAAGAGCCACTAAATGTCGCGATCCCCAAATCCCGCCTGTTCTTCGTTTCGCAGGCTCTCGCGCCGGTCGCTCATTACGGCCGGAGCGTGCGGCCTGCTCGGACTCGGCCTGCCGCAGCTTTTGCGAGCCAGTAGCGCTCCCTCGTCGATCAAGCCGCGGGCCAAGTCGGTCATTTTGCTCTTTCAGTGGGGCGGGCCGAGCCACATCGACATGTTCGACATGAAGCCCGACGCCCCGGAAGGCTATCGTGGCCCGCTCAAGCCGATCAGCACGTCGCTCCCGGGCTTGCTCACCAACGAGCATCTGCCGGAAACCGCCAAGCGGATGCATCACGTGTCGATCATCCGCACGCTCACGCACAACATGAAGAATCACAACTCGGCGGGCTACTACGCCCTGTCGGGGCACGCGCCGCCGAGCGACGATCAGCGGCTGCGAGATTCGCTCGAATTGCGCCCCGCCTACGGCAGCATTGTCGACAAGCTCGCTCCGGGCGACGGCAGCATGCCGACCTTCGTCGCCTATCCGCACGTGATTCGGGACGGCTCGATCACGCCCGGCCAACACGCCAGTTTCCTCGGCAAGCGGCACGATCCCCTGCTCTTCACTGAAGATCCGAACTCACCGAATTTCAAATTGCCGGAATTGAGCCTGCCGTCCGACCTATCGCTCGATCGGCTGCACCGGCGGCGCGAGATGCAAAAGCTGGTCGATCAGCAGGCCCGGCTGATGGATATTTCCGCCGAGGTGCGCGGCTTCGACTCGCATTACGAGCGGGCCATTTCGATGCTCACCAGCGATCGCGTCCGCAAAGCCTTCGACCTTTCAGCCGAGCCGGCGGAAGTGCGCGATCGTTACGGCCGCACCACCTACGGCCAAGGCTGTCTGCTCGCCCGCCGGCTGGTCGAAGCGGGCGTGAAGTTCACGACGGTCTACTTCTCCGACTCGATCGGCGGACAAAGCACTGAGAAAGGGGGCTGGGACACGCACGGCTTCAACGACACGCGGATGTTCCCGATTGTCGAGAAGTACCACTTCCCAATCACCGATCAAACGCTGCCGACGCTGCTCGACGATTTGCACGAGCGTGGCTTGCTCGACGAAACGCTCGTCATCTGGATGGGAGAGTTCGGCCGCACGCCGAAAATCAACGCCAACGTCAGCCGCGACCACTGGCCGCAGTGCTACAGCGTGCTGCTCGCCGGCGGCGGCGTGAAGCGGGGCTTTATCTACGGCAAGAGCGACGCGACCGCCAGCTTTCCGGACGAGCATCCGGTGAAGCCCGAAGACCTGGCTGCGACGATTTTTTACCTGCTCGGCATCGATCCGGACAGCGAAATCCGCGACCGGAACAACCGCCCTCTCGCCATCGCCGGCAAACCGGTACTAGACGTGATCGCATAGCACGAACCGGAGCGCAACACGCCCCGTAGCCCCCCCAAAAAACTCCGCATGATAAAAAGACGGCAGCCGGAGGCGCACCGCCTCCGGGCCAGGCGCCGCCAGCGAAATTCGCGACGCGAGCTAAGCCCGCCTGCAAACGGGCGAGCCGCTACTTATTGAACAGGAAGTGGCAAATATCGCCGTCCTGCATCACGTAGCTCTTGCCTTCGACGCGCAACTTGCCGGCGGCGCGAATTTCCTTTTCGCTGCCGTACTTCTCCAGGTCTTCGAGCGAATAGATTTCCGCCCGAATGAAGCCTTTTTCAAAGTCGCTGTGAATCACGCCGGCCGCTTGCGGCGCGGTAGCGCCAACAGGAATCGGCCAGGCTCGCACTTCCTGCTCGCCAGCGGTGAAGTAGCTCTGCAAGCCGAGCACGCGATAGGCTTCGCGGGCACAGACGGCCAGCGCCGGCTCCTCAAGGCCGACCGACTTGAGCATTTCGGTCCGATCGGGCTCTTCCAGTTCGGCAATTTCCGCTTCCAGCTTTGCGCACACCGGCACCACGGAGGCGCCGATCTTGGCGGCGAACTCGCGCAGCTGCTGCACCCGCGGGCCTTCGCCGTGCAGGTCGTTCTCGTCCACGTTGGCGATGTAGAGCACCGGCTTGGCCGACATCAGGCCGAAACTGGCGACCGACTTCGCTTCGGCTTCGTCGAGCTGCAGCTTTCGCAGCGGCTGATCGGTGGCCAGGTGGTCGAGGCACTTGCGAATCACTTCGACGCGCTGCTTGGCTTCCTTGTCGCCGCTCTTGGCGGTGCGCTCCGCCTTGGCCAGGCTCTGCTTGAGCGAATCGGCGTCGGCCAGCATCAGCTCGAGCTCGATGATCTCGATGTCGGCCAGCGGATTCACTTCGCCCGCCACGTGAATGACGTCAGGGTCCTCAAAGCAGCGGACGACCTGCAGAATGGCGTCGACCTGGCGAATGTGGCTGAGGAACTTGTTCCCCAAGCCCTGCCCTTCGCTCGCCCCCTTCACGATGCCGGCAATGTCGACCAGCTTCAGCGCGGTGGGGACGATCTTCTTGGGGACGATGTATTTCGTGATCCGCTCAAGCCGACTGTCCGGCACGCTGACGATGCCTTCGTTCGGCTCGATCGTGCAAAACGGATAGTTCGCGCTCTGAGCCGCCTTGGAACTGGTCAGGGCGTTGAACAGCGTGCTCTTGCCGACGTTCGGCAAACCAACAATCCCGGCTTCCATGTGCCGCTAATACCTTGCCGCCAAATGATTTACGAAACCGGCCCCAGAAAGCGCACTCACCAAGTGGGAGCGTGCGGGGCCGAAGGATCTGATCCACTCAAGCTAAGCGAAACTACCAGTGTACCGGCGAAGCGTCCGGCCCAAAATGCCCCCGCTGCGGCATCCGTCCGCTCAGACATGCCCGCAGGCTGCCCCTCGGGCCTGTGCGGATCGCGCTCGTTAGGCCTGCTTGCGCCAGGTCAGCGTTCGCAGATTCAGGGCGAACGTCTGCGTGTTGGCCGCGACGTCGGCTTCTCCGTGAGAATTGATGACATGCACCTCACCGCCAGTAACAAGCAAGGTCTCGCTCTCCGGCAGCCATGTCGTCGTGTGCTTAAAGATCCAGCCAGGCGCCTCCCCTGTGGTTGTGACGGATTCTATCTCCCACGTATCAAGCCGCAGGCGATAGACCGGCGTGTGCCCCACGCGGCGCTGATCGGCGTAGCCGAGGGAACCGACGATATAGATCCAGTCCCCGACCAGCGTGGCCGTGTGAAAATCGGTCGGCGGAAACACTTCCGCCGGATAGCCGTAGATTTCGAAGTCGCCGCGGCCGTCGTGAACGACCACATCGTTGTAGATGCAGAAATCGGGGTCGTAATAGTCTTCGTGCTCGCCGGCAATTTGGACAAAGCGGCCATCCGGAAGGGGCGTGAGCGACGAGCCGAACCGGTCGAAACACCACACCGGCTCGTCCAGTGATTCGGTGTCGCCAAACTGAGACCGCGCGGTGTAGCCGCTCCCTCCGCTGCGGATCATGCCTCGCCAGAACGGGTTATCCATCCGCTCGGGATTTCGTCGCCCAAACCGCCGAGTTTTATGCTGGCGATAATCCTGCTCCGAACACTCAATGGTCTCGTTGGTGTCCAGGCCAACCAACGCCCGCTTCATCTCCTGGGAGGCCAAATTTAGATCGTCCCCGGCTTCGAGGAGCAAATGTAGCACGGCGAGGCTGCTGGCATCCTTGATGACCGGTTCGACGGCGGGATGTAGCCCCAAATCACGGATCGATTCTTGCGTCGCTCGCTGCGATTCCAACCACTCCTCCTCGGTAAAACAGCCTTTCATTTCGTCCGGCAACGGCGCCGGCTTCCACGGAAAGTCCAAGAGCACCTGTTTCAGGGGATACTTCGGGGCGTAACCGCGATCGACGCCCAGATTGAGCAGCAGGCGAACGGCGCCGGCAAAATCGTGCTGCACCGCCACATGCAATGCGGTTCGGTTGAAATCGTCGGTAAGCTCCGGATCGGCGCCGGCTTCGAGCAGCAGCCGAACTTTCTCAAGGTCCTGCGCAGCGATGGCGACCATCAGGGCCGTCGCGCCGCAGTGTCCGGGAGCATTCACGGCAGCATCCCCCGCCAAAGCAGCGCGCAACTGCTCCAGGTCGCCGTTTTCGATGAGTTGATGGAACGCGCGCACCTGCGGGTCTGCGGATTCTGCCACGGTCGGCCTCGCTTTTGGTCGGTTCGAAGGCTCACCCCAGGTTCGGTCGTCCCCCCGGAGCTAGTTGGACCGGCTGCCGGATGAAAAGGTTCGATTCTACCGGGTGGTTTACGGCCGGCGTCGCATTATTGTGCTACGAGGCACAAAAAGACGTCCCAAAACCGATTGGGCAGTCACGAATGTGCAAAAAAACGCTATCTTAAAGCGGCTGAACCAATCTCCTCTCTCTGACCTCAAGAAGATCCAGCGATGTACTGTCGCGGCGTTCGTGGCGCAACCACTGTCGATAGCAACACCCGGGAAGACATTCTTGCCGCCACCCGGCAACTGCTCGGGCTGATGATCCGCGTGAATGACATCAAAGCCGAAGACGTCGGCAGCATCATCTTCAGCCTGACGCGCGATCTCGACGCCGAGTTTCCCGCGCTCGCCGCCCGCCAGCTCGGTTGGCTGGAAGTCCCCCTGCTCTGCACCTACGAGGTCGACGTCCCCGGCTCGCTCCGCCGCTGCGTTCGCATCCTGGTGCATTGGAACACGACCAAGGCGCAGAACGAAATCCACCACGTCTACACCAAGGACGCCGTGCGATTGCGGCCCGATCTATCGAAATTGCCGCCGGTCGATTTCGAGGAGCTGGAACGCTGGATTGCGGAGCAGGTGGAGCACTATCAGAAGAAATGACGATTGAGGCGATCGCCCTTCGTCACTCGTCATTTTCCACCGCCGAATCGCCAATCGGCTCCGTGTCGCGGTAGCGATAGCCGACGCCGCGAACCGTTTCGATCACGTCGCAGTGAGCCCCCAACTTGCGGCGCAGGGCGCGGATGTGGACGTCAATCGTTCGCTCCATGACCATCGTGTCTTCGCCGAGCGCCGCGTCGATCAACTCCGCCCGGTGAAACACGCGCCCCGGCTGACGGATGAGCGTGTCGAGCAGGCGAAATTCGCTGCGCGTAAGCGGCAGCGGCTTGCCGTCGGCGGCGGCCTGATGGCGGCGGCGATCGACGGTCACTCCCAAGCGCGACGTAACTTCGTCGGGCGTCGCCACGTCGCCAGCCCGGCGGCGGCGCAGCGCTTTGATCCGCTCAAGCAACACCTTCACGCTGAACGGCTTGGTCACGTAGTCGTCGGCGCCGAGCGAGAAGCCGATCAGTTCGTCGCTCTCTTCCGCCTTGGCGGTGAGCATCACAATCAGCATGTCCCGCGTCGAGGCGTCAGCCCGCAGGCGTCGGCAAACATCGAGCCCATCGACGACGGGGAGCATCAGATCGAGCAGAACGATATCGGGCGATTTGATCTGCGCCTGCAACAAGCCGTCCTGGCCATCGGTGGCGACCAGCACCTCGTACCCCGCTTGCTTCAGGTTGTACGAAAGCACTTCCGCCAGCGAACGATCATCCTCGATGACCAGAATCTTGGTTTTCGCCATCTGAGACTAATCCGCGGTTTCCGGGAACTTCTCATCGTGCCGATGACGGACGATGTCCCCTTCGACGAGGTACACAACGTCTTCGGCGATGTTGGTCGCGTGGTCGGCGATGCGCTCGATGTGCCGCACGGCCGAAAAGCAGTGCAAGGCCGCCTCCACGAGGTTGGCCTGCGTCTTCATGATGTTCTGCAGGTCTTCGATGATTTCGCAGTTGAACTGATCGACCTCGCGATCCATCGCCATAATCCGGCGGGCGGCGACGGTGTCCATCTTCACGAACGCGTCCATCGCGCCGCGAACCATCTGTGTGGCGATCACCACCATCCGCGGTAGTTGTTCGGGGATCGGGAACGCGGGGTAGGCGTCCATCGCCTTGGCCCGCTGGGCGATGCTTACCGCCAAGTCGGCGATTCGCTCCAGGTCGCCGTTCACCTTCATCACCGTGGCGATCCGCCGCAAATCGACCGCCACCGGCTGATGGAGCGCCAGCATCTTGAGGCATTCCTCCTCGACGTGCACTTCGTGCTCGTCGACGAAGGAATCGGAATCAACCACCTGATCGGCAAGCTGGTATTTCCGTTCGCTCAAGGCCTGCGTCGCCTTGTCGATCATTTCCTCGACCATCGACGAGATATTCAGCAGCTCGTTGTTGAGGCTCTCAATATCCCGCTGCAAATGCTTGCTCATCGTGGCGACTTTCCGCGTGTCCTGTGGTTGCTCGCCGGCGGCCCGATCAAACGCTGACC
>Ga0182737_1001519_pt1 | contig 22324 bp, 19 predicted proteins | sample eDN5th30CBELigOP_FD_128878 | JGI IMG/M metagenome (GOLD analysis project Ga0182737, IMG submission 128878) | Enriched Organic Plus compost microbial communities from Emeryville, California, USA - eDNA 5th pass 30_C BE-Lig OP (version 2) (version 2) ...
CACCGCGTAGGCCTCGCGCGCCAGATCCTCGCCGAAGCACTGCTCGCGATCATGGAATTCCTGGAACTTCGCCTTGAATTCCTGATAGGCCTCGCTGATTTTCACGTTGTAGCTTTCCCGGACCTCGAGGTCCCCGCGGGGTTGCCGGGCGCTGCCGGCGGCCGGCGTGCTCTTGGACGGCTGGTCGCCCCAGGAAAGATAGGAATTCACGGCACTGATGACAGTCATCTCTGTTTTCTCAAAAGTTACATACAAGCCGGGGCCGGATGGATTCCGGTAACGCCCGCAGGCTTTTCAACCGATGAGTAACCATTGAAAAACAAGAGGTTCCATCCCCCGCACACGGAATCCGGCGCCATTTCCGGGCACGGGGAGCAACGCTCCGGATCCGGTATGCGGAGAAAGGCCGCATCAAGCCTGCGGCCGGTGCCTGCCGCGCAGCAACGCATGCAGCAGGATGGCGCCGAAAGTCGCGGTGCCGATGCCGTCGAGCTTGAAGCTGCCGATGGCCAGGGAGAAATTGCCTGCGCCCAGGATCAGGGTGACGGCGGCGACGATCAGGTTGCGGTTGTCGCTGAAATCGACCTGGTTGACCACCCAGATGCGTGCGCCGGCGATGGCGATCAGGCCGAACACCACAACCGACATGCCGCCCAGCACGGGGGCGGGAATGGCCTGGATGAGTGCCCCGAACTTGGGCGAAAAACCCAGCACCACGGCCACCAGCGCGGCCACCACGAAGACCAGCGTGGAATAGATCTTGGTCGCGGTCATCACGCCGATGTTTTCGGCGTAGGTCGTCACGCCGGTGCCGCCCAGGGCGCCGGACACCATCGTCGCCACCCCATCGCCCATGAAGGCGCGGCCCAGGTAGCGGTCCAGGTTCTGGCCCGTCATGGCGCTGACCGCCTTGATGTGGCCCAGGTTCTCGGCGACCAGGATGATGGCGACCGGCGCGATCACGCTGATGGCGTGGGCTTCGAATACCGGCGCCGTCAGCGTGGGCAGGCCCAGCCAGGGCGCCGCGGCGATGGCGGCGAAGTCGATCGGCTTGCCCAGCCCCAGCCCGTTGGCCAGGATCACGTAGATCGCGCATGCGGCGAGCAGGCCCACCAGGATCAGCAGGCGCTGCACCAGGCCGCGCGTGTAGACCCCCACGGCACCGACGCACAGCACGGTCATGAGGGCCATGCAGGCATCGAACAGCGAACCGCCCATCGCACCCTTGGCCGCGATGGGCGCAAGGTTCAGGCCGATCACAGCGACGACCGCCCCGGTGACCACAGGGGGCATCCAGCGGTCGATCCAGTCGGCCGCCCCGCCCTGGCGGGCATTGAGCAATGCCGTGAGCAGGCCGATCCCGGTGTAGATCAGGCCGCAGACAATGATGGCGCCCAGGGCCACGCCCATGTTCAGGTTCGGCCCGCTGCCCGAATAGCCGCTGACGGCGATCACGCCGCCGATGAAGGCGAAGCTGGAACCCAGATAGCTGGGCACGCGGCCCCCGACGAACAGGAAGAAGATCAGGGTGCCCACCCCGGACATCAGGATGGCCGTGTTGGGATCGAAGCCCATGATGAGCGGCGCCAGGATGGTGGAACCGAACATGGCCACGACGTGCTGCGCGCCCATGGCCACGGTCTGGGGCCAGGCCATGGTTTCGTCGGGCTGGACCACGGCACCGTCGGCGGTGCCGGACACGCGGCGCCACTGCGGGAAATAGGAAGTCGTCATGAGGGGAACACGGCCCGGGGCCGCCCTGAAGAGAATGGTGGATGGGTGAAATTTCGTCGCAAGTGTAAGGCTGCATCTCGCGCCCCCGCAAGACGGGTCGACCCTGCGCCGCCGCGCCGGCCGGAGCGCGCGCAGGAACGGCGGCGGACAAGCCCGGCCCGCCGGGACTAACATGCCTCCAGCGGTCCGCCACGCCATCACCGGACCGCGTCCGCGGCAAAAGGAGGCCCGCAATGTCCAATCCACTCACTCTGTATACCGATGCGAATTTCATCAGCCCGTACGCCATGTCGGTCTTCGTTTCCCTGCAAGAAAAGGGCGTGCCCTTCGAGCTGTCGCCGGTCGACCTCGGCCGCGGGGCGCAACGCGAAGCCGGCTACGTCTCCCTGTCCCTGACGGGCAAGGTGCCCGCACTGACGCACGGATCGTTCGCACTGGCCGAGTCGTCCGCGATCACGGAATACGTGGATGAAGTCTTCCCGGGCACCGCGCTCTACCCGTCCGATGCGCCGCAGCGCGCCCGGGCGCGCCAGATCCAGGCCTGGCTGCGCACCGACCTGATGCCGATCCGGCAGGAACGCTCGTCGGAAAACCTGTTCCGCCGGCCGCCCCCGCCCGCGCCCTTGTCCGAAGCCGCGCAGCAGGCGGCCGGCAAGCTGTTCGCGGCGGCCGACCGCCTGTTGCCCCAGGGCGCGGACACCCTGTTCGGAGCATGGAGCATTGCCGATTTCGAACTGGCGTTCATGCTCAACCGGCTGGTCCTGTGCGGCGATGCCGTGCCACGCCGGCTGGCGGACTACGCAGACCGCCAATGGCACCGTCCCTCGGTCCAGCGCTGGGTCGTGCTGCCGCGCCCGGGCCTGTAAGGCGTCTCCACCCGCGCGCCCGCACGCCGGTGCGGCGCGCGGCAATCCGGGCGCCGAAACCCTGTTAGAATTCCAGAGGCGGGCCCCTTCGCATGGTTCGGCGGTGAACCTGGTCAGGTCGGGAACGAAGCAGCCACAGCCGCGCGGAACCAGTGCCGAAGTCAGGCTCGCCTTTCCTTTTCCCCCTGCAGGGCGGCCTATGAGCTATCTCGTCTTGGCGCGCAAGTGGCGCCCCCGTTCATTCGATACGCTGATTGGCCAGGATCACGTGGTGCGGGCACTGACCCATGCGCTGTCGTCCGGCCGGCTGCACCACGCCTGGCTGTTCACCGGCACGCGCGGCGTCGGCAAGACCACCCTGTCGCGCATCCTCGCCAAATCCCTGAATTGCGTCCAGGGCGTCACCGCCACGCCTTGCGGCCACTGCCAGGCCTGCACGGAAATCGACGCGGGCCGCTACGTGGACTACATCGAACTCGACGCCGCCTCGAACCGCGGCGTCGACGAAATGACCCAGCTGCTGGAACAGGCGGTCTACGCGCCATCGTCGGGCCGCTTCAAGGTCTACATGATCGATGAAGTCCACATGCTGACCGGGCATGCCTTCAACGCCATGCTCAAGACGCTCGAAGAGCCGCCCGAACACGTCAAGTTCATCCTGGCGACCACCGATCCGCAAAAGATCCCGGTCACCGTGCTGTCGCGCTGCCTGCAGTTCAACCTGAAGCAGATGACGGTGCCCGCCATCGTCGATCACCTGCAGGACATCCTGGCCCAGGAATCCGTGCCGGCCGAGCCCCGGGGGCTGCGCCTGATCGCCCAGGCGGCGGCCGGCTCGATGCGCGATGCCCTCTCGCTGACGGACCAGGCCATTTCCTTTTCGGCGGGCAACCTGACCGCGGCGGCCGTGGGCGAGATGCTGGGCACCCTGGACCAGCACCACCTGGTGAACCTGCTGCGCGCCCTGGCGGCCGCCGACGCGCCCGGCATCCTGGCCGTGGCCGACGATCTGGCCGTGCGCGGCCTGTCGTTCCAGGCCGCGCTGGGCGACCTGGCCGTGCTGCTGTCGCGGGTGGCCATCGCGCAACGACTGGGCCACGCCCAGCCCGACGATCCCCTGGCGGAAGACGTCACCGCACTCGCGGGCGCCCTGACGCCGGACGACGTCCAGCTGTTCTACGCCGTGGCGGTGCACAGCCGCCAGGAACTCACCCTGGCGCCCGACGAGCATGCCGGCTTCGTCATGGCCTGCCTGCGCATGCTGGCCCTGCTGCCGGAAGGCCGCGTGCCCCCGGCGGTGATGGGGCCGCCGCCGACAGCCGAAGCGGATGCGCGGCCCGCCGCCGTGACCACAGCCGCAGCGCCCGCCGTCGAAAACACGGCATCGGCGCCGACGGCATCGACGCCGGCCGCACCGCCCCCGACGCCGGCGCCCGTACAGCACGCCGTGGCTGCGGCAGACCCGGCCGCCGCAGACCTCCCCGCCTGGGAAGCGCCGCAACAAGAGCCCGCCCTGGCCCGCCCGGCCGAGCCCGATACGGCAGGGGTGCCCAGTGCGCCCGCGGCCCCCGTCCAGGCGGCCGGATCGCCGCGCCCGCCGAAACCGTCACCCGAGCCCGACCCGGCGCCCGACCGTGATCCGCCCCCGGACCCCGATCCGGCACCGCCCGCGCCCCCCGACGAAGCCGCATCCGCCACCGACGACTGGACGGATGCCGTGCCCGACGACCTCACGGCGGCCTTCGATGCTGCCGCTTCCCTGGGCGACCTGGGGATGGATCCGGACGCGTCCGCCGTCATCGCCGGGCTGACCGCCGAGCCGTCCGCAGCACGGCCGGAAACGCCCGATCCCGGCAGGATCACGGCCCACGACTGGCCGGCGGTGGCCGCCGGCCTGTCGGTCAGCGGCGCGGCCCGGGCGCTGGCGCTGAACAGCGAATGGCTGTCGGGCGACGATCACCGGATCCGCCTGCGGGTGGCCATCCACACCTACGCCAACGGCGGCGGCCACGACCGGCTGCGCACGGTCCTGTCGGAATATTTCGGCCGCGTCCTGCGGCTGGAAGTCGAATACGGCGCAACGGGCGACGATACCGCCCACGCCATCGACCAGGCCGAACGCAGCCGCCGCCAGCAGGCCGCCGAACAGGCGGTCGAGCAGGACGAACTGGTCCGCGTGCTGGCCCAGCGCTTCTCCGCCCGCGTGGTGCCGGACTCGGTGCGCCCGCCCGGCGGCGCTCCGTCCGCTTACCACTAGGGTATAGTCCCACTCTTCGTTTGAAATCATCGAACCAGGACACCGCCATGATGAAAGGTCAGATCGCCGGGCTGATGCGCCAGGCCCAGCAGATGCAGGAAAACATGAAGAAGGCCCAGGAAGCCCTGGCCGAGCTGACGGTCGAAGGCGCCGCGGGCGGCGGGCTGGTCAAGGTCACCATGAGCTGCAAGTACGACGTCAAGCGCGTGACCATCGACCCGTCCCTGTACGACGACGACCGCGACATGATCGAAGACCTGGTTGCTGCAGCCTTCAACGACGCACAGCGCAAGGCCGAGGCCACCGCGCAGGAAAAGATGTCCGCCGTGACGGCCGGCCTGTCCCTGCCGCCCGGCATGAAGCTGCCGTTCTAAGGCGTACCCCGCGCTCATCGAGGAATTACCGAGAATGGCCGCCGGCCTGCCCGAACCGGAACCCCTGCGCGCCCTGATCGACGCCTTGCGGGGGCTGCCCGGCGTGGGCGTGCGCACCGCCCGCCGCATGGCCTACCACCTGCTGCAGCACGACCCGGACGGCGCCACGCGCCTGAGCGATGCGCTGCGCGACGCGGTCGGCGGGCTGCGCCACTGCGAACGCTGCAATTCCTTTTCCCAGACGCCGGTGTGCCCCACCTGCGAAGATCCGGAGCGGGACGCCGCCGTGCTGTGCGTCGTCGAGACGCCGGCCGACCAGAACATGATCGAGGCCAGCCACGGCTATCGGGGCCTGTACTACGTGCTGATGGGCCGGCTGGCGCCCCTGGAAGGCGTGGGCCCCGATCAGGTCCGGTTCGCCCACCTGCGCGACCGGGTCCGCGACGGCCAGGTCCGGGAAGTCATCCTGGCCACCAACTTCACTGCCGAAGGCGAGACCACCGCCTACTATCTGGCCGAGATGTTGCGCGAATGCGGCGTCCAGGTGACCCGGCTGGCGCGCGGCGTGCCCAGCGGCAGCGAACTGGAATACGTGGACGCCGGCACGATCGCCTGGGCGCTGATGGAACGCCGGCCCGGCTGATCCCTGGTCCGCCCGCGGGCCGATCCCGATCTTCGCACGTGGTTTCGTAGGCCAGGATGCGCCTGTGCGCTATCATCGAAACTCCAAACGCAGCATGACCACCAGGGAGACAAGCCATCATGTCGATTTCACGTCGTGAACTGCTCAAAACCGCCGGCGCTGCCGGGCTGCTGGGCGCGGTGCCCGGATTGTCCTTCGCGCAGGACGCGGCGGCCACCCCCGAGAAGAAGTCATTGACCATCGCGGTCGGCGGGCAGTCGCTGATCTACTACCTGCCACTGTCGGTGGCGCACCTGAAGGGCTACTTCAAGGACGAAGGACTGGGCGTCACCATCGCCGATTTCGCGGGCGGCTCCAAGGCCCTGCAGGCCGTGGTGGGTGGCAGCGCCGACGTCGTCTCGGGCGCTTTCGAACACACCATCAACCTGCAGGCCAAGGGCCAGTTCTACCGCTGCTTCGTGCTGCAGGGCCGGGCGCCCATGATCGTGCTGGGCGTCTCGAAAAAGACCATGCCCGACTACCAGTCGCCCGCCGACCTGAAGGGCAAGAAGATCGGCGTCACGGCGCCGGGCTCGTCGACCAACATGATGGCCAGTTTCTTCCTGGCGCAGCACGGCCTCAAGCCCACCGACGTTTCCTTCATCGGCGTGGGCGCGGGCGCCGGGGCGGTCACGGCCCTGCGTTCCGGCCAGGTCGACGCCATCGCCAACCTGGACCCGGTGATCAGCACCCTGGCCAAGGAAGACGCCATCCGCATCATTGCCGACACGCGCACCCTGGAAGACGCACAGAAGATCTTCGGCGGCAACATGCCGTCGGGCTGCCTGTACACGTCCCAGGCATTCATCGATGCCCATCCGAACACCACCCAGGCGCTGGCCAACGCCATGGTGCGGGCCGACAAATGGATCCAGGCATCTTCGCCCGACGACATCGCCAAGCTGGTGCCCGAATCCTACCTGCTGGGCGACCCCGACCTGTACAAGCTGGCGCTCAAGGGCAACCGCGAGGCCTTGTCTCCCGATGGCCTGGTGCCGGAAGATGGCCCTCAGACGGCGCTCAACGCCCTGGCCGAATTCGTGCCGAACTTCGACCGCACGGCCATCGACATCTCCCGCATCTGGACCAACCAGTTCGCCACCAAGGCCAACCAGAAATACCCCCATGCCTGATCCGCGCGCGAACCAGGCCGGCGGCGGGGCGGACCAGCCCGCCCTGCTGCTGGAGCAAGTCACCTGCACCTTCATCTCGCCCGGCGGCGCATCGTACACGGCCATGCGCGACGCCACCCTCGCGGTGGCGCCGGGCGAGTTCGTCTCGGTCGTGGGCCCCACGGGCTGCGGCAAATCCACCCTGCTGAACATGGCGGCCGGGCTGCTGCGCCCCACTTCGGGCCGGGTGCAGGTATTCGGCCAGCCGTTGCAGGGGGTCAATTCCAGGGCGGGCTACATGTTCCAGGGCGAAGCCCTGATGCCCTGGCGCAGCGCCCAGGCCAACGTCGCCACGGGGCTGGAATTCGCCGGGGTATCCGCCGCCGAAACCGCCGAACGCAGCCGAGAATGGCTGCGCCGGGTCGGGCTGGGCGGCTTCGAGAACCGCTATCCGCACCAGATGTCGGGCGGCATGCGCAAGCGCGTCATGCTGGCCCAGACCCTGATCCGCGATCCGGACATCATCCTGATGGACGAGCCGTTCTCGGCGCTCGACGTCCAGACCCGCCAGCTGATGGAAAACGAAGTCCTGGACCTGTGGATGGCCCGCCGCAAGGCGGTGCTGTTCATCACCCACGACCTGGACGAGGCCATCGCCATGAGCGACCGCGTGGTGGTGCTGTCGGCCGGCCCGGATACCCATCCGATCGGGGAATTCATCATCGACATCCCGCGCCCGCGCGACGTGGCCGAAGTCCGCATGCAGCCGCGCTTCGTCGAACTGCACCAGGCCATCTGGGCGGTGCTGCGCGACGAAGTCCTGAAGGGCTACGAGCGGCAGCGCCGCGCCTGAACCCCATGGCCGGCCCCCAGTTCCCGTTTCCCGACCCGAGCCATCCACCGGAGCGCTTGCCACGATGAAATCCGATTTGTCCAAGCCTGTCCTGCGCGTGCTGCAACTGGGGTTGCTGGCCGCCATCCTGCTGATCTGGCACTGGGCCTCGCTGAACCGCAACGTCGCCTTCTTCTTCGGGCGGCCGCTGGACGTGGCCCAGGTCATCTGGGCCTGGTTCGTCACCGACGCCGGCATCTACCGCCATCTGTGGATCACGCTGTCCGAGACCGTGCTGGCCTTCGTCATCGGCACCATCGGCGGCCTGGGCTTCGGCCTGTGGCTGGGCCTGTCGCGCGGCGCCAGCGCCCTGCTCGAGCCCTACATCACAGCGGCCAATTCCATGCCCCGCGTGATCCTGGCGCCGATCTTCGGCATGTGGTTCGGCCTGGGCATCTGGTCCAAGGTGGCGCTGGCCGTGACGCTGGTGTTTTTCATCGTCTTCTTCAACGTCTACCGCGGCGTGCGCGAAGTCAGCCCCACCCTGCTGGACAACGCCCGCATGCTGGGCGCCAACCACCGCCAGCTGCTGCGCCACGTGTATATCCCCTCGGCCACCAGCTGGGTGTTTTCCAGCCTGCATACCTCCGTGGGCCTGGCCTTCGTCGGTGCGGTGGTGGGCGAATACCTGGGCTCGGCGGCCGGGGTCGGCTACCTGATCCTGCAGGCCGAAGGCACGCTGGACGTGAACACCGTGTTCGCCGGCATCGTCGTGCTGACGGTGTTCGCCCTGCTGCTGGACGGGATCGTATCGCTGGTGGAACGCCGCCTGCTGGTCTGGCAGCCCAGCCCCGGAGAGACGGCCAAGACCTGATCGCCCCCCGGGCCCCGGCGGGAAACCGCCGGCCCGGCATGCGCCAGGCCCGGTGATCAGGCGCCGGCCCGCCCCACCAGCGCATCCAGCCTGATCGCGTCCGCGGTGAAGATCCGGATGCCTTCGGCCAGCTTTTCCGTGGCCATGGCGTCTTCGTTCAGGTTCGTGCGGAAAGCGACCTCGTTGCTGGCGACCCATTCCGGCGCATCCGCCTTGGCGGCGGCCACGGTCAGGCTGGGTTCCAGGGGTTCGTCGGATGCCGCCAGCTCGCCCAGCAGGGCAGGACTGATCGTCAGCAGATCGCAGCCCGCCAGCGCGCGGATCTGACCGATGTTGCGGAAACTGGCCCCCATCACCTGCGTGGGGATGTCGTAGGCCTTGAAATAGCGGTAGATGCGCGTCACGGACTGCACGCCCGGGTCGTTTGCCCCGGCATTCGCGACCTCGTCCCAATCGGAACCGGCCGTCTTCTTGTACCAATCGTAGATGCGGCCCACGAAGGGCGAGATCAGCGTGACCTTCGCCTGCGCGCAGGCGATCGCCTGGGTCAGCGAGAACAGCAGCGTCAGGTTGCAATGGATGCCTTCCGCTTCCAGCGCGCGGGCGGCCTGGATGCCTTCCCAGGTGGAAGCCAGCTTGATCAGCACGCGTTCGCGCGGAATGCCGCCGGCCTCGTACAGGGCGACGATCTGCCGAGCGCGTTCGATGCTGGCCTGCGTGTCGAAGGACAGCCGGGCGTCGACCTCGGTCGAGACGCGGCCGGGCACGATGGACAGGATTTCACGGCCGAAGGCCACCAGCAGGCGATCGATCTGCTCGGCCAGCGGGGCGGCCGGATGGTCGCGCAGCACCCGGTCCAGCAGGGGACGGTAGGCATCCTGGCCCACTGCCTTCAGGATCAGCGAGGGGTTGGTGGTCGCGTCGGTGGGCCGGTAGGCCCGCATGGTTTCGAAGTCCCCCGTGTCGGCCACGACGGTCGTCAGCGCACGCAGGGCGTCCAGTTGATTGCTCATAGAGGGTGATTCCGATGGAAACAGGTTGCAAAGGCCCTACTGTAGACCATTTCGCGCCGAGGCCGCGCACGCCGGCGGGCATCCGCCGTCCCGGGCGCTGGCAGCAGGCGGAATGCGGGGCATGGGGATCGGCCACTGCCTCGCTGTATAATAGGAAGGTTTGAATATCGACTTTATAACCGGGGTTCCATTTTGCTGCCGTCAATCTTTCCCGAGGGGTCCGCAGGACTCGCACCAGCAATTCTCGCCTTGGCTGACGGTACCGTATTCAGGGGCGTTTCGATCGGCGCCGACGGGACCAGCGTGGCCGAAATCGTCTTCAATACTTCCATGACCGGCTACCAGGAGATCCTCACCGATCCCAGCTACAGCGGCCAGATCGTCACCCTGACCTATCCCCACATCGGCAATACCGGCGTCAACCCCGAAGACGTCGAGTCCGGCCGCGTGCATGCCGCCGGCCTGGTGGTGCGCGACTGCCCCGCCCTGCTGTCCAACTTCCGCGCCACCCAGTCGCTGCCCGACTACCTGAAATCCCAGGGCATCGTGGCGATCTCGGGCGTGGACACCCGCAAGCTCACCCGCATCCTGCGCGAGCGCGGCGCCCAGGGCGCCTGCATCCTGGTGGGCGAGGACGCCGACCGCGCCGTCGAACTGGCGCGCGGTTTCGGCGGCATGGAAGGCCAGGATCTGGCCGCCCAGGTCTCCACCAAGCAGTCCGGCGCCTGGGTGCAGGGCACCTGGCAGCTGGGACGCGGCTACAGCCGCCAGGACCAGGGGCAATACCATGTCGTCGCCTACGACTACGGCATCAAGTCCAACATCCTGCGCCTGCTGGCCGACCGCGGCTGCCGCATCACCCTGGTGCCGGCCCTCACCCCCGTGGCCGATGTCCTGGCGCAGGCGCCCGACGGCATCTTCCTGTCCAACGGCCCCGGCGATCCGGCGGCCTGCGACTACGCCGCCGAAACCTGCCGCGCCGTGCTGGACCGCGGCATCCCCCTGTTCGGCATCTGCCTGGGCCAGCAGGTCCTGGGTCTGACGCTGGGCGGGCGCACGGTCAAGATGAAGACCGGCCACCACGGCGCCAACCACCCGGTGCAGGACCTGGACACCGGCCGGGTGTTCATCACCAGCCAGAACCATGGCTTCACCGTGGACGGCGACAGCCTGCCGGCCAACGCCCGCATCACGCACGTGTCGCTGTTCGACGGCACCCTGCAGGGCTTCGAGCTGACCGACCGCCCGGCCTTCTGCTTCCAGGGCCACCCCGAGGCCAGCCCCGGGCCGCACGACATCCTGGTGCTGTTCGACAAATTCATCGACCTGATGGCGCAGCACAAAGCCCGGTCGTCCAAATAAAAAGATTCCCGCCCTCCCATGCCCAAGCGTTCAGACATCCACAGCATCCTCATCATCGGGGCCGGCCCGATCATCATCGGCCAGGCCTGCGAATTCGACTATTCCGGCGCCCAGGCCTGCAAGGCCCTGAAGGCCGACGGGTTCCGCACCATCCTGGTCAACAGCAACCCGGCCACCATCATGACGGACCCGGAAACGGCCGACGTCACCTACATCGAACCCATCACCTGGCAGGCCCTGGAAAAGATCATCGAGATCGAGAAGCCCGATGCCGTCCTGCCCACCATGGGCGGCCAGACGGCGCTGAACTGCGCGCTCGACCTGGACCGTCACGGCGTGCTGGCCAAGCACGGCGTGGAACTGATCGGCGCCAACGCCGCGGCCATCGAAAAAGCCGAGGACCGTCTCAAGTTCAAGGACGCGATGACCTCGATCGGCCTGGAATCGGCCAAGTCCGGCATCGCCCACAGCATGGACGAAGCCTGGGCGGTGCAAAAGCGCATCGCGTCCGAACTGGGCACGTCCGGCTTCCCGGCGGTCATCCGCCCCAGCTTCACGCTGGGCGGCACCGGCGGCGGCATCGCCTACAACGCCGAGGAATTCGAAACCATCTGCCGCCGCGGCCTGGAGGCCTCGCCCACCAATGAACTGCTGATCGAGGAATCGCTGCTGGGCTGGAAGGAATTCGAGATGGAAGTCGTGCGCGACAGCGCCGACAACTGCATCATCGTCTGCTCCATCGAGAACCTGGACCCCATGGGGGTGCACACCGGCGACTCGATCACCGTCGCGCCCGCGCAGACGCTGACCGACAAGGAATACCAGATCATGCGCGACGCGTCGATCGCGGTGCTGCGCGAGATCGGCGTGGACACGGGCGGCTCGAACGTCCAGTTCGCCGTCAACCCGGCCAACGGCCGCATGATCGTCATCGAGATGAATCCGCGCGTGTCGCGTTCCTCGGCCCTGGCGTCCAAGGCCACGGGCTTTCCGATCGCCAAGGTCGCGGCCCGCCTGGCCGTGGGCTACACCCTGGACGAACTGCGCAACGAGATCACCGGCGGCGCCACCCCGGCCTCGTTCGAGCCCACCCTGGACTACGTGGTCACCAAGGTGCCGCGTTTCGCCTTCGAGAAATTCCCCCAGGCCGATTCGCGCCTGACGACGCAGATGAAGGCCGTGGGCGAGGTCATGGCCATCGGCCGAACCTTCCAGGAATCCTTCCAGAAGGCCCTGCGCGGGCTGGAAGTCGGCGTCGATGGACTGAACCAGAAGACCACCGACCGCGAACGCCTGCAGGTCGAGCTGGGCGAGCCCGGCCCGGAACGCATCTGGTACGTGGGCGACGCCTTTGCCCAGGGCTTCTCCCTGGAAGAAGTCCACAACCTCACGAAGATCGATCCCTGGTTCCTGGCGCAGATCAAGGAAATCGTCGACATCGAACTCGCGCTCGAGCAGCGCACCCTGTCCGAGCTGGATGACGACACCATGCGCGAACTGAAGCGGCGCGGGTTCTCCGACCGGCGCCTGGCGTTCCTGCTGGACACCACCGAAGCCGAAGTCCGGAAACTGCGCCACCAGATGAACGTGCGCCCGGTGTACAAGCGCGTCGATACCTGCGCGGCCGAATTCGCCACCACCACGGCCTACATGTATTCCACCTACGAGGACGAAGACGAGGCCGCGCCGACCGATCGCAAGAAGATCATCGTCCTGGGCGGCGGGCCCAACCGCATCGGCCAGGGCATCGAATTCGACTACTGCTGCGTGCATGCGGCCCTGGCCCTGCGCGAGGACGGCTTCGAGACCATCATGGTCAACTGCAATCCGGAGACCGTGTCCACCGACTACGATACTTCCGACCGCCTGTACTTCGAGCCGCTGACCCTCGAAGACGTGCTGGAAATCGTCCACAAGGAAAACCCGGCCGGCGTCATCGTCCAGTACGGCGGCCAGACCCCGCTGAAGCTCGCCCGCGCCCTGGAAGCCAACGGCGTGCCCATCATCGGCACCAGCCCCGACTCCATCGACGTGGCCGAAGACCGCGAACGCTTCCAGAAGCTGCTGACCAAGCTGGGCCTGCGCCAGCCGGCCAACCGCACTGCCCGCACCGAAAGCGAGGCCCTGGCCCTGGCCGGCGAGATCGGCTATCCCCTGGTGGTCCGCCCCAGCTACGTGCTGGGCGGGCGCGCCATGGAAATCGTGCACGAGCCCCAGGATCTCGAACGCTACATGCGCGAGGCCGTCAAGGTCAGCAACGACTCCCCGGTGCTGCTGGACCACTTCCTGAACAACGCCACCGAAGTCGACGTCGACTGCCTGGCCGACGGCGAGCAGGTCATCATCGGGGGCGTGATGGAACACATCGAGCAGGCCGGCGTGCACTCGGGCGATTCCGCCTGCAGCCTGCCGCCCTATTCGCTCTCGCCCGAAATCGTGGCCGAAATCGAGCGCCAGACTGCCCTGATGGCCCGCGCCCTGAACGTCAAGGGCCTGATGAACGTGCAGTTCGCCATCCAGGATGGCGATGTCTACGTGCTCGAAGTCAATCCCCGCGCATCCCGCACCGTGCCCTACGTGTCCAAGGCCACCGGCCGGCAGCTGGCCAAGATCGCCGCGCGCGTCATGGCCGGCCGCACCCTGGCCGCCCAGGGCATCGCCTCGATCCCGGCGCCGGCGCGCTATTGCGTCAAGGAAGCCGTGTTCCCCTTCGTCAAGTTCCCGGGCGTGGATACCATCCTGGGGCCTGAAATGAAGTCCACCGGCGAAGTCATGGGCGTGGGCGAGACCTTCGGGGAAGCCTTCGTCAAATCGCAGATCGCCGCCGGTGCCTGGCTGCCCGAATCCGGCCGCGTGTTCATCAGCGTGCGCGACCAGGACAAGACGCGCGCCGTGGAAGTCGCCCGCGGCCTGGCCGCCCTGGGCTTCCAGCTGATCGCCACGCGCGGCACGGCCGCCGTGATCGAAGCCGCCGGCCTGGCGGTCCAGGTGGTCAACAAGGTCACCGAGGGCCGTCCGAACATCGTCGACATGATCAAGAACGGCGAGATCGCCATGGTCATCAACACGGTCGAGGAACGCCGCAACGCCATCGCCGACTCGCGCACGATCCGCACGCAGTCGCTGGCCAACCGGGTCACCTTCTTCACCACCATCGCGGGTGCGCGCGCGGCCGTCGAGGGCCTGCAGTACCTGCGCCATGGCGGCGGGCTGAAGGTCTACTCGCTGCAGTCCATGCACGCCGCCGCGGACGCGGCCTGACGGCGCATCACGGAAAAGGCCGACAGATGGACCTGGGCGACGTTTTCCAGACAGTGACGCTGACGGCATGCCATCGGATCCTGCCCGATCAGGTGCCGATGAAAGGTGCCGTATGCGGGGGCCTTGCCGTCGCCGGCCATGTCGCGGGCGATCTGGCCCAGCCCGCGCTCGCGCGCACCGTGGGCAGCACGCTGGTCAGCATCAGCCAGCGCGGCCAGGCTCTGGCGGCGGCGGATGGAGCCACGAAAGACACGGCCGCGGCAAACGAACCGCCGGCGTCCGAAACGTCCCAAGAAGGGCTTTCGGACGTGCTGGCGGAAATAGGCAGTGGCTGGGTGGGCCAGGAATTGGCCAAGGCGCCCTGCGACAGCGCGGCCGCCGCCCTGCCGCCACCGCTCTCCACGGCCGCGAGTCTGGCTTGCGAGACCGTCGCCAGTTATGCCGCAGGCAAGGTGCTGCCCGGCATCGCGGCAGCCTACCTGGAACGGTTCCATCCTCCGCTGCGAGCCTGATCCCCCCGCCACCGCCCGGAACCCATGCCCGCATGGAACCCCAGGCGCGCATCGGTCACTCACGAAGGCATGCCGGGACGATGCACAGCGCCGCCCGGCCCGGATAACGCGCAGACGGGGAGAATCCAATGACCATTGACGTATCCGCAAGACGCTTCGGCTCTGTCGGCCTGACCGCCCAGGACGTACAGGGTATTCGGCAGGCGACCGACCGGGATCACATCGGCAGCATCTTTTCGCGAGTGTGGGACAAGGTCGCGGACTGGTTCTGCAGCACCAACCGGACGGAAGCCAAGAAATGCATGTTCGATCTGTATTCGCAGACGACGACGCACCAGCAGAAGGTGGACAGCTTCCTGTCCCTGAAGGACATGGCGGGCGCCAACTACCAGAATCGTTTCCAGATCGAAGAAAACGACGAGGGAGTGCGCTACAACCTGGACCTGTCCGACGAGCAGTGCCCGGGCTTTTCCCTGAGCTTCAGGAAGCTTCCGGTGAACCAGGAAACACTGAGACAGGAACTGAACCGCAGCGATTACTGGAGCCACAACGGAGTCGGCCCAGCCCGGGACCAGGTCAAGGCCGATATCTGCCGCGCCAGCTACACCGTGTCGGGAACCCCGCTGCCGGACGGCACGCCCGATGAGCGCATGAAGCATTTCGACGACGCGCTGACCGCGATTGGCGCAACACCCAGCCAGCGGGAAGCCATCATGGAAGTCTGCAACCAGGCGGTCCTGGGAACCTTCATGGAGGCCTCGGATCCTCCGGCCATCGTGCCGGGCGGACAGAACGTACGCTACGACGTGCGGATGGTCGAAGGCGAAGTGCACGTCCGGGCGGTCTGCATCAAGGATATCGACATGGTCGAGCCCGGCCGCCAGGTCGACCTGGAACAACGCCAGGGCAAGCTGAACATGATCCTCTCGGACGGCGACCATCCGTTCTACAAATCCCAGGAGATGCGGCTGGACCTGCGGATCATGGACGGCGACCCGCGCGCCATGATCGACATCGCCGGGGTCCGGCACCTGGCCAGCCGGGACGTCGACACGGTCCAGGTCCAGTAGGACGGCCCCACACACACGGGAAACGGTCTTGCATTCCCCGGTCGGCCTGCGCATCTTCATCACGGGCGCCAGCAGCGGCATCGGCGCCGCGCTGGCGCGCCGGTACGCGGCCCAGGGCGGCGTGCTGGGACTGGTCGGCCGCCGCAGCGAAGCCCTGCGAGCCCTGTGCAACAGCCTGCCGGGCCAGGGGCACCATACCTACGCGCTGGACGTGCGCGACCGGACGGCGCTGCACGAGGCAGCCCGTGACTTCCTGGCCGGCGGCCCGGTCGACCTGGTCATCGCCAGCGCGGGAATCAGCGCCGGCACCCTGTCCGACGCCCCGGAGGACCATGTCGTCTTCGAGGCCATCCTCGACACCAATGTGCTGGCCATGATGGCCACCTTCGCTCCCTTCATCACGCCGATGCGCGAACGGGGCCGGGGCACGCTGGTGGGCATCGGCAGCGTGGCGGGGGTGCGCGGCCTGCCGGGCGCGGGCGCCTACAGCGCCTCGAAGGCCGCCGTGCGCGCGTATTGCGAAAGCCTGCGGGTCGAACTGCACGGCACCGGCGTGCGCGTCGTGACCCTTGCGCCCGGGTTCATCGAAACCCCCATGACCGCGCACAACCCGTACCGCATGCCCTTCCTGATGCCGGTGGACCGTTTCGCCGAACAGGCCGTGCGGGCCATCGGCGCCGGCGTGTCCTATCGAGTCATCCCCTGGCCCATGGCCTGGGTCGCGCGGCTGCTGCGGCTGGTGCCCGACGCGCTCTACGACCGGATCGCCGCGCGGCGCAAGCGCAAACCGCGGATGGGCGAACGCCCGTAAAATCGGGCCATGACACAGAAACCGAACACGCGGCAGGCGCCCATCTCGCGCGACACGGATCGGTCCCAGGCGGCCATCCTGAGGGCTGCCCGCGACGAATTCACCGAGCACGGATTCGCCGGAGGACGGGTGGACCGCATCGCGGTGCGCGCCGGCGTGAACAAGCGCCTGATCTACTACTACTTCGGCAACAAGGACGAGCTGTTCCTTTCGGTTCTTGAACACACTTATGCCGACATCCGTCAGGCCGAGCAGAGCCTGCACCTGGATGCGCTCGAGCCGGTCGAAGCCCTGCGCACGCTGGTGTCCTTCACCTGGCATTACTTCCTGGATCATCCGGAATTCCTGTCCCTGCTGGCCAGCGAGAACCTTTCGCGCGCCAGCCACCTGAAGCAATCGGGCAAGATCCGCGAAATGCATTCGCCGCTGGTGCAGCTGCTCGACCGGCTGCTCGAGCGCGGGCAGGCCCAGGGCCTGTTCCGCTCGGGGATCGACCCCGTCCAGCTCTACATCTCCATCGCATCCCTCGGTTTTTTCTACCTGGCCAACAACTACACCCTGTCGGTGATCTTCGGCCGCGACCTGCGCGCAGCCGATGCGCTCGAAGAGCGGCTGGCCCACATGACGGACCTGGTCGTCGGATATGCATCCAGCCGGCCGGACACCCTGTAGGCGCCACCCGGACCAGGGATATCCCTAGGCCGACTCGTTATTGACACCTAAATCAGGCCGCACCCATAATTCACCAATCGGTGAATTGAGAAAACAAACGGGTGCGGCACGGGGGAATCCCGCCATGCAGCACCGCGGGAGACCAGGATGTTGCTGCGCAAGCTGATACTGTCCCCGGCCATCAGGCCATTCCTGCTGGTGCTGTTCCTGCTGGGGCTGTGGGATCTCGCCATCCGGATCTTCGGCATCCCCGCATATCTCATCCCGCCCCCCGCCAAGGTCATCGGCCAGCTCGTCGAGCAGTGGCCGATGCTGCTGTCCGAAAGCTGGTTCACGACCGAAGCCACCATCTGGGGGTTCCTGCTGTCCATCGCGGTCGGCGTGCCCATTGCCATGGTGATCGCCTACTCCCGGGTCGTGGAATCCTACGTCTATCCCCTGCTGGTGTTCTCGCAGAGCGTGCCCAAAGTGGCGATCGCGCCGCTATTCGTCGTGTGGTTCGGATTCGGCATCCTGCCCAAGGTGATCACCGCATTCCTGCTGGGCTTCTTCCCGGTGGTGGTGTCGACCGTCATGGGCTTCAAGTCGGTCGAGTCCGACATGCTCGATCTGGCGCGGTCCATGGGCGCGAGCCGCCTGCAGACCTTCTTCAAGATCAGCCTGCCGGCGGCGCTGCCGGCGATGTTCAGCGGCCTGAAGGTCTCGGTCACGCTGGCTGTCGTCGGCGCGGTGGTGGGCGAGTTCGTCGGCTCGAACTCGGGCATCGGCTATGTCCTGCAAGTGGCCAACGGCAATTTCGACCTGCCGTTGATGTTTGCGGGCCTGGTATTGCTTTCGGTCATCGGCGTGCTGCTGTTCGCGGTCGTGGACCTGATCGAGCGCATGATGATTCCCTGGCATGCCTCGCAGCGCTAGGGGAATCTTTTTTCAGGCCGCCAAGGCGGTGTGGACGACAAGGGGCCGGCAGTGCCCGAAGGAGACATGCATGATTCGCAACTTGCTCAAAGCGGGGTTGGGCCTGGCCCTGGCCGCCGCGATGCTCGGCACCTCGCCGGTCCGGGCCCAGGACAAGCCCAAAGACGACGTGACGCTGATGCTGAACTGGTACCTGTACAGCGAACACGCGCCGTTCTTCCTGGGCAAGAAGCTCGGGTACTACGCCGAGGAAGGCATCAACCTCGATATCCAGGAAGGCCGCGGCTCGGCAGTGACCGCGCAGGCCGTCGCCGCCAAGTCCGTGAACTTCGGCTACATCGACGTCACCACCATGATCAAGGCCGCGGCCAAGGGCGCGCCGCTGGTCTCCACCGGCGTCCTGTTCCAGCTCAGTCCGATGTCGGTCATGGGCTTCGAGGAAAAAGGCATCCGCACCCCGCAGCAGATCATCGGCAAGACGGTGGCGATCACCCCGGGCGACTCGATGTCGCAGATGTGGCCGATCTTCCTCAAGGCCAACGACATGGACCCCCGACAGGTCAAGATTGTCTCCGGCGACGGGCAGACCAAGCTCAACGCGGTCATGACGGGCCGCGCCGACATGCTGCTGGGCTACGTCATGGATCAGGCCATCAAGCTGCAGGACGCCACCGGCAAGCCGGTCTACCCGATCCGCTTCGCCGATTCCGGCATCAACCAGATCAGTTCGGGCATCATCGTCAACAAGGACTGGCTCGCCGAGCACGCCGACCTGACACGCAGGTTCATGCGCGCATCCACCCGGGCCGTCGAAGCGGCCGAAAAAGACCCCCAGGCCGCCGTCGACGCCATGCTCGAAGCCAAGCCCAAGGCCGGCGTTTCCGAAACCCTGCTGGTCGGCCTGAAGCGCAGCATCGAGCTTTATCACACGCCTGAAACGAAAGGCCAGCGACCGTTCCGCGTCGCCATGGACAACGTGGACAAGTCGCTGGACATGCTCGTGGAATACGGCGGCGTCACGCCCGAACAGCGCGGCAAGCCCGGCGACTACGTGACGCTGGACTATCTCCCCCAGAACTGAACCAAGGAACCAAGCCGTGCCGGACTCGCCCATGCCTGACGACATCCTGATCGAAGCCGCAGGCGTCACCAAGGTCTACCAGACGCGCGACGGCGCCGTCGAATCGCTCAAGCCGCTGGATTTCAGCATCCGCAAGGGCGAGTTCGTCTCCGTCGTCGGCCCCTCGGGTTGCGGCAAGAGCACCCTGCTGAAGATGGTGGCCGGCCTGCTGCCCATCACCGATGGGCGGCTGAGCCTGGCGGGTCAACCCGTCGCCGGACCGCGCAAGGACGTGGGAATCGTCTTCCAGAGCGCAGTCCTGCTGGCATGGCGCAGCGTGCTGGACAACATCCTGCTGCAGGCCGAAATGCGCCGCATGCCGATGGGACCGGCGCGCGAACGCGCGCTGCAGCTCATCGAGATGACCGGACTGACGGGCTTCGAACGCAAGTATCCCTGGCAACTGTCGGGGGGCATGCAGCAGCGCGCCTCGATCTGCCGGGCCCTGCTGCACGATCCGGCCCTGCTCCTGATGGACGAGCCCTTCGGCGCGCTCGACGCCATGACGCGCGAGAAAATGAACCTCGAACTGCAGCGGATCTGGGCCGAATCCCGCAAGACAGTGCTCCTGATCACGCACAGCATCCCCGAGGCGATCTTCCTGTCGGACCGGGTCATCGTCATGAGCGAGCGGCCCGGATCCATCGCGGCCATCTACGACATCGACCTGCCGCGCATGCGTTCGCTGGACGTCATGGGCTCTCCCGAGTTCGCCAGGTACGCCAAGCTGATCCGCGCCCACTTCTACTCCGAAGGCATACTGGACCACTAGGCCCCCGGAAGCGGGGGACGCGAGACATGGACGCCATCCGTTTTGTGATCGAGGACATCGGCTTTGCCGAGCGCGATGTCATCCTTCGGCTGCCCTTCAGATTCGGCAATGCCACCGTGAACGCCTGCCCGCAGGCCTACGCCAGGGTGCGCATCCGACTGGAAGACGGCCGGACGGTGACCGGTTGCGCGGCCGAAATGATGATCCCCAAATGGTTCGACAAGGATCCCGCGCTGACCCAGGAGCGGAATTTCGAGCAATTGCGCGAAGCCCTATCCCTGACCCGCGAGGCCTACCGCTCGGACTCCGGCCCCGACACCGCCTGGGGGCATTCCGCCCGCCACTACCGTGCCATCCACGGCACCGCGGCACGGCGCGGCCTGCCGCCCCTGGTGGCGTCCTACGGCCCCGCCCTGGTGGACCGGGCGGTGTTCGATGCGGTCTGCCATGCCCTGGGCACGAGCTTCTGCGCGGCTCTGTCGGCCAACGCCGCGGGCATGCGCCTGGCGGGAACCGGCCTGGCCGGCGACCTGGCGGGTTTCGACCTGGATGCCTTCCTGGCCGCGCATCCCGCATCCCTGTCAGGCAGGCGGATCGCGGCGCGGCACACGGTGGGGCTGGCCGATGCGCTCGTGGAGCCACCGCCCGGCGCGCCGGAAGACGGCCTTCCGTGCAGCCTGACCCAGGCCGCCGCCCGGTACGGCCACCGCCACTTCAAGCTGAAGCTCGCGGGCGATGCGCAGGAAGATGCGCGCCGCCTGGCGGACATCGTCCCGGTGATCCAGGACGCCATGGACCTGGTGACGCTCGACGGCAACGAGCAGTACCGCGATGCGGCGCACCTGGCCGCATTCCTCGACCGCCTGGAATGCGAGCCCGCGCTGGCGCCCCTGGCAGAACGCCTGGCGTTCATCGAGCAACCCCTGGCGCGGGCACAGGCGCTGGATACGGACGTTTCGGCCCTGGGCACGCGCGTGCCCCTGCTGATCGACGAATCGGACGCGACACTGGATGCATTCCCCCGCGCACGGGCAGTCGGCTACACCGGAGTGTCCAGCAAGAGCTGCAAGGGATTCTACAAATCCGTGCTGAACGCCGCACGTTGCACGGCCTGGTCGCGCGACACCCGCCGGGCCTATTTCCTGTCGGGCGAGGATCTCACGATGCAGGCAGGCCTGGGAGTCCAGCAGGACCTGGCGCTGGCGGGCTGGCTGGGCCTGACCCACGTGGAACGCAACGGACACCATTACGTGAACGGCCTGGCCGCCGCGCCGCAAGCCGAACAACAGGGGTTCCTGGCAGGGTTCCCGACGCTTTACGAGCATTCCGACGGCGCCGTACGCCTGCGCATCGACGGCGGACTGATCGATCTGGGTGGCCTGGACCGCGCCGGTTTCGCGACCGGCACGGCTGGCGGCCATGTTTCCTGGGACGCAATGCGTTCCGTTTATTGAATCAAAGGACTTCCATGAGCACGACGCAACGTCTTGGAATCATCATGCATGGCGTCACGGGACGCATGGGCATGAACCAGCACCTGATCCGCTCGATCGTGGCGATCCGCCGCCAGGGCGGCGTGGCATTGGCCAATGGCGACCGGGTGATGCCCGATCCGATTCTGGTGGGCCGGAACCTGGACAAGGTCCGCGCCCTTGCCTCGGCGCACGGGATCGACCGCTGCACCGACGACCTGGACGCGGCGCTGTTCAACCCGGACGACACGGTGTTCTTCGACGCCGGCACCACGCAGATGCGCCCCGATCTCCTGGCCCGGGCGATCGGCGCCGGCAAGCACATCTACTGCGAAAAACCCATCGCCACCGGCCTGGACGAGGCGCTCCGGGTCTGCCGCCTGGCGCGCGAGGCCGGGATCAAGCACGGCGTGGTCCAGGACAAGTTGTTCCTGCCGGGCCTGCGCAAGCTCGACATGCTGCGCCGCTCGGGCTTCTTCGGACGCATGCTCTCGGTGCGCATCGAATTCGGCTACTGGGTGTTCGAAGGCGACCTGCAGCCCATCCAGCGCCCGTCCTGGAACTATCGCAAGGAAGACGGCGGCGGGATGATCCTCGACATGGTCTGCCACTG
>Ga0182737_1001522_pt1 | contig 22308 bp, 21 predicted proteins | sample eDN5th30CBELigOP_FD_128878 | JGI IMG/M metagenome (GOLD analysis project Ga0182737, IMG submission 128878) | Enriched Organic Plus compost microbial communities from Emeryville, California, USA - eDNA 5th pass 30_C BE-Lig OP (version 2) (version 2) ...
GCGACTGGGCTGGTAGGCGACTGGGCTGGTAGGCGACTGGGCTGGTAGGCGACTGGGCTGGTAGGCGACTGGGCTGGTAGGCGACTGGGCTGGTAGGCGATTGGGGCTCGGGAGACGACCAGGTGCGCGCGACACACCGGTCGCCATCGGGCATCAGCGGGGCGTTAGCACCCGCCATTGCGTCGGGGCGACCAATCCGACGCGCGCGCGGGCGAGGGTCCGGCCGTGGTCCTCGTGGATCACGAACGCGGTGAGCCGCCGGTCCGGGTCGCCCTCGAGCTCGACCGTGAGGTGGGCTGATGGTTCGGCGAACGCAGTGAACGAGATGTCGAGAAGTCGCATCTGAGCGTCGGGAGCTCTCGATTCGATCGCGTGCAGCACCGCGTCGACCACGGCCGCCGCCGCGTTCCCCTGCTTCCACTGGATCGATCGGCCGGGGTCGAGCCGCGGCGCCGGAGTCACGCACCCCTCGAGGCGCCCCGTCGCAATCGGCCGACCCGCCTCCGAGAGGTGCCACCGATGCTCGAGCGACACACTCTCCCCCGCGCGCTCCGGAGCCGCGTCGACGACCAGATCGCACCAGACCGCACCGAGGGCCGGGACGGTCGGTGGAGCGCCGAGCCATTCCAAGACGAAGGAGCTCGGCACGAATCGCCACCGCTCGTCGACGAGACCCTCGCGCTGTGCCCGCAGCACTTCGCCGACCCGGCTGGTCTCAGCCAGGAGCATGCCGCACAGCTCACGCCCGCCGAGGTGCGGTCTCCCGCTCACCGCTGACACGCACACGTCCACGCGCATCGACTCGCAGCCGATCATCTCCCAGTCAGCGAGCAGGAGCCCGTCGTCGCGCTCAGCATGCTGCATCGTCGCCCCCATCCGTCTCCGCGCGAAAGAACCAGCCGCGCCAGCGCCCCTGCTGGTTCGCACCGCGATCTCCGCATATTAATACGTGAACGCACGGCTCGGAAGGTTCCGATGCTGTCGCATGGGAAAGAGTTCGGCGCTTGCGTATTACTATGCCAGCTGCTACGTTGGCGGCGCCCGGTTCAACCGGGCCAGCGATCGCTCCCTCCACACCACCAGGGCAGGCGATCGTTGCTTTGGCAGTCATGCTGCCCGATGCAAGCCCCGCCTCCACCCACACACGGGCGGGGCTTGCATCGCTTTCGGCGCTTGCGTGCTCGAGCTCGGCGGCTCATCAACGAAGACCGCCGTTGGCCGCCGCGCCGCGCTCGACTTCCAGGCGTTGGCGAAGCACAATGTTCGTCAGACGTGAGAAATACTCACGGCCGTGATGTCTCCGATATGAGCGAATACCCCGACTCCCACCGTCCACCGCCCCCGCTGCCGCTGCCGCTGCCGCGTGAGCGTTCCCGCGCACCCGAGTCCGCGCCCCTGCCCGCGGCTCGCGCCGCCGTACCCCTTCGCCGCGTCCTCGCCTGGGGGCTTTGGGATTGGGGTTCGGCGGCCTTCAATGCGGTGGTGACGACCTTCGTCTTCACGATCTATCTCACCGGCCCCGACTTCGGCCCTGATCGGACGGTTGAGCCTGAGCTCGCATGGGGTCTCGCCGGCGCCGGTCTCGTGGTCGCTCTGCTGGCGCCGATCTCGGGTCAGCGCGGCGACCTGACGGGCCATCGCAAACGCTGGCTCGCAGTCAACACCGGGCTCGTGGTCGCGCTCATGCTTGCGATGTTCTTCGTGGAACCGGCGCCCGCGTTTCTCCCGCTCGGGATCGCACTGGTCGCCGCAGGCAGTGTGTTCTTCGAGTTCGCCAGCGTGAACTACAACGCGATGCTCGCGCAAGTCTCGACCCCCGCGACGATCGGTCGGGTGTCGGGTCTCGGCTGGGGCATGGGCTATGTCGGCGGCATCGTGCTGCTCATCGTGGTGTATGCGGGACTCATCCAGCCGGATGTCGGATTCTTCGGCGTCACCGGCGATGACGGGCTCGACGTGCGAGTGGCGATGCTCATCGCCGGCTGCTGGTTCGCGGTCTTCGCTCTCCCTGTGCTGCTCATCGTCCCGGGGAACACGCGTACGAGCCGGCCAGGAGGCGGGGGCCGCGGCGGGATGATCGCCTCGTACGCCCGACTCGGCCGCGACATCGCCGCGCTTTGGCGGGAGGAGCGCAACCTGGTCCGTTTCCTGATCGCGAGCGCGGTCTTCCGGGATGGTCTCGCGAGCGCCTTCACGTTCGGCGGCGTCCTCGCCTCCACCGTGTTCGGCTTCACGCCGGCAGAAGTCATCATGTTCGCCGTCGCCTCGAACGTCGTCGCCGGGGCCGCGACCATCGCTGTCGGTGCACTTGACGACAGGCTCGGCCCGAGGACCGTCATCCTGACCTCGCTCGCGGGCCTGATCGTGAGCGGTGTCGTCATGTTCGCGTTCCACGACTCCGGGAAACCCGCGTTCTGGGCTGCGGGTCTTGCGATCAGCTTGTTTGTCGGGCCAGCACAGTCGGCCAGTCGCAGCTTCCTCGCCCGCGAGATCCCACGGGGCAAAGAGGGCGAGATCTTCGGCCTCTATGCCACCACAGGCAGGGCCGTGAGCTTCCTCGCGCCGACCGCCTTCGCCATAGCCGTCACGCTTGGCGGCGCACCGGTCTTCGGCATCGTCGGCATCGTGCTGGTGGTCTGCGTCGGCTTTGCACTGATGCTGGTGGTGCACGCACCGCCTCGATCGACCACGTCCGCTGCTGCGGAGTCAGGGCGCTGAGTCCGACGGTCGAGGGCCCGCCGTCTCGGCCCTACGGCGCCATGCGACCATGCACAGTCCGGCGGGTCGCTCGCACGCCCCGTGCTGCCCGATCAGCTACGATGCCAGACATGTATATTACTCGTCACTCCAGCGGTTCGGTCTCCGACCTCGAGCGCGCGCGTCGGCGGCGTACCGCAGAGAGCGGGGACTTCTGGTCGGACCTGCCCGCGACGCTGACGACCGCCGCTCTCGCCCGTGCACTCGGCATCAATGAGGACACCACGCTCCGCCGGCTGCGCGACGGCCGGCTCCCCGGCTACCGCTTGACCTCCGCGTCGTGGCTGGTGTTCCGCGACGAGGTGCGGGCGCACCTCGAGGCATCCAGCAACCGAGCCCCGCACGGTGTCTCGACGCCCGACGTACTCGACGAGTACCCCGACGTCCTGGGGTACCGAGACCTGATGCGTGTGCTCGGCAAGAGCAAGCCGACCGTGTACTCCTGGTTGCAGTCGGGCACGATTCCCGCGTACTTCCTCGACGGACGCTGGCTCGTCTATCGCCACGAGCTCCGTGTCGCGCTCGACGAGGTGCGCAACTGCCCGCGCGAGGCGCCCGCTCGGCAGCTCACGAACTGATCGAACGATCCGAGTGATCGGCCTGCTGCTGCCGTTCCCGGAACCGTTCAAGTCGCCGCCCCTCGGCGGGCATCCCGAGTTCGTTGTACGGTCCTTCGACCTCGTGTTCGGGCAAGCGCTCGCTGGTGGGGCAGATCAGGATCACGTTGCCCGAGTGCTCCGCGAACCGATGCTCGAACATCGGTCGGCCGCACACGGGACACGGTGCGTCGTCGGCGGGCGCCTGCGGCGGGCCCTCATCGGACGGGCCAGGAGGTGACTCGAAGACCGGCGTGAGTGCTCGGTCGACCCGATCGAAGAAGTGGGTGAACGCGTTGCCGTCGTCTCGGCGGCTCGCTCCGTCGCGTGCCATGTTCGGATAGTACGCCCACGACCCGGTGGACGCCAGCGCACCGGCTCGCAGGCGGGCTGCCACGACGGATGCCCCGCGCCGGCGCCTGCCCGGCGCCAGAGGCTCCCCCAGCCGGGTCCGTGCCCTCGCCGAGGAAGGTGTGACCTCGCGTTGGCGTCCCGAGCATCGTTCGGCGGCGTCCCTACCACCGAGCGAGACCGGATGGCCGGCGGCAGGTCGCCTCCGGCCACCCGAGGTCGACGTCGTACTGCGCTTGGGTGGCCCCGTTATGCCTCGCCGAACCCGGACGCGGCGAGGTCGGCGATGGCCTCGATCGCAGGCTCCCCCGCAGGGTCCTCGGTCACGATCTCGATCTCGGCGCCGCGGTGCAGGCCCAGCGCCATGATGGCGAGCAGGCTCTTCGCGTCGACACCGTTCACGGTCACCCGCTGCGGATACTTCGAGGCGAGTTTCACGAGCTCCGCGGCGGGCCTCGCGTGCAACCCGTCCTCGTTCACGAGGGTGACGGTCCGACGCAGCGCCGGCAGGCCGCTCTCGCGGTCGGATGCCTCCTCCGAGACACCGCTCGTGCTGGTGCCCTCGGCACTGCGCTGCTCGCCGCTCGCGGCGCCCCCCGCGGTTTGCGCGGCCGCGACGACGCCGGCGAGGGGCTCGCCGGCCTCGGCCGCAACGGCCGCGGCGACGCCGCCCTCGACGAGCGGGGCGTCCACGATGCGCACGCGCTCCCGCTGTGCGTCGTCCAGGAACTCCAGTGCCGTCTCCGCGGTGAGGATGGCCGACCCGAGGTCGCAGAGCAGCACAGCACCAGCGCCCCGGTCGGCCTCGGCGATGGCAGCGCTCACCCGGTCGAAGCTGGTCCCGATACGGCCGTCGTCGGTCCCGCCGGCCGCGGCGAGCACGGCCGTCGGCGCCATCTGCCTCGCCAAGTCCACGAGACCGCGGGCGATCTGCTCGGAGTGCGACACAAACACCACGCCGACACGTTCGCCCGGGTCAGCCATGAGGGGCTCCTGCCGCATCGGCCGCCGCCCGGAGCAGGTAGGCGGTCGACTGCGCGCCCGGGTCGCGATGTCCGGCCGAACGCTCCCCCAGGTAGCTCGCCCGACCCTTTCGAGCAACCAGCGGCTCGGTCGCCGCCGCCCCCTCCGCCGCGGCGTCGGCAGCGGCGGCGAGGACCTCAGCTGCCGACGAGCCGGCCGCGGCCGCCGCATCCGCCGCCTCGACCGCCGGCGTCCACGCGTCGATCATGGTCTTGTCACCCGACTCCGCCTTCCCGCGCGCCACGATCCCGTCGCGGGCGGCGGTGAGCAGTCGTGCGACGGCCACGCCGTCGAGCTCGGACTCGCCGGCGATCGCCGTCGACGCGCGAAGATAGGCCGTGCCGTACAGTGGCCCGGCGGCTCCACCGACCGTGGAAATCAGTGTGGTCGCCACGAGCTTCAGCACGTCGGCCGGCGTGGCGTCCGCCGCGACACCGTCCAGCTTGCCGAGCACCGCGCCGAACCCGCGATCCATGTTCTCGCCGTGGTCGCCATCGCCGATCTCGCGGTCGAGCGTGATCAGTTCGACGCGGTGCTCATCGATCACTGCGGCGCTGCGACGCACCCAGTCGAGGGTCCACGCGGTGTCGAGGGCTCCGCCGGCCGCCATCAGCGACCCCACCTGAGCGCGGGCGTGTGCACCGGGGCATCCCAGAGTTCGATCATCTCGTCGTCGAGCTTGAGCAGCGTCAGCGACATCCCCTGCATCTCGAGGGACGTGATGTAGTTGCCGACGAGCGACCGACTGACCTCGATACCGAGCCCGCGCAGCCGCTCTGCCGCGCGGCGGTATGCGATGTAGAGCTCGACGAGTGGTGTCCCGCCCATGCCGTTCACGAAGAGCAGGACCCGGTCTCCCGACGCGAAAGGCAGGTCCTCGAGCACCGGGTCGAGCAGCCGGTCGACGAGTCCGTCGGCGGGTTCGAGCTTGATGCGTTCGCGGCCGGGCTCGCCGTGGATCCCGATGCCGATCTCCACCTCGTCGTCGGCGAGCGTGAAGCTCGGCTCGCCGGCGTGCGGCACCGTGCAGGGCGTGAGCGCGAGCCCCATCGACCGCGCGTTCGCGTTCACGCGCTCGGCGATCTCGGCGACCCGGTCGAGTGCGTCGCCGCGTTCTGCCGAGGCTCCCGCGATCTTCTCCACGAGCACGGTGCCCGCGACGCCACGGCGGCCCGCCGTGTACAGCGAGTCCTTCACGGCCACGTCGTCGTTGGTGACGACGGCCCGCACCTCGATGCCGTCGGCCGCGGCGAGATCTGCGGCGGTCTCGAAGTTCAGCACGTCGCCGGTGTAGTTCTTGACGATGTGCAGGACGCCCGCGCCGCCGTCGACAGCCTTCGTGGCCGCGAGGATCGGGTCGGGCGTCGGCGAGGTGAACACGGCGCCCGGCACGGCCGCGTCGAGCATGCCGGGGCCGACGTACCCGGCGTGCAGTGGCTCGTGGCCGCTGCCGCCGCCGCTGACCAGCCCGACCTTTCCGCTCACCGGCGCATCGGCCCGCACCACGTAGATGGGGTCGGTCTCCACCCTCACGAGATCCGCATGCGCGATGGCGAAGCCGGCGACCGACTCGTCCACCACCCGTTTCGGATCGTTGATGATCTTCTTCACGGGGCATCCCTCCGCTCGGCTGCCTGCGACCGACGCGACGTTACGGCGGCCCGGTGACAGCATCAGGGCCAACCTACGCCCCAGAGCCCGGTCGGGGTAAGAGGGCGTCCCCGCACGGCGACGTGGGGCGGCCGCGGCGGCCGGGTGTGGATCTTAGCGCGAAGCGGAGAGATCTCTTCACGTGAGGCGGAGTTCGGCGCGGTTGTTCCCAGCGGATGTCCAGCTGAGTATGGTGGGCGATATCTCGCTGTGGTGGGAGACCCCATGGCTCAATGGAGAGGATGGAACCCTCGTGGAGATGAATCTCGGCGTCATTTTCCTTTCAGAGTTGGTCGGCACAGCGATGCTGGTGCTCCTGGGCTGCGGTGTCGTCGCAAACGTCGCCTTGGTCCGGAACAAGGGCTTCAACGGCGGCTTCCTGATGGTGAACTTCGGCTGGGGCCTCGCGGTCTTCGCCGGTGTGGTCGTGTCGTACGCGTCCGGCGCGCACATCAACCCGGCCGTCACCCTCGGTCTCGCGGTCAACCGCCTGGGCCAGGGTGAATCCGAGTTCGTGCCGGGCATCCCGATCGACTTCCTGTCGATCATCACCTACATCGGCGCGCAGCTCATCGGTGCGATCATCGGTGCGGTCGTCGCCTGGCTGGCCTACAAGCAGCACTTCGACGAGGAGCCCGAGCCCGCCAACAAGCTCGGCGTCTTCTCGACGGGCCCGGCCATCCGCTCCTACGGCTGGAACCTCGTGACCGAGATCGTCGGCACCTTCGTGCTGGTCTTCGTCATCCTCGGGTTCACCTACGGCCGGACCCCGGCGGAACTCGGCGCACTGCCCGTCGCCCTCCTGGTGGTCGGTATCGGCGCCTCCCTCGGTGGCCCGACCGGGTACGCCATCAACCCGGCCCGTGACCTCGGCCCGCGCATCGCGCACGCGATCCTGCCGATCAAGGGCAAGGGTGCGAGCGACTGGTCCTACTCGTGGGTTCCGGTCGTGGGCCCGATCATCGGCGGACTCATCGCCGGGTGGGCGGCCCTGGTGCTGCTCCCGGTACTCGGCTGAGCGGAAGGGCGGGGCGTCGAGCCCCGCCCTTCTTGCTTCTCCCAGGCCCCCATAGGTTGGTAACAGAAACACCATCGACGCCGTGTCGTTCGTGTACGACCGGCGCCGACACGAATGAGAGGAAGTCATGGCCGCCGACTACATCCTGGCGATCGACCAGGGCACCACCAGCACACGTTCGATCATCTTCGACAAGAAGGGATCGATCATTGCGACCGGTCAGCTCGAGCACGAGCAGATCTTCCCCCGAGCCGGCTGGGTCGAGCACGATGCGCTCGAGATCTGGAACAACACCCGCGAGGTGATCGGCCAGGCCCTCGGCAAGGCCGACCTCACCCGACACGACATCGCCGCGGTCGGCATCACCAATCAGCGCGAGACCGCCGTCGTCTGGGACAAGAACACCGGGCAGCCGGTCTACAACGCGATCGTCTGGCAGGACACCCGCACCCAGCCGATCGTCGACCGGCTCGCCGCCGACGGCGGCGTCGAGCGGTTCAAGCAGGACGTCGGTCTGCCCCTCGCCACGTACTTCTCTGGGACGAAGATCGTGTGGATCCTCGAGAACGTCGAGGGGGCGCGCGAGAAGGCCGAGGCCGGTGACCTGCTGTTCGGCACGACCGACTCGTGGGTGCTGTGGAACCTCACGGGTGGCACCGACGGCGGCGTGCACGCCACCGACGTCACGAATGCCAGCCGCACCCTGTTCATGGACCTCGAGACGCTGTCCTGGCGCGACGACATCCTCGACATCTTCGGCGTCCCGCGCTCGATGATGCCCGAGATCAGGTCGTCGTCGGAGGTGTACGGCACCGTCGAGTCCTCCAGCCTGCTCCGCGAGGTTCCGGTGGCGGGGATCCTCGGCGACCAGCAGGCCGCGACGTTCGGCCAGGCGGCGTTCGACAAGGGCGAGTCGAAGAACACCTACGGCACCGGCAACTTCCTCATCTTCAACACCGACACGGAGATCATCCACTCGAAGAACGGCCTGCTCACGACGCTCGGCTACAAGTTGGGCGACGAGCCGGCGCACTACGCGCTCGAGGGATCGATCGCGGTGACCGGCTCGCTCATCCAGTGGCTGCGCGACAACCTCGGCATCATCTCCAGTGCGCCGGAGGTCGAGGAGCTCGCGAAGTCGGTCGAGGACAACGGCGGCGCATACTTCGTCCCGGCGTTCTCCGGCCTGTTCGCGCCGTACTGGCGCCCCGACGCGCGCGGTGCGCTCGTCGGCCTCACCCGGTACGTGAACAAGGGCCACATCGCACGGGCCGCGCTGGAGGCGACCGCCTTCCAGACCCGTGAGGTGCTCGACGCGGTGAACGCCGACTCGGGTGTCGACCTCACGGAGCTGAAGGTGGACGGCGGCATGATCGCGAACAACACGCTCATGCAGTTCCAGGCGGACATCCTCGGTGTGCCCGTCGTGCGACCGGTTGTCGCGGAGACCACGGCGCTCGGCGCCGCCTACGCGGCCGGGCTCGCCGTCGGCTTCTGGGCGAATCTCGACGACCTGCGTGCGAACTGGCAGGAGGACCGCCGCTGGGAGCCGCAGATGGACGCCGAGGAACGCGACCGCCAGATCCGGCTCTGGAAGAAGGCCGTCACCAAGACCTTCGACTGGGTCGACGAGGACGTCAGCTGACGCCCTGAGATCAGACGACGGATGCCTCGTGCCGAGCTCGGCACGAGGCATCCGTTGCGTCGTGCTCAGCAGGCGTGACGAAGCCGTAGGCGCACGGAGACCGGGCGACCGTCGGTCAGGCGCGCGTCGCCGCGATCCACTCGTCGAGCTTGCGCGTCGCCGCGCCCGAATCGATCGCCTCAGCCGCCACGGTGAGCTGTTCGCGGAAACGATCCAGGATGTGCCGCTGGAACTGCGCGGGATCGCGCGCGAGGTCGTAGGAGACGAGCCCCGCGGCGGCGTTCAGCAGCACGATGTCACGGACCGGTCCTTCGGCGCCCGCGAGCACCTCGCGCACGATGCGCGCGTTGTGCTCGGCGTCACCGCCCTGAAGATCCTCGATGGTCGCCCGGGGGATCCCGAGCTCGCGCGGATCGAGGTCGTGCTCCTTGACCGTCCCGCCGGAGACCTCCCAGATGTGGCTGTGCCCCGTGGTCGTGAGTTCGTCGAGACCGTCGTCTCCGCGGAAGACGAGGGCCGTAGCCCCGCGGGTCTGGAAGACCCCCACCATGAGCGGCACGCGGTCGAGATGCGCCACGCCCACGGCGGATGCCTCGGGCCGGGCGGGATTGCACAGCGGGCCGAGGAAGTTGAAGACCGTGGGCACGCCGAGCTCGCCGCGCACCGCGCCCGCGTTCGCGAATCCCGGATGGAAGGCCGCGGCGAACGCGAAGCTGATGCCCGTGTCAGCGAACACCTCGGTGACGCGCTCGGGTGTGAGGCTGAGGTCGAGCCCGAGCGCGCGCAGCACATCGGACGAGCCGGATGCGGAACTCGCGGCCTTGTTGCCGTGCTTCAGGACCGGCACGCCGGATGCCGCGGCGACCACGGACGCCATCGTCGACACGTTCACCGTGCCGAATCGATCGCCCCCTGTGCCCACGATGTCGAGCGCCATGGCGTCGACCGGGAGCGGCAGCGCGTGCTCGAGGATCGCGTCGCGGAACCCGACGATCTCGTCGACCGTCTCGCCTTTCAGACGCAACGCGACCAGGAATGCGGCGAGTTGCGCGGGCGTCGCCCGCCCCGTCATGACCTGCTCCATGCTCCACGCGGCATCCGACACGCTGAGGTCCTCACCCTTCATGAGCGAGGTCAGAATGTCGGGCCAAGTGGGCTGGAACGTCATGCCGACGATCCTATCGGCCGGATTCACGGCGGATTCCCGGCGCCGCCACAGCACGCTCGCGGTGACTCCCCGCCGCCATGAGCGACACGGGATCGACCGATGACGAAAACTCACCACCCAAATCGGCCATAATGGGTGATTGTGACGAGCACCTCATTGACTTCTCAGGCGAGCGCGCCGCTGATCAAGCGTCCGAATACTGTCGCCGTCGGCACGATCGTCTGGCTTGGCAGCGAGGTGATGTTCTTCGCGGGGCTGTTCGCGATCTACTTCACGCTGCGCTCCACCTCCCCCGAGCTCTGGAATTTCGAGGCCGAGCGCCTCAACTTCCCGTTCGCGCTGACGAACACGATCATCCTCGTGGCGTCGAGTTTCACCTGCCAGTTTGGCGTCTTCGCCGCCGAGCGCATGCAGCCCTACATGACGGGCAAGTGGTACCAGATCGGCAAGTGGGGCATGGTCGAGTGGTTCTTCCTCACCTTCGTCATGGGCGCGGTCTTCGTCGCGGGCCAGATCTGGGAGTACGCGCAGCTCGTGGCCGAGGGCATCGCGATCGACTCCAACGCCTACGGATCGGCGTTCTACCTCACGACGGGCTTCCACGGCCTGCACGTGACGGGCGGTCTGATCGCCTTCCTCCTCGTCATCGGCCGCGTGTTCGCGGTCAAGCGGTTCGGTCACCGCGAGGCGACGAGCGCCATCGTGGTCTCCTACTACTGGCACTTCGTCGATGTCGTCTGGATCGGCCTGTTCCTCGTCATCTACGTCCTCAGATAAGCCGCGTCAGGAGCTTCACCCCAGCATGCCCGTGAACAGGAAGAGACCCATGAACCGCCAGAAGCGACGCACCGGACGCCGGCACCCGCTCGCCACCGTCGCGCTGCTCGCGCTCGGCCTCGTCTTCACCGGCGGCGCGTACGCGGCGCTCAGCAGCGGGACCGTGGCGCAGGCCGAGGCCGACCCGGCGTCGCAGCAGACGATCGAGGAGGGCAAGAAGCTCTTCCAGGCCAACTGCGCCACCTGCCATGGACTGAACGCCGAGGGCACGGGCGCGGGCCCGAGCCTCATCGGCGTCGGTGCGGCGGCGGTCGACTTCCAGGTGGGCACCGGTCGCATGCCGATGCAGATGCAGGGTCCGCAGGCGCTGCAGAAGCCCGTCCAGTTCACCGACGAGCAGGTCAAGCAGCTCGCCTACTACGTGGCGTCGCTCGGCCCCGGCCCCGACATCCCCGACGACCACCTCGTCAACGGCGGTGGCGACGCGGCGAACGGTGCCGAACTGTTCCGCATCAACTGCGCGATGTGCCACAACGTCGCCGGCGCCGGTGGCGCGCTCACCGAGGGCAAGTTCGCTCCCCCGCTGACGGATGTCTCGGGCGTGCACATCTACGAGGCCATGGTCACTGGCCCCCAGAACATGCCGGTGTTCAACGACCTGAACATCTCGCCTGAAGACAAGCGCGACGTCATCACGTACCTGAAGTACGTGCAGGACAACCGTTCGCCCGGCGGCTTCGAGCTCGGCTCGCTCGGCCCCGTCGCGGAGGGTCTGTTCATCTGGATCTTCGGCCTCGGCGCGATCGTCGCGATCACCGTGTGGATCACGGCGAAGTCCAACTAGCGCACCCGGCACCGAAGTAGCTTCACGAAGGAGAACCATGGCCCAGGACGACAGCAGCGGCACGGACATCGTCGCCGCGGACTCGTCGCATGCCGCGCACCCCACCGCGGCGCCGGGTACCGCCGTCATCGCGACCGATGCGTTCGAGAACCCCGGATTCCCGCCGCACCGCCCGCGCGTCACCGACGAGAACCCCCAGCGCGAGAAGCGCGCGCAGCGCACGGTCTACACGCTCTTCTACCTGTCGATCCTCGGCAGTGTGTGGGCCATCGCCGCCTACATGCTGTTCCCGATCGAGTCGAACGACGTCGGCGCGGTTCGACTGAACAACATGTTCTTCGGTCTCGGTGCGACCCTCGCCCTGCTCGGCATCGGCTTCGGCGTCGTGCACTGGGGCAAGGCCGTCATGACGGACGTGGAGCTCGTGGACGAGCGACACCCGATCGGTGGTTCGCCCGAGACGCAGGCCGCGGCCGCGAAGGTCTTCGCGGACGCCGACCGCGAGTCCGGCTTCACGCGACGGGCCGTCATCCGGAACAGCCTCATCGGCGCGTTGATCGCGTTCCCGCTCCCCGCGGTCGTGCTGTTCCGCGGCTTCGCGCCACAGGATGAGCTGCCGGTCGAGCTGCTGAGCCACACCATGTGGCAGAAGGGCACGCGACTCGCGCTCGACCCGTCGGGCGCGCCGATCAAGGCGTCCGATGTCACCATCGGCAGCGCCTTCCACGTTATCCCCGAGGGCCTGCAGGATCTCGAGCACGGCCGCCTCGAGGAGAAGGCCAAGGCCGCGGTGCTGCTCATGCGCCTGAACCCCGACGAGCTCAACGAGAAAGCGGACCGCGTCGGTTGGTCGTACGACGGCATCGTCGCGTACTCCAAGATCTGCACGCACGTCGGCTGCCCCGTCGCGTTGTACGAGCAGCACACGCACCACCTGCTCTGCCCGTGCCACCAGTCGCAGTTCGACGTCGCAAACCACTGCGAGGTCATCTTCGGCCCGGCTGCCCGGCCGCTCCCGCAGCTGCCGATCACCGTCGACGATGAGGGCTACCTCGTCGCGCAGAGCGACTTCACCGAACCCGTCGGCCCGAGCTTCTGGGAGCGCAGTTGAGCACCGCAACCACCAACACGCCGCAGAAGCGGTCGTTCACGGCGGCCGCGTCCGTCTACGTGAATGAGCGCACGAGCATCGCGGGCTTCGTCAAGGAACTCGGGCGCAAGGCTTTCCCCGACCACTGGTCGTTCCTGCTCGGCGAGGTCGCGCTCTTCAGCTTCGTCGTCATTCTCATCACCGGCACCTTCCTGACGTTCTTCTTCCAGGCGTCAATGGCCGAGGTGCACTACGACGGCTCGTACGTGCCCCTCAAGGGCGTCGAGATGTCGGTGGCGATGGCCTCGACCCTCGACATCTCGTTCGATATCCGCGGCGGGCTGTTCGTGCGCCAGATGCACCACTGGGCGGCGCTGCTGTTCGTGGCCGCGATCGGGCTGCACATGCTGCGCATCTTCTTCACCGGCGCGTTCCGCAAGCCGCGTGAATTCAACTGGGTCATCGGCTTCATCCTGTTCATCCTCGCGATGGGCGAGGGCTTTACGGGCTACTCCCTCCCTGACGACCTGCTCTCGGGCAACGGCCTCCGCATCATCGACGGCATGATCAAGGGCATCCCGCTGATCGGCACCTGGACCTCGTTCCTGCTGTTCGGCGATGAGTTCCCCGGAACCGCGATCGTCGGCCGCCTGTACACGCTGCACATCCTGCTGCTGCCGCTGATCATCCTCGCGCTGATCGCCCTGCACCTGGTGTTCGTCGTGGTGCACAAGCACACGCAGTACGCCGCGCCGGGCAAGTCCGCTCTGAACGCGGTCGGCCCGCCCATCCTGCCGGTGTACGCGGCGAAGGCCGGCGGATTCTTCTTCATCGTGTTCGGGGTGATCGCGCTCATCGCGTCGTTGTTCACCATCAACCCGATCTGGAACTACGGGCCGTACGACCCGTCCCCCGTGTCAGCCGGCACCCAGCCTGACTGGTACATCGGCTTCGCCGACGGCGCCCTGCGTCTCGTGCCGCCGCACTGGGAGTTCGTCTGGCTCGACCGCACCTGGTCGTTTAACATCATCGTGCCGCTCATCGTGCTCGGCGGGTTCATCGTCACGGTGCTGATCTACCCCTTCATCGAGGCGTGGATCACGGGTGACAAGCGTGAGCACCACATCGCCGACCGCCCGCGCAACGCTCCGACGCGGACCGCGATCGGTGCCGCCGGTGTGACGTTCTACGCCACGCTGTGGGCCGCTGCGAGCTCCGACCTCATCGCGACGCATTTCATGCTCACGATGGAGGGCGTGATCCACGCGCTCCAGGCGACGCTCATCATCGGCCCGTTCATCGCGTTCTTCATCACCAAGCGCGTCTGCATCGCGTTGCAGAAGAAGGACCGCGAGATCGTGTTGCACGGCTACGAGTCCGGCCGCATCGTGAAGCTGCCTGGCGGCGAGTTCATCGAGGTGCACCAGCCCCTCGACGAGTACGACCGTTGGCGTCTCGTGAGCTTCGAGAGCTACGCCCCGCTGATGATCCGCCCGAACGCGCGTGGCAAGATCACCGCCGGCCAGCACCTGCGCGCCGCGCTCTCGCGCTGGTTCTTCGAGGACCGTATCGCGCCGGTCTCGCGTGGCGAGCTCGAAGCGGCACACCACGACACGCACCACGGCGAGGTCGAGGGCACGAAGCACTGACCGATTCACCGCCAGCACGGGCACCGCACGCTGGGTCGATCGATTCGACCTGGCTGCGGTGCCCGAACTGTTTCCAAGATCTCTCCGGCGTGTTCGAGCGGACGTTCGGATGCGCGAACGGCCATCGCTTCGATCAGGCCAGGTACGGGTATCTCACGCTGCTCGACCCGCGCGCGCCGAAGACCATCGGTGACGACCGGGCGATGCTCGAGTCCAGGCGGGAACTCCTCGCGCGCGGCGCGTACGGTCGCATCGCCGACGCCGTTGCGCGGGCGGTCGTGGACTCACGCTCGATCGTGAGCGCCCCTGAGCGCGGGCTCTCGGTCGCGGATCTCGGCTGCGGAACCGGCTATTACTCGGCCTCGGTCATGGCACACGCGAGCGTGTCACGCCTGCTCGCGGCCGATCGTTCGCCGGACGCCGTCCGCATGACGCTCCGTGCGCTGGCCGGCGCCGTTCCGGTCACGGGCGTCGTGCTCGACCTCTGGCGCCCGCTTCCGCTTCGCGACGCCTCGGCCGATGTGCTGATCGACGTGTTCGCGCCTCGGAACCCGCCCGAGTATGCGCGCGTGCTGCGCCAGCACGGCTCGCTCGTCGTGGTCGTCCCCACGGCGGCGCACCTCGCGGGGCTTCGCGAACGTGCTGCGCTGCTCGATATCCCTGGTGACAAGGACATCCACGTCGTCGAGCGATTCGAACGCGTTGGACTCCTCCTGTCGGCTCGCGACCGCATCGAGTACCGGCTCAGCACGGATGCATCGACGCGCGCACTGATCGCCAGCATGGGGCCGTCCGCGCACCACGGCGCCGGCAGGGAGTCCACGCTCGACACCGCGTCCGACGAGGCGGGCGAAGCACGCGACTTCGTGGTGAGCGTCGACGTCCTCACGCTGACGAAACCCTGAGCCATCCGGCGTGGTAGTATATTGCTGCGCGTGCGGTGAGCCCCTTCGTGCATTGTCCGATCAGTGGCGACGAAGGAGTGCACGGTGCCGGGATCAACCGCAACCACGCTCGACGAGATCCGGTCGGCCGCGCTCGCGAGCCTGACTCCCGAGGTTCGGGACTTCCTTGAGGGCGGGGCCGGTGCTGAGCAGACCCTCGCCTGGAATATCGACGCATTTGCGCGCTATGCGTTCGCACCGCGTCTGATGAGCGGACTGTCGCGTGTGGATACCTCGACCGAATTCGTCGGCGTGCCGTTGGCGTTGCCGGTGCTCGTCGCACCGTTCGGGGCCGACGGGCTGTTCAACCCGAGCGGTCACCTCGCGACGGTGACCGCGGCTGCGCAGCACGGGACGACGCTCTTGGTCCCCGAGAACGGCACGCATTCCTGGGAAGCGGTCCGTGCCCACTCCCCCGCCGGCGCGCAGTTCGCGCAGCTGCATGCGGTGGGCAGACCGGAGCACTTCGCCTCGGCGCTCGCACGCATCGAGGCGGCCGGGTACGCCGGTGTGTGCGTCACGTGCGATTGTCCGGTTTCCGGGTGGAAGGAACGCATGAGGCGCCACCGGTTCTCACCGCGGACAGCCGTGCAGGGCAACGGTCTCGACGCGCGATGGGCCGAGGCGCACCGGCTGCAACTCGAACAGGTGTTCAGCGCCGCAGGCCCGGTCTGGTCGTGGGCCGAGCTCGAGCGTGCGTTGGCAGGCACTCGGCTGCCGTGGATCGCGAAAGGTGTGCTCTCCGCCGCCGACGCGCGAGCGGCACTCGACGCCGGGGCGCGTGCCCTCTACCTGTCCAATCACGGCGGTCGGCAGCTCGATCGCGTGCTCAGCCCGCTCGATGTGCTCCCAGAGGTGCGGCGAGCCGTCGGGCCCGGCGTCGAGATCGCGATCGACAGCGGCGTCCGACGCGGCTCCGACCTCGTGATCGCACTCGCCCTCGGCGCCGACGTGACGGTGGTCGGGCGACTCGCGGCGTATGGACTCGCTGCGGACGGCGCGCGCGGTGTCGCGCGCGTCCTCGAGCTCCTGCGTCAAGAGTTCGTGACCACCATGACGCTGCTCGGGCGGCACACGGCCGCCGCGCTCGACCCTTCGGTGCTTCGCGCCGCCCACAGTCTGGTGGGGCCGCTCGCATGAGCCGCCGTATGCCGAATCGCCTCCTCCGATTCCTCGGAGTCGTGATCGTGGCCGGCGTCGCCGGCTTCGTCGGCAGCTCCTTCTCCGGTGGCAACGCGGCACCGGGCCGTGAGGGCAGCTTCGTCGACACGATCACCTCGCGCGGCGAACTCCGGGTCGGAATCGCGCCGGCGCCGCCCATCAGCGGCACGCAGCCGGATGGCACGCTCGGCGGCCCGAGCGTCGTCCCACTCCAGCTGCTCGCCACGCAGCTCGGTGTGCGGCTCACACCGGTTGCGGCCGAATGGGGCACCATCGTGAGCGGCCTCCAGGCCGGCCGGTTCGACGTCGCCGTGAACCTCGACGCCACACTCGAACGGGCCACCGCGATTCAATTCTCCAGAGCGCTGTACGAGGCTCCCGCGGTGTTCGTCGTCCCCGCCGAGTCACGGTTCCACTCTGCGGCCGAGGTGCTCGACGCAGGTCCCATCGCGGTCACCCAGGGCGCCGGGTACGTCGCGACCATCGAGCGCCTCGGTGCGCAGCTCAGCCTCGTCGACACCATCCCGAACGCCCTGACGATGGTGAAGGCCGGCCGGGCGGTGGCGGAGTTCGTCGACCTGCCCTCGGCGGTGGGGCAGGCACAGGCCGACGCATCCGTGAAGATCATCGCCCCCGATCCGGCGATCTACCGCGCAGAAGCCGCCTACGGCCTTCCGGCCGACATCGATGCGAGGTCCCGACAGATCATCGACATCGCGATCGCGGAGACGCAGCTCAGCGGCGAGCTCGAACGCGCATTCGCCGATGCCGGCTACCGGACCGTCGACCAGCTCGGCGACCTCGCGAGATGACGTGACCATGCACAGCGCCACCTTCGATTGGACGGTCGCCGCCGCCGCCCTTCCGACCCTGCTCGGCGGCCTGATCACGACCCTGCAGCTCACCGTCGTCGTGGTCTCGCTCGGCACGGTGCTCGCGTTCCCACTCGCGATCGCCCGCCGGTCGAGCATCGACGGGGTGCGATGGGCGGCCACCGCCTACATCGAGGTGTTTCGCTGCACGCCCCTCCTCATTCAGCTCTTCTGGGTGTTCTACGCGCTGCCGATGCTCACGGGTGTCACGCTTCCCGCATTCCCGTCCGCGGTCATCGCGCTCACGGCGAACCTCACGGCGTTCCTCGCTGAGGCGTACCGCACGGGCATCCAGGCGATCCCGATCGATCAGATCGAGGCCGCCCGCATGCTGCAGCTCAGCCGTTTCCAACGCGCGCGACACATCGTGCTCCCTCAGGCGTTCCGGAGCCAACTGCCGACCATCCTGTCGCTCAACATCTCGATGTTCAAGGAGACCGCGCTCGTCGCGACCCTCGGGGTCGCCGACCTGATGTTCGTCACGAACACCCAGGTCGCCGAGACGTACCGTTCGCTCGAGCTGCTCACCGTCGCCGCGGGACTCTACTTTGTGGTCGCGCTGCCGGTCTCATTGGCGGTGGGCTGGATCGAGCGGAGAGGTGCCGAGGCTTCGACATCGGCGCTGAGCTGGCGCGCCGTGTCCGCGCACCTGTGGCCCGGAATCACGACCGCGGGCGCGACAGGACGTGGCAGAACGAGCGAACGAGGGGCGTGCCTACGCACCTCCGGAGTTGACGACCCGCACGCGAGCGGCACCGACTGTGTCGCGGCCGGAGACGCGAGATGAACACCGGTGCCGCCGCCGTGTCCCTCCACGGCCTGACCAAGCGATACGGCGACCGCCCGATCCTCCGGGGCGTCACCGCCGACCTGTCCGCTGGCGAGATCACCGCGCTCCTCGGGCCGAGCGGCTCCGGCAAGAGCACACTGCTGCGCATCGTCGCAGGCCTCACCGACGCCGACGCGGGCCAGGTCACGATCGGCGGCACCACGGTCCTCGACGACGGAGAGCGCACCGCCGAATGGCCCGGCGCGGCCAGTCGAATCGGGATGGTGTTTCAGAACTACACGCTCTGGCCGCACCTCGACGTACGCGCGAATCTCACGCTCGCGCCGCGCAAGCGGCTCGGGATGCCGCGCGATGAAGCTTCCGGCCTCGCCGAGACGGTCCTCGACCAAGTCGGACTCCGCCACCATCTCCTGAGCTCGCCGTCACGACTGTCGGGTGGCGAACGTCAGCGGGTTGCGATCGCGCGGGCGATCATGATGCGACCGCAGCTGCTGCTCTGCGATGAGATCACGTCGGCGCTCGATCGTCGCGCCGCGGGACAGCTCCTCGATGTCCTCCAGGGGCTCCAACACGACCGGCGGCTCACCGTCGCACTCGTCACACACGACCTCGACTTCGTCGCGCGAGCCGCCGACCAGATCATCCTGATCGACGGCGGCGTCGCGGCCGATTCGGGACCGCGCGACGCCATGCTCTCCGACAGCATCGCCCTCAGCCGGTTCATACACGCTGAGTCCTGCGGGCCGACGTGACCGACAAAGGGCCCGGCGCGGTGCGCCGGGCGCTCTGGTGCTTCGCGATCAGCGAGCGAAGTTTCCGCGGTAGTACTCGTACACCCAGCCCACGAGGCTGATCAGGGCGAGCGGGACCGCGATGAACGAGATCCACACCCCCACGGCGAGCCCGAGGAACCCGAGCGCAGCGGCCCCGGCCAGCATGATCGGCCACCAGCTCCAGGGGCTGAAGAAGCCGAGCTCCGGGTCGCCGTCGTCGATGTTGGCGTCCAGGCGGTCTTCAGGCAGCTGACCGCCCTGCGCCTTGTGCACCCGACCGAGGTAGAAGGCGATGAACGCCGAGAGCACCGCGCTCAACGCGATCGCCACGGTTCCGACCCACTCGATCCGATGATCGTCGACGCCCGCCAGGTAGCTCCAGATCGTGTAGACGACCGCAGCGAGCAGGAAGAAGACGGCGAGCAGCCAGAACAGAACGACATTGGCGCGCATCTACTTGACTTCCTTCGTTGCAGCGTCATAGGTGGGGGCGTCGGGGGCGTCCTTGGCCGGGCCGATCCCGACCGGGATGCCGGCCTCCGGGTGGTTGAGGTCGAACGCCGGGGACTCGGACCGGATGCGCGGGATCGACGTGAAGTTGTGCCGCGGCGGCGGGCAGCTGGTCGCCCACTCGAGCGAGCGGCCGTAGCCCCACGGGTCGTTCACCGTCACCTTGGGCGCCCGTCGCGCCGTGATGTACACGTTCAGGAAGAACGGCACCATCGAGAGCGCGAGAATCGCCGCACCGATCGTCGACACCTGGTTCATCCAGGTGATGTTGTCCTCCGGCAGGTACGAGTAGTACCGACGCGGCATGGCCACCACGCCCAACCAGTGCTGGATGAGGAAGGTCGTGTGGAAGCCGATGAACAGCAGCCAGAAGTGCCACTTGCCGAGCGTCTCGTTCAGCATCTTGCCCGTCCACTTGGGCCACCAGAAGTAGAAGCCCGAGAACATCGCGAACACGACGGTGCCGAAGACGACGTAGTGGAAGTGGGCGACCACGAAGTACGTATCAGACACGTGGAAGTCCAGCGGCGGCGACGCCAGGATGACCCCCGTGAGCCCACCGAAGGTGAAGGTGATCAGGAAGCCGATCGCCCACAGCATCGGAGTCTCGAACGTGATGGACCCCCGCCACATGGTGCCGATCCAGTTGAAGATCTTCACACCTGTCGGCACGGCGATGAGCATCGTCATGAGCGCGAAGAACGGCAGCAGCACCGAGCCCGTGACGTACATGTGGTGCGCCCACACCGTGACCGACAGTGCCGCGATGGCGATGGTGGCATAGATGAGCGTCTTGTACCCGAAGATCGGCTTCCGGCTGAAGACGGGGAAGACCTCGGACACGATGCCGAAGAACGGCAACGCGATGATGTACACCTCCGGGTGTCCGAAGAACCAGAAGAGGTGCTGCCAGAGGATCACCCCACCGTTGGCCGGGTCGTAGACATGGGCGTTGAAGACCCGATCGGCGGCGGCGGCCAGCAGCGCGGCGGCGAGCACCGGGAACGCCATCAGGACGAGGATCGACGTGACGAGCGTGTTCCAGGTGAAGATCGGCATCCGGAACATGGTCATGCCCGGCGCGCGCATCGTGATGATCGTCGTGATGAAGTTCACGGCGCCGAGGATGGTGCCGAAGCCGGAGAGACCGAGGCCGAGCATCCAGAGGTTGCCACCGATACCCGGTGAGAACGTCGTGTTCGCGAGTGGTTGATAGGCGAACCAGCCGAACGAGGCGGCACCCTGCGGGGTGACGAAGCCGGCGACCGCCATGAGCGAGCCGAAGTTGAACAGCCAGTAGGCGAACGCGTTCAGTCGCGGGAACGCGACGTCGGGCGCGCCGATCTGCAGCGGCATGAGCACATTCGCGAACCCGGCGAAGAGCGGCGTCGCGAACATGAGCAGCATGATCGTGCCGTGCATCGTGAACAGCTGGTTGTACTGCTCACGCGTCTGCACGATCTCGAGGCCGGGCTCGAACAGCTGGGCGCGGATGATCAGCGCCATGACGCCGCCGATGCAGAAGTAAATGAACGACGTGATCAGGTACATGTACCCGATGACCTTGTGGTCGGTCGAGGTCACCCACCTGACGAGGATGTTGCCCTTGTGCTCAACCTTCGATCCGCCGAGAGGCGGAGGTGCGGCCTGTGGGCGAGCCGGTGCGGTCGTGGTGCTCATTCGCCTTCGTGCTCCTCTTTCAGCTCGGGCGCGCCCTTCCCGGGCAGATTCTGGTTGCGGTCGTACTCGCTGGACAGCTGGCCCTCCTGGCCCGCGTCACGGAGCGAGTCGATGTACGCGTCGTACTCGTCCTGCGAGACCACCTCGACGTTGAAGAGCATGAGCGAGTGGTATTCGCCGCAGAGCTCGGCGCACTTGCCGGCGTACGTGCCCTCGCGCTCGGTGGTGAGCGACATGTAGTTCGTCTTGCCGGGGAACATGTCCTTCTTGTACAGGAAGTCCACGACCCAGAACGAGTGGATCACGTCGCGCGACTCGAGCTCGATCTCGATGTTCGCGTTGACCGGCAGGTAGAGCGTGGGCAGCTCGGACTGGACGAGCGACCCCTTCGGAGCTTCGGGGTCGGGCTGGCCCTGGATGCCCGGTGAGTAGACGTCTTCATTCACGTAGTTGAAGTCCCACGCCCACTGCTTCGCGATGACCTCGATCTTGACGTCGATGTCCTCCTCGGCGAATCGCTGCTCGATGGCGGCCTGGTCGCGCGCGGTGAAGGCGAAGAATCCGAGGACGAGGATCAGCGGCACGATCGTGTAGAAGACCTCGATCGGCATGTTGTAGCGCAGCTGCACCGGCAGACCGGTCTGGCCGCGGCGACGCCGATAGGCGATGACCGCCCAGATGGTCAGGGCCCAGGTGACCAGACCGACGATCAGCAGCACGATCCAGGAGGTGACCCACAGACCCGAGATGCGCTCGGTGTGGTTCGTCGTCGGCGGCTGCCCCTCCTCGAATCCCGGCAGGAACCCGTTGAGCTGGGCCTGCGTGCAGCCCGCAAGCACGAGGCTGAGTGTCGCTGCGATCGGGACAGCAACCCATCGGAGTCGGCGATTGTGGCGCACCGGTGACCTTTCGGGAGACTCGAAGGCGCTTCACAGTGAAGCGCGGTGATCGTTGCCTAGCCTACTCCGACTCCGCACCCCGGGTGTGCACCATGGGGCGGTGTCGCCCGC